>JGI24006J15134_10002346_pt1 | contig 10464 bp, 14 predicted proteins | sample LinPmetageLP53_FD_15134 | JGI IMG/M metagenome (IMG submission 15134) | reverse complement strand
AATATGAGCAGTAGACATACTATGTTAAAAATAACATATGATTGGGAAACAGAAATAGCTAAAGTAGTTGACTCTGCCCACTATGAAAATTATACTAAGCTAGAAAAAATGGATAGCCTATCTGACGTAATAAATGTATTACAATTAAAATATGATAACCTAATAAAGGAGATGAAAGATGTGGCATAGAATACAAGATTTCTTTGAGAAAGATTTCAATAAAAAATATGGTGAGGGTACTAAGTATGACCTTGACTATGGCAAACTATTAATTATAGCACTATGTATTTACATAGCATTGGAGGTGTGACATGAAAAGTTACTTAGTAGTAGTCAGTGAAAGTATTAGAAAAGAGTATCTTGTTCAGGCAAAAAGTGAAGAGTTAGCAAGGGAAAATTACAAAGATGGCGAAGAACAAGATTGCTCAACTCTTGAGGAATTTGTAGTAGAAACAAAGGAGATGTAATATGACTAAAAAGAAAACTACAGAAGTTAATAAAATATTAAACTTAACTAAGCATCAAGCAAAGCAAATATTAGAAATGCTTGAGGATTTACGTAAAATTAATGCCATGACAGATGATAAGTGCCCTATAGATTATGACATGGTATGTAAGCTAGAGGGCATGGAACATCAGCTTGCTAATATAGTAGATGCTACAGTTGAATGTGAACATGGTCACTATGCAAGATGGGGTGGAGCATATGAATATAAAAAATAAAAGATTGTCAAGCTTAATTGATGAGTACTATTTATCTTTTGATTTCAAGAGCTTACGAGATGAAACTAAAGTACAATATCAATACTTTCTTGGTGTGGTGTTAGACACAAAAATTGATGGTGCACAGAAATTAGGCAGTATCAACTTTTCTGATATCACTACCAAGATGGCTAAAGTTTCATATGAGCAGTGGTGTGAGAGAGGAATACACCTTGCTAATCATGTCATGTCTGTGGCGAGAGTTGTCTACAATTATGGCATACATATGGAGCATTGCACAATCAACCCATTCTCAAGTATCAAGAGGAGAACACCTATAGCTAGAAAGGTAGTGTGGTCACGTGATGACGTGAAAGCATATCTAGATGTAGCATACTCTGATTTTTACACGAGAAGTTTAGGTTTGATTGTTCACATGGCATATGAGTGGTGTCAGAGACTAGGTGATATGCGTGTAATCAAATGGTCTAACCTAGATTTGGTAGAGAAGAAAATGCATATACAACAATCAAAGAGGAGAGCAGAAGTATTTTTACCAATAGAAGATGGGTTGTGCAAGATGCTAATACAACAGGAACAAGACTTTGGTTTTCAAGAGTATGTAGCACCTCGCCCTCGCCCTAGGAGAGGCATACACCTACCTTACACAATCACTAAGCTACCAGTAGAAGGTAGAAAGATTATGGACTCTGCAGGACTCTCTAAAGAGCTTAGACTTTCAGACCTAAGAAGAACTGGTACAACGGAGATGGTGGATGCAGGTGTGTCTATGGGAAATATTATGTCTGTCACAGGACATACTAACCCTCAAAGTGTCAAGCCTTACATGAAAAATACCTTTGCTAGTGCTAACTTAGCATTAAATACAAGAAAAAAATTGACACATTGTTAATCCCATGTTACAAGACATTTCCATTGTCCGGGGGTCATATACTTATAAGGAACATATACAATGTATAACATACTAGAATTTGTTAAAGATTTAAATATTCCTATAGAGGAAACTCGTAGACTTAATTGTCCTGTGTGTAATTCATACAAGACATTTACTGCTACAAATAATATGGGTTCGCTGATATGGAATTGTTACAAGATTTCCTGTAGTCTAAGTGGGAGTACACGTGTTAGGTTATCTATAGATGATATCAAGTCTGTAAGTGCATCAAAAGAAGTCACTACAACTGATACATTTGAGATGCCTGAATACGTTGTTCCACATGGCAATAGGAAGAACCTCATGCTTTTCTGTGAAAGGTGGAAGCTAGATGCAGACAAACTAAACTTACATTATGACGTGAAGGATGACAGAGTGGTGTTTCCCATAGAACATAATGGTAAGTTAGTTGATGCAACTGGTAGGTCACTAGGTAAACGTCTGCCTAAGTGGAAAAGATATGGGAATAACCCCTTGCCATATATATTTGGTTATGGTAGGGTCGCTGTAGTTGTTGAGGACTGTGTAAGTGCTTGTGTTATAGATAGCAATATACACGTGGGGGTGGCTATACTTGGAACTTCTTTGTCAGAAGAGCACAAGAAATACCTAGCACAGTTCTCAACTGCTATAGTTGCATTAGACCCGGATGCATTACCTAAGATACTTCAGTTTGCAAAGGAGTTACGTTCATATATCCCCAATGTACGTGTACTAAGATTGAAAGATGACTTGAAGTATAGAAATGAAGACGATATTTACAACTTATATAAACTAACCCCAAAGGAGTAATATATATGGAAAATTCACTATTAAGAAGTTTGATGGACAAAGAGTTCTACAAAGAGCATCGTGGTGCTAGGTGTCCAGACAGACTGTTTAGCAAAGATGCTAAAAAGATTAAGCAAGCTATAGATTCAGCTATGGACAGATATGAACGTACAGTTACACCTGATGAGATTGAGGCTCTGTTCATATCAAGTAATCCATCTATGTCTACTGCACAAAAGCAAGCATACTTGTCCTTGTTCAGAACTATTAAGAATGAACAACCTCTTGGTTCAGATGTAGCACAAGAGGTACTATCCAAGTTGTTTCAGCAAGTTGTTGGAGAAGATATTGCTAATCTAGGTTTTGATTACGTCAATGGTCAGCAGACTAGNTTAGAACCNTTACGTTTACTACTAGAACAATACAATGATGACTTTACACCAGACTTAAACGTGGAGTGGGATGATATGGATATAGATACACTGTTAGCTAAAAATGACCTTGAAGCACGTTGGAACTTCAACATACCTGCTTTGACAAGGCAACTTGAGGGCATCAATGCCGGTCACTTAATTGAGGTAGGTGCTAGACCTAATACAGGTAAGACATCATTTCATGCAAGTATGATTGCATCTCCGGGAGGTTTTGCTCATCAAGGTGCTAATTGCATTGTCTTATGTAATGAAGAGGGTAGTCACAGAGTTGGTGCAAGATATCTAACTGCATCTACAGGCATGACTATGAAGCAGATAAAGACTAATCCAAGTAGGGCAAGAGACTTGTATGCACCTGTCAAAGATAAGATAAAGATTAAGGATGCTACTGGTCGTGATATGTCTTGGGTTGAGAGTGTGTGTAAATCATACAAACCTGATGTAGTGTTACTAGACATGGGTGATAAGTTTGCTAGGACTGGTGGTTTTTCTAGACCTGATGAAGCACTCAAAGCTAATGCTGTTCATGCTCGTATGATTGCCAAGCAACATGAGTGTGCAGTATTCTATATGTCACAGTTGTCTGCTGATGCCGAGGGTAAGATTCTACTGAATCAAAGTATGATGGAAGGCTCACGTACTGGTAAAGCAGCTGAAGCTGACTTAATGATATTGATTGCAAAGAATCCACCCAAGCAAGAAGATGGTGACGAAGAAGATTTGCAGAGACACTTAAACATTGTTAAGAATAAATTGTCAGGTTGGCATGGTGTCATTACTTGTCAGTTAGAATATAAAACAGGAAGGTATGAGGCATGAATGATTACCCTGACTTATTTGGGTTCACTAAACCTGTGAAAGTAATAACACAATACTACGTCTGTATAAAATGTGATGTAGAGCAACCTATTGATAACTATGCTATAGTGGCTTCAGGGGAAGTGAAAAGAACATGTAAGTCTTGTATGAGTGGACACTACTATACGTTAAAGGGATTACGTAAACAAAATGTATACCCTGATGATGATTATAGTTGTCCTATATGCAAACGTACTATACAGGAGATTAGTAAATATGGACAAATAAAATTAAATAAATGGGTGCTAGACCATTGTCATAAGACCTTAACTTTTAGAGGTTGGATATGCCATCATTGCAATACAGGATTAGGTGGTTTTTCAGATGACTTGACAAAGGTGAAAAGAGCAGTTATATATTTAAAAAAACATAAGGAGAAATTAGATGAAGTTAACACTTGATGTAGAAAATACAGTAACCACTAGGGATGGCAAGCTACACCTAGACCCATTTGAGACAGATAATGAGTTGGTAATGGTGGGATGTTTGACAGATTCAGGTGAAGAACATTTATATAGAATGGAAGATGAGCCTGAAGCTACAGTTAAAATACAAAGTATGCTTGATGCTTGCACTATACTAATAGGACACAACATAGTACATGACTTGATGTGGCTATGGGAATGTGGCTTAACATATACAGGTCCTGTGTTTGATACTATGTTAGGTGAATATGTATTACAAAGAGGTATGAAGAAACCGTTGTCTCTTGAAGCTTGTGCTGAGAGATATGAATTGGCTACAAAGAAACAAGATACCTTAAAAGAATACTTTAAGAAAGGTTACTCTGTTGCTGACATACCAAAGGATGAGTTATCAGAATACTTATCTGCTGACTTACATGCAACACAGCAGTTGTCTGATGAGATATATAAGAAACTAAATACTGTAGAAGATAGTGGTTTGATGGAGACTGTAATACTAACTAATCAAGTTGCTGTAACATTAGGTAGAATATATCAACGAGGATTTGCAGTTAACCTTGAGAAGCTAGAGGAAGTACGTGTAGAGTTTGAGAAAGAGAAACAAGACATAGAGAAACGTCTACAGTTACAAGTGAAGCATCTAATGGGCGATACACCAATCAATCTTAATAGTCCTGAACAGATGTCTTGGGTTATCTATAGTAGAAAGCCTAAAGACAAGACTACATGGACACATAACTTTGATTCTTACATGAAGGCAAAAGACTATAAGCACTACGTTAATGAGACATCAAACATTATATATAAAACTGCCGCAGTTAAGTGTCAAACTTGCTATGGTACAGGTCAACAAAGAAAGGTAAGAAAAGATGGAGCACCATATATTAAGCAACCCAAGTGTGATTATTGCCTTGGTACTGGCTACATTTTTAATAATACAACAAAAATAGCTGGACTCAAGTTTTCTGCACCTACTGCTAAATGGGTAAGTGCTAATGGTTTCAGTGTTAATAAAAAGTTTCTTGATGTTTTACAAGATACTGCTAAGAAACTAGAGATGCCAGAGGCTCTGAACTTCCTTACAGATTTACAGAGACTGTCAGCTTTGGATACTTACTTATCTTCTTTTATACAAGGGATAAAGACTTACGTTAAGCCTGATGGCAAGTTACATGTTAGACTATTACAACATAGAACTTCTACAGGTAGGTTTAGTGGTGCAGACCCTAACATGCAGAACATGCCTAGAGGTGGTACGTTCCCTGTTAAGAAAGTGTTTGTGTCACGTTGGAATGATGGCAAGATAATGGAGGCAGATTTTGCACAACTTGAGTTTAGAGCTGCGGCATTTTTATCACAAGATAAAGTTGCTATGGATGAAGTTGCTAGTGGATTTGATGTACACTCGTATACGTCTAAAGTTATCACTGATGCTGGTCAACCTACGTCTAGGCAAGATGCTAAAGCACACACGTTTGCACCTTTGTATGGTGCTACGGGATTTGGTAGAAGTAAAGCTGAAGCGGCATACTATGAGCACTTCACAGAAAAGTACAAAGGTATCAAATCATGGCATACCCGATTGGCTAAAGAAGCTCTAGCTACAGGTAAGATAACTACACCATCAGGTAGGCAGTTTTCTTTCCCAGATGTTCACAGACTAATGTCTGGTAAGATAACTAATTTTACACAGATAAAGAACTACCCTGTGCAATCATTTGCTACTGCTGATATAGTGCCTTTGATACTGATGCACATAGAGAAACTACTAGACCCATACAACTCTTGTGTGGTCAATAGTGTACACGATTCTATTGTAGTAGATGTACACCCAAGTGAGGAACGTCAAGTGTTAGATATAATACAATCTACTAATGACCATATGATATCTTTAATAGAAAGACAGTTTAAACTACAGTTCAATGTGCCACTATTATTAGAGGCAAAAATAGGTAGTAATTGGCTTGACACTAAAGATGTCGCATGATATAACTAGGATTCTTTAACTCGTTGAAAGGAGTAAGTATGAATGAATTAATAAATATAAATACTGATAGCTATGCAGATTTAGCTAAAGCTATGGGAATAGCATCAGAAGTATCTGCGAAGCCAAAGAAGTCTGGTAATTTAAATAGACTTAGGATATGGCATACACCTATGATGGGTCAAGCTGAAGTAAATGGTAAGATGGCTAATGTTGAAGTCATTGAGGGTGGAGCATATAGATTAGAAGTTGTTGAAGACTCAGGTTCTAAATTCTACTATGCTAAGAATATTAGTATTCGCCCATTCATGCAAAGGTTTATGTTAAGAAGATACATAGCCAACCTTAGTGCTAAAGCAGGTGAACCAAAAGGTATGTTCCACAGAACCATAATGTCGGATAGTCTAAATGCTGATTTGAAAGATAACACAGGTAGATTTAACTGTGGTAAACCCTCTGGTTACATAGAGGACTTCAAAGCACTAGCACCTGACATGCAAGATTTGATAAGGCAAATTAAACGTGTACGTGTTATCTTTGGTGTTGTTACTTTAGATGAGCCTACTAATGAAAAAGGTGAAACTGTAGAGTTAGGTGATGTTCCTTTCATTTGGGAGATAGATAATAAAGATGCTTTCAAAACATTGGGTGAACAATTCAATGAGTATGTTAAGAAGTCTAGGTTGCCTATACAGCATCTAATACATCTTAATGGTACTAAGGCAAATGAGTTACCCAATGGAAGTAGCTTCTATACTCCTATTGCAGAGGTAGACTTTGGTGAATCTTTTGATGTTACAGAAGATGACCAAAAGTTGTTTAGTGACTTTGTTGATTGGATTAAGAACTTCAATGACTACATCTGCAAAGAGTGGGAAGATAAAGTGCAGACTAGGCAAAACCCTGTGTCTCAAGATGAGATGGAAACTGTTGAATCTTTTATTGATATAGAAGGGAATAGCTAATGAACCATCTTGCTGAACTGAAGTTGCATCAATACATGACAGATGCAGTGAAAGGTAAATCTACTATATCAGATGAAGTAATTAACCAAGTAGCTGATGATGTAAGAGACTCATTGCAACGTCAGTTTGGTGGGAAGGTTAAGAGAAAAGACTTTAGACTACGTATGTCAAACATAGGCAGACCCACTTGTCAGCTTTGGTATGAGAAGAATAAACCTGAAGCTGCCTTACCTAGGTCAAGTAACTTTATGATGAACATGATGTTAGGAGATATAGTTGAGGCAGTCTTTAAGGGTTTACTTAGAGGTGCAAAGGTTGACTACGAAGACTCTGATGACGTTGTTCTTAAACTAAAGGACTCTGAAGTATCAGGTTCATATGACTTAGTTATTGATGGAGCAGTTGATGATGTTAAGTCTGCATCTGATTGGTCTTACAAAAACAAGTTTGACTCCTATGACACATTAAGTAAAGGAGATGGATTTGGTTATGTAGGACAGCTTGCAGGCTACGCAAAAGCTTCCGGGAAGAAGGTTGGAGGTTGGTGGGTTGTAAACAAAGCCAATGGTCACTTTAAGTATGTACCCGCAAGTGGCTTAGACTTAGATAAAGAGATTGCTAAGATTGAAGCTACAGTAGCTACTGTCAATACTAATAAGTTTGAGAGATGCTTTGAGCCAGAGATAGAAACATTTAGAGGTAAGACTACAGGTAATACTGTTTTAAATAGTAACTGTAGATTTTGTGACTATAGATATGATTGTTGGAATCTTACAGATATGCCTGCAGCTATGTCTAAAGCAAAGATGCCTAAGACTGTTTCTTATATAGAGTTGGCTAATAATGCCACCTCATAAAGTAAGAAGAGAAGCTATAAAGTATGGATATAGGAGTGGTTTAGAACATAAGCTATCTATGCATCTTGATAAATTAAACTATGAATATGAGTATGAATCAATCAAGATAGAATGGGAAGACTTAACATACCGTACCTATACTCCAGACTTTATATTAAAGAATGGTATCATAATAGAAACTAAGGGTAGATTCCTAGCATCAGACAGAAAAAAACATCTGTGCATACAGAGGCAACACCCTAAATTAGATATAAGATTTGTCTTTACAAACAGCAAAAATAAGCTTAATAAAGGTGCTAAGTCTACATATGCACAGTGGTGTATGAAGAATGACTTTAGATACTATGACAGAATAATACCAGAAGATTGGTTAAAAGAAAAAGGTAAAAATAAACACTTGAACTTTATTACATTTTCAGGTACAAAGGTAAGGAGATAATATTATGATAGACAGAAGAGACCCTAACTCATGCTTTATTGAATTAGTTCCTAAGTGTGAGGGAAGTTATTGGACAGGAGAGATTGAAGTAAATATAATTGCATCAGCACATAATAAGTTAGATGAAGAGAGTAAAGCAAGCTTAATACATCTATCTCAGTTGGTTGCATCTACTGTAGCTTTGATGGAACGAGACCCTGACCTAACACTAAGACTTGAGCATTTTCTTGCTGAAGCTGACGGTGAGACAAAGGATAATAAAAAGCCTATTGTTACTACATCTATTGAAGATAATGTTATATCTTTAAATTTTAAAAAAGACTAAACAATGAGACACATGGAGTATATGAAAATGAAACAAAAAGAAGCTGACCTAGACGATATGGTTAATAGTCCTGTCCATTATAACAAAGCAGGCATTGAAACTATTGATGCACTCCAAGCTATGTTAGTTGATGGATTTGATTATTACTTACAAGGTAACATAGTTAAGTACCTTTGGAGATTTAGATACAAGAATGGTGTTGAAGACCTCAAGAAAGCACAATGGTATTTAAATAAACTCATTGAGGTCTATGATGATAAGAGTTAAAATCATGATGACTCTATCTGTAGACGAAGAGGAATATCCAGTGCCTTCAGATGGAAAAGTAGGAGATGAAATAGAAGATTATGTAAGAGACATAATTCACGAAGTAGATGGTTTAAAAATAAAAAGCATAAAAACAGTAACAGAGGAGAAATAAATGTTGAGAAATTACCTACCCACAGACTACCAAAACTTCATAGCACTCTCTCGCTATGCAAGATGGAAAGATGATGAGCAACGCAGAGAGAATTGGGGTGAAACTGTAGATAGATACTTTGACTATATGAGTAATCATCTATCTAATAATTATAGTTACACTATAACTAAATCACTTAAAGAAAAACTTACAAATCAAATAATGTCTTTAGGTGTTATGCCTAGTATGAGAGCCTTGATGACTTCAGGACCTGCCCTAGACAGATGTCATGTTGGTGGCTATAACTGTAGTTATATACCTGTAGATAGTCCACGTTCCTTTGATGAATGTATGTATATACTTATGTGTGGCACTGGTGTTGGCTTCTCTGTTGAACGTGAGAATGTAGACAAGTTACCTATTGTTAATGAGCATATGGAAAGTTCGTCTACTATAATTAAAGTAGGAGACAGTAGACCCGGATGGTCAAAGGCATTACGTGAGTTAATTGCTATGTTATATGTTGGACAAGTACCTACTTGGGATACGTCAGAAGTAAGACCAGCAGGTGCTAGATTAAAAACATTTGGTGGTAGAGCATCAGGTCCTGCACCATTAATTGAGTTGTTTCAGTTTTGTATACAGAAGTTTAAGGGTGCTGCAGGCAGACGATTGTTTCCTATTGAGTGTCACGACATCATGTGTAAGATTGGTGAAGTTGTAGTTGTTGGTGGTGTCAGACGTTCTGCTCTTATATCATTGTCTAACTTAGGCGATGACCAAATGAGACATGCTAAGTCAGGTCAATGGTGGGAGAATGAAGGTCAAAGGTCATTAGCTAATAACTCTGTAGCATTTAAAGGTAAGCCTGAGATGGGTACGTTCATGCGAGAGTGGACAGCATTATATGAATCTAAATCAGGTGAAAGAGGCATATTCAATAGACAAGCCGCTAAAGTAAAAGCTGCTGAGAATGGTAGAAGAGATGTTGATTATTACTTTGGTTGCAATCCATGTAGTGAGATTATACTTAGACCTTATCAGTTCTGTAATCTTACAGAGGTAGTGTGTAGAGTTACAGATGACTTATCCTCATTAAAAGAAAAGGTACGTATGGCTACTATCCTAGGTACATTTCAATCTACACTAACCAACTTCAAGTATCTACGTAAGATATGGAAAGACAATACAGAAGAAGAAAGACTACTAGGAGTTTCCCTAACAGGTATTCTTGATTGCCCTATATGGACAGAAGAAATTCTACAGATACTAAGAGATGTAGCAGTAGACACTAACAAGAAGATGGCTAAAGACTTAGGTATTCCTCAGTCAACTGCAATCACTTGTGT
>JGI24006J15134_10002343_pt1 | contig 10474 bp, 21 predicted proteins | sample LinPmetageLP53_FD_15134 | JGI IMG/M metagenome (IMG submission 15134) | reverse complement strand
ACTCGGGGTTGTACTCGAAGTGCTATTCAAAGGCGCAGTCATTCCTTTCTGGCCTAACATATCTGTAGTAGGTAATATTATGGAAATTTTAGGATCACTTAGTAATGAAGGGCTACTTGGATTAGTAGGTGCTTTTGTTTTATATCAAATTTTAAAACACAAAACTTTATAAAACACAGCTTGTTATAGATTATAAGAGGGGGGTGTAATTAACCCCCTTTTTTTATATTTATACCCAAACAATAACCATGAAGAAAATATTACTTCTAATTGTTATATTATTCTCTAATCAGTTTTCCCACGCTCAATTTTTTGAAAATGTATATAAAGATTTTCTTAAATATGGTACTTTTTATGCTGCTGGTAAAGCACAAAACTCATACCAAGAATCTCGTAAAGAATATTTCTTAGCTCGACCAGAAACAGATAATTTATATACAGGTGAAGACAGAGTTATTGATGTTACTCCTTATTATGAATTTGACTATGTTGTTTCTGTAGGAATAAGAAAATTAGCTAGATTTGATTACGAAATTAAACAAACTAATTTTTATGATGGAAATGAAAATAATATAGCACTTTCAGCACCAACCTCGGCAGTTAAAGGATTTGAGTATTTAATTAATTATGAAAGAGAAAGGCAAAGAGGAGAAGTATTTTCAAATTCTAGATATTTTTTAAGACATACTGGAAAATATCATATTGCCAAATTAGAACAAAGAGAACAGGGTAATATAGGATTTAGATATCAATCAGCAGAATTAAGAGCAAGATTACCAATAGGTAAAAAATTTTCAATATCAGCTGGTGCAATATATAGAACACATGAAGAATCATTTGGATATGTTCCTATAGAATTATGGTTAAATGAAACAGAGTATAATGAGGATGTTAATGAGGAAATTAAAGTTAATCCTTGGTTTAGTTTAGGATATGAATACGGGTTTAGTGATCATTTAACAACTTATACAGATAATAATACAGGAGAAGAATTACAAGATTGGATTTGGAAAAACGAAAGAGGAGAAATAGTAGCACATACTGATCTTGATTTTAGAGAAACTGTATATCCAGATTTAGTTAATATTTTTAATAACCAAATGTGGGATGAATTAGATACTTTTGGAGAAATAGCTCCTATTGTTGGATTTGATTTTTATCATTATTCTAAAAAATTATGGTTCCATGCTTATGGTAGTTATTATTTACCTTATCATCAATATATAAAAGGTAATGAAGATTTTTCTTATTTACATAGAAATAGTTGGGGAAAAGGTGGGCATAATAATTTATTAGATGGAGAACAATGGAACGATTACCAATTTGGAACAATTTTTGGTTGGAAACTTTCTAATGTTATAGGATTGTTTGCTGAAGGAGAATATAATAAAATGTGGGATAGAGAATTTTTCACATCTAAAGTAGGTATAAACATAACATTTAAATAATCATGAAAAAATTAATATTACTAATAGGTTTATTTAGTTTATTATTAGGATGCTCAAAAGAGGACAAAGATGAAGTTCTAATTCCCGTTTTTGAAATAGCATTAGATGGAGAATCTTTTGACCCTTATGAAAGATACTCTGTGATTAATACATTTGGTGGTGTAAAAGAAGAAAACGGTATTATTAAAAAAATATTTATACTTTATTTACAAATTGATGACGGTAATCCAAGATTAGATAGACAGCATTTTGCAATGTATCTATTAGATTCAGATGCTAATGATGACGAATTTTTATTAGATAAAGGAGTTTATACATGGCAAAATCCAAACAACAAATATGCTGGAGTAGAAATACCAGGTCCAGATGACTATATAGTATGGAATGAAGTACAAGTTCAAGACGCAGGTCAAATGGGAGGAGCACATTCAGGACTTATATGCTTAACTGCAGTAGGAGAGTTTTATAATCCCTATATAGATAGAACTATGACTTTAGATTTAAAATTAGAAAATATAGAAATAGGATTAGATATAAATGCTACTCCTTATGGATATTTATTAGATTAATATAAAAGTAGAAATGGCAAAAAATATAAAAGATACTGGGTTTGGAGTTGACGTTGATGGAGATGGTAAATCAGATTTTTCTATAGATTTAAAAACTATAGGGATGTTTGTTGTTGGGATTTCTACTGTAATTGGTATGTGGTTTACACTTCAGAGCGATATCGAAGAAGCTAAAGAATTACCAAAACCTCCTATTGAAAGAGTAGAATATGATTTAAAAGATGAATTAATTCGTCAAACAATAATGGATACACAAGAAGATGTAGAATCAATATTAGAAGAATTAGAAAAGATTGATGAAAGGTTATATGAGTTATCAAAAAAACAATAAAATGAAAAATATATTCTTATTCCTTTTGTTATTAATTAGTAGTAATTTATATTCTCAAGAATTCATTACAGATGATAATTTTAAAGACAAAATAAATAGCTCACACATAGTTATAATTGAATTTTGGGCTGATTTTAACAAACAGAATGCTTTTAATGATTGGAGTAATATAAAAGGAGGTACATATTATAGAGTAAACATTGCAGAAGCACCTTTAGCCAAAAAGAAATATAGAATAAGAATGGCTCCTACAATAATCATATTTAAAGAAGGGGATAAAAATACAATATTTAAAGCAGGATTAGATTTATTATTTCCTGCTAGTTTAAATGATATTAATGAAGCAATAGAAGAAGCTAAATTAGCTGACAAATTTTAAAATTATGAATGATATTTCACAAAAACAAAAATCTACAAATAAAAATAGATTTATAATAACCTCTGTAGTACTTGGTACTTTCTTTTTTATAATGGGTGGTATTGGGGCTGCTATTTTAAGTCCTGGAGAAACACCATCAATTGAACAAGAATGGAAAGAAATATTATTATTAGTTTTAGGTGCTTTTTTAGGTTCGTATTCTAAAATTATAGATTTTTGGTTTAACATGAATGACGATGATGGTATACCTGGATATACCGCACCCTCAGATCCAATTGATGATGATGGACCTAAATTTTGTGATAATTGTGGCGATGCTATAGAATACTAATAAGTTATGCCTATAAAACCAAAAGGAGTTATAATTCATTCTATGGCCGAATATCTAAAAATGGATAGTGGCCCAATGAAAGCACATGACTTTCTTAAATCAGTAAGACTTTCAGTTCACGGATTTATTCATCCAGATGGTACTTATGAAAAAATGATTAAATCCCCACGTAGAGCTCATCATGCTGGTACTTCAAATTGGAATGGTTTAAAACATTTAAATAGCCATTATTTAGGTTTTGAATTATTAGTCCCTGGTACCCACAATTATGGGAGCTTTTTAAAAGCTATTAAAAAACCCGGAACTTATACCCAAGCTCAATTTGATCGTGCTGTTGAAGTGTGTAAATATTGGATTAAAACATATAAAATTCCACTCGATAATATAATTCGTCATTCAGATTGCTCAGGTGACCACGTACGTGGTAAAGGTAAAGGTAAAAGTGATCCTGGTGCAGCATTTGATTGGAATGCTTTTAAAGAAGCATTAAAGTAATACACAGGAGGCTTGGCTACCCAGGAGATTGTTCGTATATTTACGGGGTAAATAAGAAATAATAATTAAAAACACAAAGGTTATGCTAAATTATGAAAGTCAAGAGTTTAAAAGTTTAGAAGAGTTAAAAGAAACAACTCCATCTATTTTTACTAAAAAAGGTAGTAATAATACTTCAGAAAAGTATACACATATTCCTACTGATACAGTAATTAAAGATTTAGAATTATTAGGTTGGGGTGTAGTTGATGCTCAAGAAGTTAAAGCTAGAAAGCAAGTAGGTTATCAAAAACATTTAGTTGTGCTACGTAATAATGATGTAGTAATCAACGGAAAAGATGGTGATACAGTGTATCCACAAATATTATTAACGAACTCGCATGATGGTAAAAATTCATTCAGTTTTCAAGCTGGTTTGTTTAGAATGATTTGTGAAAATGGTTTAGTAATTGCTACTAAAGAGTTTGAAAGTTATAAAATCCGTCATATGGGTTATGATTTTGAAACGTTACAAGGTATAATTAAAGATATGATTGCTAATCTTGATTTAACTGTTGAATCAATGAATAAAATGAAAGCAACAGAATTAAGCAAAAATCAAACCTTTGAATTAGCTAAATTGATGCTTGAAACTAGAATTGAAAATACTAGTAATACTTTTAATGATCAGTCTATTAAGGATGTTTTAATTCCTCAAAGAAAAGAAGATAAAGGTTTTGGTTTATGGGAAGTATTTAATAGAGTTCAAGAAAATATAATTGAAGGGAATTTTGAATATAACACCATAGGTGGTAAGTCAAGACAAGCCAGAGTTATTAAGAATTTTAAACAAGATATGAAAGTTAATTCTAAGATGTTTGAACAAGCATTAGAGTTCGCAGCTTAAATAAAAAAATAATTGCCCCCATAAGGGGGCAATATTTATTAACACATAATAAAATCAAAATATGGATATGTCACCAGAAGAAAACTCAAGATTTAATCGACTCGATAAAGACGATCAACTTAAATTATCTGCGGTAATGCAAATGATGGCAAAAGAAAAAGACTCTATTGAAAAAGATGCTAGAAAAGCAAAAGGAATGATGGAAGATGATAGTGTAGATGAAATGACAGGTGACACTTTAAATCGTTTAGATGGTTTAGTAGATCAACCTTTATTAATTAGTTTTTTAGACAAATTCGAAGAAATTTATTATGATTTTATAGAACAAGGTGAAGAATTCGAAGTTGGAGATGTAATTGCATTTTTAGAAAAAATGCTTTATGATCGTGCTGAGGATGCTAGAATGGAAGATCAATTACCTGATGGCTTTGCAGAAGCATCTGGTGAAATAGGAGTAGACCAACAAGGTGATACTACAAGAGATGTAAATGTTACTGATGATACTTCTATGTATGATCCTTTAAAAGAAGCTAAAACTCAAATGAAAACTATAATGTCATCTTTAAAAAAGAATAAAGGTGCATCAGATGAAGAAATCAAAGATTTTATAAGAACTCATAAAGATGATATTAAAGATATGACTATGAGTGAAATTGAAGATGAATTTGATGAATTTATTTCGGTTAATACTGATTACGTAGACGAAGGAGTAGAGTTTTTTAAAAAAATAGGTGGTATTACACCACTTAATGGAAGTTTAATGTAAATATTTGGAGAAGCGTAAGCTTGTTCGTATATTTATGTGTTAAATAAAAAAGGTTATATGGCGTTAATGCAATTTTCTAATAAGAATAAACACGGTAATACAAGAAGCCGTTTAATTTATTCCGAATCCACTTCAATAGGATTCAATCCCACTGGTTTTGGTAGTTTTATAGCAGTTAATCTATTTAAATATGACTATGAACACTCAGTTATGCCCCCACATTTATTTGTAGACCTAAAAGGAGATAAGTATATTGTTCCTTCATGGCAAAAAGTTCACCCAAAAACTGAGCTTAGAGATATTAATTGGATAAAACCAAAATTAAAAAAACAAGAAAAGAAAAAATGGAAATTCAAATCATCAAGTAGTGATAAAGAATATACCGTAACACAGGTTGATTCTAATACCTTGAGATGTTCATGTCCTGGTGCTTGGAGAGCAAAACCAGAAGTAGGATGTAAACACGTTCAAAAAGTTAGAGCAAGTTTAACTAAATAATATATATGAAAAAACCTATGATAACGGTTTTATCTATTTTTGGAATGATTACTTTATCAGCTTTTGCTAATGTAGTATATTTCAACCCACAAGTAGAAGTTTCAAACATTTTACCTATTAAAGAAGTAAATTTAATTACACCAGAATTAAAGGTAGTTGAAGTAAAATTACCTAAAATTAAAACCCATATTAAATTTTTAGATGATATAGGATTTAGAGAATCATCTAATAATTATAAAGCTGTTAATCAGTTTGGGTATTTAGGTAAATATCAGTTTGGAAGAAAAACTTTAAATAGTTTAGGATATAAAGATGTTTCTAATAGAGAGTTTTTAGAAAATTCTTCAATTCAAGAAGAAGCAATGTATGCTTTGTTAAATCATAATAAAAGAATACTTAGAAGACAAATTAAAAAATATCATGGAGAANTTATTCATGGTGTTTATATAACTGAATCTGGAATACTAGCTGCAGCCCATTTAGCTGGAGCGGGTAATGTTAGAAAATTTTTTAAAAAAGGATATGAATTTAAAGATGGTAATGGAACTAAAATGACATCTTATATGGTTCAATTTTCTGGGTATAAATTAGAATTTTAAATATATGAGAGTAGGTTCTTATGTTATTTGTATAGATGGTAAATTTTCACCTGAACAATTAGAAATATTAAGTAATATTCCTAAAGAAGGAGATTATTATACTATTAGAGATATAGTAGAATATCCTGAAATGAATAGAATCGGTTTAAGATTAGAAGAAATATCATGTAATCATGTAGAAAGAAATGATGGTGCAATGCACGAACCTACTTTTAGTATATTTAGATTTAGAGAATTAGATGTTCCTCCTTCACTAGAAGCAGAAATAAAAGAATCATTAAATCAAGAATTTGAAACAATAGAGTCAGATGAAGATGACGGATTATTTAGAAAAATTCATAATAAAACAGATTNAACATTATGTGCCGGATGGTATTGATCCAACCACACATGTACATTCAAGAGCTGTTATATATGAGATTATTATAACTTTAATTAAAGAAAAAAAAGTTCCTGCAAAATTAGTTATTATTAAATATTTATGTATGAATTATAAAGAGATGATTTATAGTAAATTATCTACATTAAACTAAAATTATTATTATGGTAAATATATTAGTCATTACTTGTACAGTCTTATTAATTGCTTTAATTGGAACAGTAATTGCTGCTAAACAAGGTTGGTTAGCCGATCGTGATAAAGATGGTATTGCCGATGTTATTGAGGACAAACTTGACGATGTTGAGGATTGGGCTGAAGATAAAATCGATGATGTTAAAGAAGCAGCTAAAAAAATTACTCGTAAAAAACCGGGTCGCAAAGCAAAAAAATAAGTTTATTGTAAATAATTTGGCTCCATTAAGGAGCCTTTTTATATTAATGTAAACATAAAATTTAAAATAAATGAGTTATTTTTCCGTATTAGTAGAGTTAGAAAGCGAACAAAATGGACGCCCTAAAAAAATTAGAGAGTTATATTTAACTGATGCTCTATCAGTAACTGAAGCTGAGGCAAATATTGTTACAAGATTAAAAGATGAAGGTACTATCCAAAACTTTCAGGTTACAAAAGTAAGTGAAACAAAATATTTAGCAGTCGTATAATGTCTGTTCTTGATACAAAACTAGATATATATAGAGATATAATTAATCTTATCAATAAACAAGAATCTAAAGGTAAAGGATTAAATTCAATCCGTAAAAAATTAAATAAAAAAATAGAACAAATAGAATACTTAAAAAGTTATAATTAATGAGCAAAACATCCCCTAAAAAACGTTACGAACAACTAATGAGTTGGTTAGAAACTTATAAATCATCTCCAAAAGTTAAAAAAAGTCAACCACAAAAAGAATCAAGGTTAAGTTATTATGCTAAAAAAGGTATCAAATAGTCAAACTATATTTTATCAATCTTCTTTACCCAGAGCTGGAAGTACCCTATTACAAAATATTATAGGCCAAAACCCTCAGTTTTATGTCACACCTACTTCAGGTATGATTGATATGATGTTAGGTGCTAGAATTGGTTATAATGGTAATAAAGAAGCATTTGCAGGAGATACTGATAAATGGAAAGAAGGTTTTTATAATTTTTGTAGAGAAGGATTTAAAGGTTATATAAAAGCTTTTACAGATAAACCTTATATTTTAGATAAAAATAGAGCTTGGGGCTCATATTATTCCTTACTAAATAATGTTAATCCAAATCCAAAANTTATTTTTATGGTTAGGGATTTAAGAGAAGTATTTTCTTCAATGGAGAAAAAATTTCGAGCTAATCCTGATATGGATGGGGGTGAAATTAATAATGAAACCTTAGCTGGAATTACAACTCAAAAACGTGTAGAAACATGGGCAATTGGTCATCCTATAGGATATGCTATACAAAAATTACAGCAATCAATTCTAGATAAAACAGCTCGAAACTTTATATTCATTAGATACGAAGATCTATGTTCTAATCCTGATGCTTGTATAACAGATATTTATAAATTTTTTGAATTAGAATATTATAAACATGATTTTAGTAAAATAGATCAAATCACAGTTGAAGATGATTCAGTACATGGAATATATGGTGATCATACTATTAGAAATACTTTAAAAATGTTACCTAATGATTCAAAAGAAATATTAGGCGAAAATACATGCAATGATATTTACAATAACTTTCAATGGTTTTTTGAATATTTTAAATATAACAGATGATATATTGGTTTACAGGTCAGCCTGGAGCAGGCAAAACAGTTTTAGCAGAATTATTAAAAGAAAACTTAGAAAAACCTAGGAATTTTGCTTATAAAGCTTATAGAATAGATGGAGATGAAATGAGAGATTTATTTTCCAATAAAGATTATTCTATTAAAGGTAGAATAGCAAATATAGATTGCTCAAAAAATAGCTCATTATTTACATAATCAAGAATTAGATGTAATTGTATCACTTGTATCACCTTATTTAGATCAAAGAGAAGAATTTAAAAAAATACTTGGAGATCAACTAATTGAATTTTACGTTTATACAAATACAAAAAGAGGCAGGGAACAGTACCATGTTGAAGGTTATCAACCACCGTTAAGTAATTTTATAAACGTTGATACTGCAATAGATACACCCGAGGAATCATTAAATAAAATAATACAACAACTTAAATGAAAAAATTACTTTTAATATTAACTTTACTATTTACTTTTATTACAACTAATGCTCAATCATCTGTTGATTTAAATCCAACTTTATATGGTTATTGGATGAATACTGATGGTGAAGTTTTATTAATTCAAACAAATAATACTTTTGTTAGAAGAACTTCAACTAAAATTATATCAACTGGTAGATTAGAGATAATAGAAGATGATCTTAGAGTTATTCGTACTGATATAGAAGATGAATATAGTTTAGGTTTTCATGTACGTAATAATATATTTGTGGTTTATAAACCACGTTCAGAAAAAGCTTGGTTATTTACAAAAATTGGAAATTGAATGAAAGATCAATACTCACTATTTATAGGAAGATGGCAACCCTTAACTGATGGTCATAAATGGTTATTTAATCAACGTTTAAAAGAAGGTAAAAAAGTTTGTATCGCTGTTCGTGATGTAGAACCAAGTGAAAACCAACCTTGGACAGCAGATGAAATTATTCAAAATATTAAAGAAGAAATGTATTTTGAAGTAACTGAAGATAAAGTTATTATAATTAAAGTACCCGATATTGAATCAATAAATTATGGACGTGGGGTTGGGTATGAAGTTATAGAACACGTTCCCCCCGATAATATAAAAGAAATATCTGCTACTAAAGTAAGAGAGCAAATGCGAAAAGATGGTAAGTTATAAAAGACACATAGCAAAAACAATATCTTGGAGGATCATAGGTACATTAGATACTATAATCCTTTCTGGGATTATTACAGGCAGTTTAACCTTAGGTTTAGCAATAGGAGGGGTAGAAATTATAACTAAAATGATTCTTTATTTTTTACATGAAAGAGCTTGGTATAGATTTAGCAAGTTTGGTGTAGATAAAAAATAAAATACATATTTATTTAGGTACATTTCCGGATTATTTTAATATTTATAACAAAATAGACTTATAATATATGGCACTCCTCCAGTCCACCACCATATCAGGTTCCAACGCGAATACAGGTTCCTTATCAATTACAGGATCAACGATGGTCTTCCCAATCATTGAATCTTCTTTAACTGGTTCCTTTAGTGGATCTGGTAAAATGTGGGTCAATGCTGATGGTCAAACCTTACAATATTCAGTTCAAACATCTTTAGGTACAATTCAATCTCCAGCTTCATTTATGGGAGCGTGGAGTACTGCTACTTCTGCTCCTATAAGTGGATATGGAACAGGAGGTGCTGGAACACAAGATGCTGCTTTATGGTTTGGTATATATAATGGTAGTAGTAATACTAATTGTACTTTAGAATATAGTGGTAATGCTTGGAGTGTTGGGGGGAATATGATTATTGCAAGGAGAGATTCTACAGGAGGAGGTTCTCAAAATGCTGCTTTTACAGCCGGTGGTTATTCAAATAGCTACCAATCTGCTACAGAAGAATATAATGGTTCATCTTGGGCATCAGGTGGTAATATGATTACTTTGTCTACTAGTCCTAAAGGTGGTTCTCAATACTCAGCAATAGCTGCAGCGGGTGCAGATACTAATGGTAATAATACACTTGCAACAGAATTATTACCATTAGTATCTG
>JGI24006J15134_10002338_pt1 | contig 10491 bp, 5 predicted proteins | sample LinPmetageLP53_FD_15134 | JGI IMG/M metagenome (IMG submission 15134) | reverse complement strand
ACAATACCAATTCTGTATTCAAATCATTTTCTTCATCAGGAGTCAATGGTATTGAAACAACATCCCTAACCACTAATACAGCATACAATCACAGCTCTACATGGATTCAAATCGCTAATGCAACTACAAACGGAAGATGGAATCAACGTAATGGTACACCTCCGTCAAGTGGAACAGGAGTAAGTGCAGATGGTCTTTATTATGAATCAAGTAGTAACGGATCCAATAAAGATGTTTATCTAAGGTTTCCTGAAATTACTTTTTCTTCTAATACCATGACTTATGAAGGCTATGGCTACGGATCAAATATGGGTACTCTTTTCTTAGGCATTTACATAACAGGATAATGATATGAGTCTAATACACAGTGGAAGTTGTGATGGTACAACACAATTATCTGAATCAATATACATATGCAGAACAGAAGATTATAGTATTATTAGTACAGGCGGAGCAACTTCGGGTTCATTACTAAAAACATCTTCAACTCACGATATGGATAGTGATGATGAAGAGATAGGAGACTTTATAACAGGCTCATTCTGTCCAGAATGTAATCTATTTTGGGTAGGGAATGAGGTTAGTAGCTCGTATTAAAATGTAAAAATAAATTAATTTTTGATGTTTTAATATTATATATATAACAAAGGGTTTTAATGGCTAAAGAGAAAAAAAATTGATAAAGACTATAAGAGATTTAAAAATAGAATTCAACTTCGATTCAGGTCCATTTGTAATAATCAATTCAAAGCGTAAAAATAATTCCGAATATACCATAGAGTTTTGGGATGCTGATACATTAGTATATGATGCTACAGTATCAATTGGTGTTTCAGCTATGTATTCTAGAAAATGGTATACTGATTGGAAGATAGTAATATATGAAGATGGTAAACTAATCTATGAACATCAATTAGATTTAAAAGACAAAGAAGTTTTTGTAAGAATATCTTCAAATATGTTAGGCGACAACTTTGCCTGGATTTCTTATGTAGAAGAGTTTAGAAAAAAACATAATTGTAAAATATTCTGCGGAACAATGTTTCCAGAAATATTTGAAGAAACTTACGATTTTACTTTTTGGAAAGAAGGATCAGAATGGCCAACAAAATCTTTTTATGCTACATATGAGGTTGGTGTTTTTGGTTATAAAAATACAGAACCATTTTATGAATTTAATAATTCTTATAATAAAGTAGACTTATCTAATATTTCTATGCAACAAGCAGCTTCAGATATATTAGGATTACCAACTAAAGAAATTAAACCAAAGCTTAATTTAGAAAAATTTGAACCTAAAAATAAAATTGAGGGTAAGTACATTTGTATAGGACCCCACGCTAGCGCACAACTTAAATATTGGAATAATGATGGTGGTTGGCAAAAAGTAGTTGATTATTTATTGAAGATTGGATATAAAGTTGTATATTTATCTAGAGAAGATAGTGGTTATATGGGCAATATAAATCCGACTGGTATTATTGATAAATCAGGCGATTTACCAATTGAAGATAGAATTGGTGATTTAAAGTATGCTGAACTATTTATAGGTGTAAGTTCTGGATTAAGTTGGTTGGCTTGGGCTGTGGATATTCCAGTTGTTTTAATTCACGGACATAATTATTCTTGGTATAATTTTGCTGATAAAACCAAACACATCAACTTAGAAAATGATGACAATGTTTGTACAGGTTGTTGGCATACAGATGGTTTTTCTCCAGGTGATTGGAATTTTTGTCCAAAACAAAAAGGAACAGATAGAGAATTTGAGTGTACTAAAAAAATAACACCTGAAATGGTGATTGAGGGAATAAAAGTTATGTTAAATAAAAAACTAAAATTAGGTAATAAGATAAAAAATGTTACAAATCTAACAGTAGATGTGACAGAAGTAGGTAAACTTTGGTTTTATAATGATAGCAAATCAGAATTTATTATTAGAGTAGTAGATCCATATTCTAATTTAACCTTATACACTTCAAAAATAACTTTTGATGAGAATACATCTTATTGGCTTCCATTTAATTATGTTACTCCTTGGGAAAATTATTATTTAGATAAAGTAGATGTCGTAGTTTACACAAAAGAAAAAATTAAAATTGAAACATTTAGCATAAAATTAAATGACAACTCTGTTAAAAATAAAGATGAATTTAAATATATAACTAATGAATTTGATGTAAATTGGGCAAACCACAAAGAAATATTTTATGCAGATGAATATAAAGGTTTATTCAATCTTAACGAAGATTCTGTTGTGGTGGATATAGGATCACATATAGGAGTTTTTACAAGATGGGTTTCAAAACAAAATGTTAAAGTTTGTTATTCATTAGAACCAAATCCAGATTTGTGGAGTGGACTTAACAAAACATTTAAAGAATCAGATAATGTAATTATTTCCAATAGTGCATTAGGAGAAATTACTGAAAATAGATGGTTAAAATACCCACAACATTCTACATCAAATGGTTCTTTTTATATCAACGATTGGCCTGAAATAGAAAAATGGGTTAATCCTATTAATTATAACAATCCATATACATTTGAAAGAGATATAACAACTGCTAATGTTGATTGTTTGTCTTTTGATGATTTTATCAAACAGAACAAAATAGATTATATAGATCTTATTAAATGTGATGTAGAAGGTGCCGAATATGAAATCTTCTTAAATGCTAGCGAAGATTATTTAAAAAATAATGTAAATCAAATCTTATTAGAGTTTCATCATAATACTGATAGATTACAGCCTTTATTAAAAAAATTAACAAAATGTGGTTTTGTACCTAAATATAAAAAAGGTAGTGATGATTCATATGATGGAACTATTGTTTTTAGTAAAAACAAAAATAAAATAAAACCTATTAAAGTTAGTGAAGATAGATGGGTTATGGGAGTAAATATTGGACACGATTCTGGCGCTACACTAATAAAAAATGGAAAAGTGTTTGTCTCAATAAATTCAGAAAGAATTTCTAGAATAAAGCACGATGAGGCCAATGATGATTTTCCTTGGAAAGCTATGGAATATTGTTTAGATTATGCTGGAATAACTAAAGAAGATTTGGAAAGAATTGTTTGGAATGGTATAGGCTTGCCTCCTGATTTAGCAATTGATCCAAATGGACTTTGGGCTAATAGACTAAAAGACAATGGTTGGCATTTTCCTGAAGATAGATTAAATTATTGTACCCATCATTTAGCTCATGCTTATTCAGCACACTATTCGAGTGGGTTTGAAGAGTCTGTTTCGATTGTAGTAGATGCTGGTGGAGAAACCAATTTCAGAGATGTGATTGATAAGTTCACCACTAACAAAATAGCACATATGAAAAAATATCCGATAGAGAAATGTGTAGAGGCTAGTAGTATCTATGAAATTAAAAAGGGCGTATTCACTAAAATATATGGAGCTTATAAACCTTTTCCAGAAGCTGGTGAATTATGGCCGACATTAGGACAGTCAGTTGGAGAACTTTATGCTTTAGGTTGTAACTATATAGGTATGGATGGACTATATGATGCTGGAAAACTTATGGGTTTAGCTTCATATGGTAGGCCTGAGGTAGCTAACAAAAGATTTAATGAGAAAATGGTTTATATAGACCCAGACCCAAAATCAGGAGATTATTTTATAAGAGTACATCATGCAGTTCCGAGAGAAGAACAAACTGCAGAAACTCTTATGTATATAGATTCTCCAAGACCAGAATATTTTAGTTCTAATATAGCATCAGAAGATTTTCAATCAAAAGCTGATTGGGCTTGGATGATTCAAAATAAATTTGAAGATTTAATATTATTTTTAGCTAAAAAGGCTTCAATGAATTCTGATGTTAAATACTTGACAGGCGCTGGTGGTTGCTTCCTTAATTCAATTGCTAATCAAAAAATAGTCGATTTAGATTTATTTGATGACCATTTTTATGTACCAGCAGCAGACGATGGTGGTATATCAATTGGAACTGCTTTTTATGGATATTACAATTTTCATCCTGACAAAGGTAAGGTAAATTTAAGTAATAAAGAAGAGACTGTCTTTATGGGTAAAGATTACTCCGAGGAGGAAATAATGAGTGATATAAATAATGTTGATAAAATAACTTACGAAAAAATTGAGGATGAGGATGCTTTAGCTAAAAAAATTGCCTCATTTGTACACGAAGGAAAAGTTGTTGGTTTCTTTCAAGGTGGAAGTGAAATGGGGCCAAGAGCATTAGGACATCGTAGTATATTAGGAGATCCAACACATCCCGATATGCAAGATATAATTAACAATAGGGTAAAACATAGAGAGTGGTATAGACCATTTGCTCCTGCTTGTACTGTAGAAGATGCTGATAAATACTTTACACATACTACAGAAAGCCCATATATGTTGTTAATAGCTCAAGTAAAAGAGGAGTTTAAAGAAAAGTTGCCATCCATAACACACGTAGATGGAACTGCTAGATTACAAACTGTAAGAAGAGAAACCAATCAAAGATATTATGATGTTATAAAAGAGTTCGGAAAGCTATCAGGCATTCCAGTAATATTGAATACATCTTTTAATGAGGCTGGTGAACCTATAGTAGAGACACCTGCTGATGCTATAAGATGTTTTCTTAAAAATGATATTGATTATTTAGTTGTAGAAAATTATTTAATAACACCAATCAGAGACTAATAAATGACTTGGGTTTTAGGTGTAAACATAGGACATCAATCTGGCGCTACTTTAGTGAGAGAAGGCAAGGTATTCGTTTCTATAAATTTAGAAAGAATTACTAGAATTAAAAATGACAATGGCTATCCATCGCCAGAAGAAAATAATTGGGATTATTCATTAATAGAATTTCCTTGGAAAGCTATGGACTATTGTTTAGACTATGCTAATATACAGAAAATGGATTTAGATAGAATTGTTTGGAATGGCATTGGTTTAACACCAGACCAACAAATAAGTGTAGACGGATTTTTAGTTCAGAAGTTGAAAAAAAATGGATATAATTTGCCAAATGATAGATTAAATTATTGTACACATCATTTAGCACACGCATACTCAACTCATTACTCAAGTGGTTTTGATGAATCTATTATTTTAGTAGCTGACAATGCTGGTGAAATGAATTACAAACAAACAGTAGATGATTTTGTAGAAAACAAAATAGCACATACTCAAAAAACAAGACTTGGTGAGTGTGTTGAAGCTACTAGTATTTATGAAGTTAAGAAAGGTGTATTCAAAAGAATATACTCTCGATACAAAGCAGCTTACTCATATTTTAATACAGTAGGAAAACACAAAGATGGTTCTGGTTTTAGCACTAGATATAGATTAGGAAAATCACTCGGAGAGTGGTATTATGACAATTGTATTCACATAGGTTTGACTGGAGATGATGCTGGAAAACTTATGGGATTAGCTCCCTTTGGAGATGAAGATAAAGTTAAACAAAAATATAAAGAACCAATGGTATACATTGATAAAGATCCTAAGGCTGGTGAATATTTGATAAGGGCTCATGAACACCTTCCATATGAAGAACAAGAAGAATTAGATGAAATGTACATAAATACACCAATACCATCTTATATGAGTGATAAGATATACGAAAATGATTTTCAATCTCAAGCAAATCATGCTTTGTTTGTACAAAACCAATTTGAAAGAGTTGTTGAATTTTTAGCCAAAAAGTGTTCAATGATTTCAGATGTTAAAAACTTTTGTGTTGCAGGTGGTAGCTTTTTAAATTCTGTTGCTAATCAAAAAATAATAGATTTAGATATTTTTGACAACCATTTTTTTGTTCCAGCAGCTGATGATAGTGGTATAAGTTTAGGATGTGCTTTTTATGGTTACTTTAACTTTCATAGTAAAAAAGGAATTTTCAACTTGTCTAATAGAGAGGAAAGTGCTTTTATGGGAAAAAAATATAATGAAAAAGAAATATTAGGAGCTCTTAATGAATATAGCTAAAAAGCCACAAACCGATGGGGATATTCTTCATTATATCAATCAGACAAAAGACTTTTGGAAAGTTAAAAACTTTCAAGAAGAGATATTAGATTTTGAAGGTTTTCCGCCGCATGTTCCTGATGACTATCATTTTTATATAGGACATCCCGAAATAGCAGTAGACTACAGGTCTGATCGTGGTACTTCTTTTGGTGATATTATTCCATACACTAGACTGCCTGAGTTATTAAAAATATATTATAAGGGATGTAAAGTATTTATACCAAAATGGTTTATAGATGTATTTCAACACAATCCATATGTAGATGGTACTCATAATTTCGATTACAAATGGGGTTCTATGGGAACTTTTGGAACAACAATTCAGAGATGTACTAATACTTGGGGATTAAGAACAGAGGATTATACACCAAAACTATTTGCTTCACCAAATATTAAAAAGAGAAAGAACACTATATTGTTTACACTAAATAGTAAAACTGGTGGTAGATTTGGAGATAATGATTTATTAGAAGAAGTGGTTGGACATTTATCAAAAACTTATCGTTGTGTACAATTAGGTTTATCCGATGACTATCTCGTTAAATCAGCTGATACGCACGTGTTAAATGTTTCTAGAAATAAATTAATTGACTTTGTTGCTGAATTTCCTATATACATAGGCGCACAAAGTAGTATATATCATATAGCAAAGGGATTGGGTTTAAAGACAATTGGAATACTGCCAGAAAAGCAAAGATTAAAAGAAGCAGGTAGTATACAAACTATATTTGCTGGATTTCATCCAGACTATGTTCAATTACCTTTACTTACAGTAACTAATCATATGGAAGTTATACCTTGTGGAGAAAAACATTTTGAAAGAGTTAAACATTTTCAACCATTATTTCCTAATGAACCACCAAATGGGGGTGCGGGCGAAAACTCTATAGCAGGATACAATGACACTATAAATCATTTAGGTTGGTTATATCCCGATACATCACATTTGACTATGAGCCCTCTTGGAACTGATAGATGTCCTACATTATCTAAAAAAACAATTGATATGGCTTTGAATGATGAGATATANCCATTCAATGATGATAGATTGTGGGATTATTATAAATATAAAGATTTATGGACTATGCCAAAAGATNGTGAGATAATTCANACTAAAAAAGAAGAATCAAAGCTTAAGATAATATCATCTCATATACCTAGAACTGGTGGTAATTTGTTTAGAAATGTACTATATGATATTTTTGGAGCTAGAGCTGCAAATGTAAATGTAAGAGATAGAGTTTTGTATGATGAAAAATATTTTACAAAAAAAGAAGATTTTCTTTTATATGAAGATTATGGTGATCATCCAACTTGGAATAAATACGAATTAACTCCCTCAGTTGATACTAAACACTTTCAATGTATACACGGACATTTTAGATTGGGTAAGTATTCAGACTTATCTTCTCATAAATTAGTTACTTGGCTTAGAAATCCAATTGACAGATTAATATCAGAGTATTATTTTTTAAAAAGCTCACCATCACATCACAATCCAATACAAAATAAAATAATAGAAGAAGAGTTAAGTTTATATGAATATTGTGAATTAGAATTTTCAAAAAATATTTATGGTAAATATATTGAAGGAAACTTTGAAAAAATAAATTTCATAGGAATTACTGAATCTTACAATGATAGTTTGAAAAAATTTGAAAAGATGTTTGGTGTCAAAATAGGAGATTCTAATTATCCATATTTCGATGTAGAATCAGGAGATTCTGATTTTAAAAATACTATACAAAACTCAAAGTGGGATTTATATAAAGAAGAATATGAAAAAATAGATAGAGGATTTATAGAAAATCTAAATAGGGATGATATGGAAATATACAAAACTGCAGTTGATATAAATAAGGAATACGCTTTATGAGTAAGATATTTGGATTGATTGGACACGCTCATGATGCTTGTGTGGCTTATATAGAGGATGGTGATATAAAGATAGTTATAGAAGAAGAAAGAATTCGTAAGATTAAATCTTTTGCTCTTAGTGGAGTTTATCCTTGGTTTGCTCTGGATACAATAGAAAGGGAGTTTGGATATAAGACAGAAGATTCTGATTATATATGTATAGCAGAGGTAGCAGAGCCGGATTTAGATAGATATAAATCGGATGAAATTAGAAGAAAGATTGTTACATATCCACACCACTTATGTCACGCTGCTGGTGCTTACTATACTTCAGGTTTTAAAGAAAAGACTTTAGTTGTTACTCACGACGGAAGTGGTTTTAAAACTGTTGGTAGAGTTTATTTAGGATATGATGATAAATTACATTTAGTACATAAACAATTAAAAGATAAATCAGCATCTATTGGTCAGTTTTTTGGTCGTTGTACACCTTGGTTTGCGCCAGAGGGAAAGGTNTGGCATTCTCTTAAAGATGAGGGGAAGCTTATGGGTATGGCCGGACACGGAAAATATAATGAAGAAATTTATAATAAACTAAAACAGACATTACATTATACAAATGATTTAAGCTTTGGTCCTGTTGGTAATTGGCAAAAATTAGAAACTCTTATGGGAAACATTACAGATAGCATTGATGATTGGAATAGTAATTTTGAAATAAAAGCTGAATGGGCTTTCAATGTACAAAAATTAATAGAGGATGTTTTTTTAGAATACTTAGAAGATTTACATAAATTTTATCCTGAATACAAAAAGGTAGCAGTTGCTGGCGGTATTTTTGCCAATGTAAAATTAAATCAAAAAATAAATGAATTAGATTGGGTTGATGAAGTATATGTCTACCCAGCTATGAGTGATTCTGGATTAGCGCTAGCTGCAGCTATAATGAAATCAGTAGAATTGGGTGAGTGGAAAAATAAAAGATTTCAAAATATGTTTTTAGGAAACTATTATACAAAGGATGAAATAAAAAAAGAAGAAAAGGAATGGGATTTTCAAAAAGAAAAATTTAATCCTAAAAAAGTTGCTCAATTATTAGATGGTGGAAATATCATCGGTTGCTTTCAGGGAAAAATGGAATACGGGCCTAGAGCATTGGGTGCTAGAAGTATATTAGTTAGAGCCACAGATAAAGAAATGCACGAAACTTTAAATAACAGATTAGAAAGACACGAAATAATGCCATTCGCTCCGATTATTTTAGGAGAAAAGATAGATGATATTTGTAAAAATACAAAATCAAAAATGACTGCTGAATTTATGACAATGTGTTATACAGTAAAAGATGAGTGGGTTGATAAAATACCTGCTGTAGTTCATAGAGTGGATAATACTCTGAGACCACAATTAGTTTTTAAAGAAAGAAATAAGTTTTTTCATAACATCTTAAACGAATATGATAAAATATCGAAAATACCAGTTCTTTTAAATACATCTTTTAATGGTCATGGAGAACCAATTATATTTGATTTGAATCAAGCATTTGGACATTTAAAAAAAGGTACTGTTGATTATTTAATAGTAGAGGATAATTTATATTGGAGTAAAAATGAGAAGAAGGCCAATTAGAGCTCCTTGGGAGGGAGAATTTATGCAAGAAAGAAAAGATCACATCAAAATAATTAAAGATCCTATAGTTAGGTGTATACACAATAACGATAAATATTATACTTTATATATAGAACAATATTTAAAAAACCAAAAAGGACAATTGTGTTATTGGGATTCATTTGAACTTGTAGGTATGGGTGCATGGCAATCCAATTGGGTTCAATGGCATGCTGATTGGGTTTTCAAAGTATATTCAGTTGAAAATGGTGAATTCAATTTTTTAAAAAGATATGATTATGACTTGAGAGGTAAAAATGTACAGATAGTTTTAGATACATTGAGTTGGGAAGAGGCAGGTGAGTGGTTAGAGTATTGTAAAAATTTCCAAAAACATACAGGATGTAAACTATTCATCGCTACAAATGAATTTGATAGAGGACACTTTTCTAATCAAAACACAGACGAAATTATAAAATTTACAGAAACTTATAACAAAGGTATATTGGATATTAATCAAAATAATGTTAAAGAATATATAGATGAACCAATACCAAACTTATACGCTAGATATGATATAGGAAGATTTCCCTTAATTACTTCAAATAAGTATAATTATGAAATGGATCAATGGAGAGTCGAAGAAAAAAACAGACAAAGTTCATTTAATTCAATTTCCTATAAACAACAAAATAAACTACCTTTGGGTTTAATTGAAATGATGAATTTCACATATGATGGTTGGCAAAATCCTGTAGTTACTTCACAATCACAATTAGATGAATACTATGGAATCATAGATAAAGATGTAGAGATAGAAGAAGCAACATCAGCTGATATAGTAAAAGAAATACTTGGTTTTAAAACAAAACGTTGGGATGGGGTAGATTTAAAAAAAGAAGGACACAGAAAGATAAAAGGAGAATTTACTCAACACGAATTCTTTTCGGGTGGATTTCATAGTTGGGGCAAAGGAGAAAATGCCACACGAGTTGCTATACAATTATTAAGTTACAATA
>JGI24006J15134_10002337_pt1 | contig 10493 bp, 4 predicted proteins | sample LinPmetageLP53_FD_15134 | JGI IMG/M metagenome (IMG submission 15134) | reverse complement strand
AATTAAAGCTGATGAAAGAAATTATTTAGCTAACAGAGAATTATTAGTAAATAATGCAGCAACCAGTAATGAGTCTCAGCTAATAAGAAATGAATCTAATCAAGTTTTAATATTTGAAGATCCTTTTAAAGATGAATTACTAGAAGACGAATCTACAAAAATTACACACAGTACAAAAGTTAATAGATTGAAAAATGGTGACGGCGACTACATAATAGACGAACTTTTAAGCAGAGGATTTAACGAATTATAATGGCAAGTCAATTAACAGAAAGAGATAAACAATTATTAGATGGTGACAACGTTTCACGCGTTGGGAGTTATGTATATGAAGATGGTTATTGGGGTAGTCAGGGTTACAAAGATTTTGTTCATTTTCAAATACTTGACATAAATCGTAATCTGATTCAGTATGATAATCTACCAATATCTGAATTTTTACTATCTGGTGATAATGTACAATTTTATCCAGGAAAACATATTAGAAGTTTGGGTTTTGAAACTGGCACTTTCATAGTAAGATATAACTTTTTAAGAAAATTAGCAGGAGATGAATCTTCTGTACTTGTTAGAACTGTAGATAAGGGTAGTACGAGAGTTGGCGATTTATACCAAGATTTAAACGATATATATATTACAGAAGATGGTATTATTTATACAGGAACAGAGCAAGCATTTTTAACCTCTCCTAATAATTCTGAACAACTAAGAATAGAGGATTTAAAATATCAAATTGATGAAATATCTCCTAGTAGAACAGAAGTAAGGTTAAGAGCTAAACATATAAACAGTTCTTATATAGACGATTTTGTTAATGTACAAACTAGCATAAAAACAGAATTAACTGAAGACGATATTTCTTTTAATGAAAATGCAGGCAACTATATTGACTCTTTAAGTTTGACTACAAATGGTGAATTTTCTTTTACACCGAAAATGGTTGATGGTACTTTAACAATACCAGATGTGTATAAAATAAACGAAGTTACAATTCCTGCAACAACCGGTCAAAATGCAGTACAAAATCCCAATGCTGAAGAATTAGAACTTGATAGTTTGGGTAATGTATTGAAAATAGGTGCGACAAAAGGTTGGGATGAATCTTTACATAGTGACGCAGTTAGGGTTAAAAATTGGTCATCTGGCTTTAATCCATTTAGTGGTGATTCACACGCAGCTATTGGATATCACGCGAAATGGGTTCAAGGAGAAGGTGTCAATGGTGGAACTTGTATAAAATTTCCTGACACTAACGCTTTATTTACTGATTTAGATGAATGGAATTATTTAAGATCTGATGATTCGAAGAATCCAAATAGATGGCTGGGAGTATCTCAAACCATGCGTAGTTTGAATCAAGAAGGAGTTAAAAACTTTGATATTGCTAACATCAGAGTTGATGTTAAAAGTACAGTAGCAGGAAAGGGATTAAAATTTAACTTATATTATCCCTATGAAATTAATGAAGAACCAAATCCCTCACCTGAAAAACCTGCAGGTTATTACGATACTACATCACCCGGCCCTACAGAACCTATACCAGATGCATTAACTAATTTGGGAAATACGGGTGAAGACCTAATTATACAAGCCACAAATGTTGAACCAAAACCTCGAAAATTTTTAACAACTTTACTTAATCAATATCCTCACATTAATCCTGTAAATGGTGGCAATGGTTTTAGACAAAGTAGATTTAGACCACCTCTTGTTATTGGAGCTGAACCTACAATTGGAAACACTACTGCAAATACAACAATAGATGGTGAAGGCGCTTGGAAAATTGCTGAAATACAAGAGTCAACCGAAAGTGAGGGTGAACTTATTTATTATTGGGAGCCAAATACATCTCATCCCAACGTAGGTGCTTCTTATAATCAAAATGATGAGGGAACATTAAGTCCTGAAGGACAATGGGTTTGGAACGGAGATATATGGGAACAACATCCCGATTACGCCGATATTCCTCAACCTCCTGTTGGTTCTACTAACGTAGAGGTTGCTGTAAACTATCATCCTTATCAAAATCAAGTAGGGAATCCAAAATTTAAAAGAAAGACATATCCTGGAGAAAATAGAGGATGGGATACAGGAACAACAATATTTGGGGGCGACACTGGCACAGATAATGCTTTTGAAGATATAGGCGTAGATAGTAATCATATAACCGATAATGCATTTATTTTACTGAAAGATGATTTGGTTTGGTATATGGGAAATTCAAACCTTGGAAATAGTGATGAAATCTATTTATTCACTATTGACCAATTATTTCCTAATTTGAGAACCCAAACAATAACTTACGAAAATGAAGATGGTGAATCTATAACGCATTCGATTTACAAAGATATATTTGAAAAAGGAAAAATACAGAGTATAACAAGAACAAAACGACTAGGCACCGGAACCGGAGATGGTGACAAAGTTAGAGAAAATGTTTTTGTGATATTTTATACTGATGGCCGTAGTACTGATAAATCAAATAAAACAATGATGGTTAAACTAGACGGAAATGTTGGTTGGTACAATCAAAATGGTACGGTTAAGTTCTTAAAAGATTTAGATTCACAATTTAATGAAGTTGTAAATGATGCTGGTGGTGAAATGGAATGGGCTTTTGCTGGAGAAAAAAGATCAAGTAGCGATTGGGAACACGTCGTATGTGTTCCTGGCACAAACAAAATATGGAACTTTTTTGATGGTGATGGTGATTTTTATGAGTTAGTGGCAGACAATGGTGGTTTTTTTGCAGAAGGTAGTGGAGCGGATCAATCTTTTATCAACAGATTTAATATCGTAAATAATACAAGCAAAAGATCTTTTGATGTTTGGTTTTCGGCTAAAGCTGTAAGTTCACATTGGTCTAACTGGTCGGGTATTATCAATACAGAACTTGATAGTGGTCACGACTGGTTAAATTTTAAAAACAATACTGAAGACGGAACTGAAGAATCCTATCCAGTAAGTGATTGGGCATATAATGCTGGTATAGTAGGAACTGCGGGAAGAAATTTAACTTATGGTGTAAGAAATCCAGTTGCTAACAACTTTGGTCCTCAAGATGAAGATGGAAACGTTGTAGGAATAGTATTAGGAGAGGACTTTGCTTTTGGTACATTAACTGAACAGTATCCTGTATATGATAATGGAACAGCAGTATTTTCTTTTGATATGAATCCTACTAAAAAAGGAATTACAAGCTCTAAAGGACAATGGATATGGGATGGTTCTCAATGGAATAGGACAGATAAAAGACCAGGCTATAAAAGAAAAGGAATATATCCAACCCTTTCCCCTCAGATTGCTGGTAAGTGGGAAACATTAGAAGCTTCAGTTACCATTCCAAATGATTGGATATTGGAAGGGGAATGGCATCTTTATGTTTATGGTCATGAAGCCGGTACTGATGTAGCATCAGGAAGAAAACAAGGTATAACATGGGCTGATAATATGTATATGGACTTTACGCTTGTCGACCAATCTGTAACGCAGGAAGTCTACAGACCTTACAGTTCTAAAATTGTAGAAGTCGTTAATGAATCTACAATAAAAGTCGAACAAAGTTTGAAAGAAGTAGGTAGTCAAATTGGAGCAATAGATGCTGATGAAGATAGTCAACCCGATATCTATAATATAGACGGAACTGCAGGATCATTTGAAAGATTTAGAGTATCTTATACGAATCTAAATCCAAAGGATTTAAGAACTTATCTTAAATTCGGTAACAATTTATTTTTAACTACAAATTTTAAACAAGACAAAATAAATGTTTCTAATTATCCCCACGGCTTAGTTTATAAACTTTATGAACCATTACCAGATGATTATGTAAAATTTAATGAGTGTATAATAGTTAAAGAAATGATGAATCCATTGGAAGAAACAATTAGTATAATTGACTTTGTTCCAGAAGAAGATCCTCAATTGGTTTTAAGATCTCCTAATTTAAGTGATGTAGAAAATCCAATTAAAAGAAAAACTACTGGTTACAAATCCGAAAACGATGTTCTAACAACTGATTCTTCGATATCAACAGAACTCAGAAATGAATTTTTAAGTCAAAGTTTAGATAGTGTAGAAATAAATACAGACTATTCTAAATATGAAAACTTTATTAACTTCAGTTCAGCAGAAAAAAGAATTAGAAACTTTAAGTTAAAGTTAGAAAATATAGAAGATTACAAAGTAAGTAGTGCTTCATATGTTGGAGTAAGTGGATCATCAACGGATTTGAATAAATATCACAATTTGATATCAGACACAGAAAATAAACTAGATGATTTTGAAAGGTATATGTATTTTGAAAGTTCGTCTTTTAGTACTAGCTCACTAGGAGTATTTTACGATAACGCGTGGCCTAAAGCATCGGGAGAAGGAATTTTTTCTAATAAATACGTTTTGGCAACCACAACATCTGCTCAAGGTAAAACTTGGTTTAGTAATTCCACAACTTCAGCTTCAGTTTATGATTTAGAAAATAATTCAAAATTAAGTGATATACTTCCAGAACACATAAAATTTGATACTCAAAATTTTGAATACCTACATTTCACAGATATGATAGGACAACATTTTGATCACATTTGGGAATACATAAATGCTTTATCAGATACATTTGATAGAAGGGATAAATTAGATGAGGGATTGTCCAAAGATTTATTACATTCAGTTGGTCGTTCATTAGGCTGGAATTTAGATGATGGTAAGGATTTGATTGAACTGCCAAGATATGCTTTAGGCAAAGAGGTAACGGGCTCTGCTTATTCTGATCGTTCAGCTATATCTGAACGTGATATATCAAGAGAAATATGGGGTCGTATAATAAACAACATGCCTTTCTTCTTAAAGAATAAGGGTACTGTTAGGGCCTTAAAGGGTTTAATAAATATTTATGGTATACCATCAACTATTTTAAGGGTTAAGGAATTTGGAGGGCCTAAGCTTAGTGATGACGAATCTCCACAATTTGAGATAACAAGAAAGTTTACAAAAGCATTAGATTTTAGAGGTGAACAATCCGTAAAAGTTGCTTGGGCAGATGATGTTGTATCAGGAAGAAAACCTGATAGTGTTGAATTTAGATTTAGAGCTGCTACTGGCTCAAATCAAATACTTGTAGAAAAGCAAGATAATAATAATCAAGATTGGTTTATAAGATTAAAAGACAATGGTTCTGTGGACAACTATGGTCAAGTTTCATTTATGTTGTCGGGCTCTGCGGTTGGCGTTGATGTTGGGCAATACAAAGAACTTCTTTCTTCTGAACTTCCTGTGTATGATGGTGACTTCTATTCAGTTATGGTTAATAGAACTTCAGGAAGCAGTAATATAAATGTGTCACAATCTTATGAATTAAACGTTGGTAAGTACGATTCTAGCAGAAGTAAAATACATTTATATAGTACATCTACTATGGATGTCACACAATCACCGTCAGCTTCATTTAGCAATGCTTGGACAGGTAGTGGTGATATTCATATCGGTGGTTCAGATGATATAAGCGGTGTCGGTGTACAATTTAGCGGTTCAATTATGGAATACAGACATTGGACAGAAGTATTAAATACTGGTTCGTTTAAAAATCACATAGCTAATCCAAAAGCTTATGATGGTAATACTGTATCTTCATCTTATAGTAACTTAGTTTTAAGATATTCATTTGATGATAATAAAAATTTAAATGCAGATGTAGAGGGTATTAGAGATGTTAGTTCAAATCAAACCACAACTTTATCAGGTTCTCATAGTGGATTTACAGGCAACTTTTTTAGAAGTGTCGAAGACCAATTAAAGACTCATATACCAAGCATAGGTGCTCTAAGAAGAACTACAAATAAGATTAGAATCGAAAACAATCCAATAAAAAAAGATGCTCAATTAAGTTCAAAGTATAGGGCTACGGATAGTGCTTACGATACTGCCCCAAATGATTCAAATAAGGTTGGAATATGGTTTGCTCCAACCGATGTTGTTAATACTGATATTATAAATTCAGTAGGTGATTTAAATTTTGAGGATTATCTTGGTGATCCTAGAGATAAAAAAGAAACCAGCTACAGAGGTTTAAATTACGTAGCTGATAACTATTGGAAAAAATACACAGCACCAAATAATCTTTGGGATTATATAAGATTGATTAAGTATTATGACCAATCATTATACCCACAATTAAGAAAATTAATACCAGCTAGAGCAAAACCAGATATTGGATTGTTAATAGAACCTAATATCTTTGAAAGACCAAAAGTTGTCGTTGGCAAAACTATTGATTTAGAAAATACATATTATACTGCTTCTATAAATGTTAGTAAAGCAGTTAATAGTTTAATTGTTATAACTGGTTCATATAATGCTGGATTACCAATAACAAACTATGATGCTTACACAGGTAGAATAGCTATGTCTAGTTTTGAAACAGGCTCATCTGCAATGTCTGCAAGCGGTGAATACCTAACCTTTGAAGCTAGTGGCTCTGAAATTAGAGATAGATCTTATAAAATTTCTGTATGGCAGAGATTAAGTCAACCAGGAGAATACTCAAATGTAACAATGTCATTTGGTGAAACTATTGATTCTGCTAAAGAAGTAATTATGCCTGTTATTTCGGGTTCTAGAATATATCGTAAAAATCAAAAGACTATGAGTTTCTATACTTCTTCTCTGGATGCTTTGTTATATAATGCAAATTCTTCTTCTCTATTCGATGTAGATTTAGATAATAGTTCTATGATTGGTCAAGGTTTATTTAATAGTTTTTATGGTGGTGTGAAAAATACTAGAAAAACTACAACAGATGGCAATCCTCCTGTTGAAGTAATAATATCTGCACCAACCAAGTTAGTGACTACAGAAGAAGGGGAATCTCCGTTAAGAACTGGAGATGGTATAGTTTCCGGATTTAAAGAGCCAGTAGAAAATGTAGACAAACCTAAAGTAAGAACGATTCGTGGATTGAAAAAGAAAAAGAAGAAGATTGAAACCGAAAGAGATAGAAAGAAAATAAAAGTCGAAGAAAAATTCGAAAGGGATAAAAGAGATGGAAAATTAGATGGTAGAACAAAATCAGCTGGATACAAAAAGGTATCTACTGCAAAAAACAAAAGTAAATAAAATTAACAAAAATTTAAAGTGGTGATATTTATATATGAATCACTTTAGACAAAAATTTAAAAGAAAACATATTAGGAGTAAATTATGGGATTTCTAAACAACACTACTGTAACTGTAGACGCTATATTGACTAAAAAAGGTCGTGAGTTATTAGCACAGGGAACAGAAGCATTTAATATTACAAAGTTTGCATTAGCAGATGATGAAGTAAATTACAATTTGTTTGATGTCACTCATCCAAATGGTAGTGACTTTTACGGTAAAGTAATTGAGAATATGCCACTTTTAGAGGCGATACCAGATGAAAATCACGTTATGAGATATAAGTTGGTGACTTTACCTAAATCAACTCAGGTAATGCCTATTATAGGAATATCTCCTGAAAGTGTTAAGTTTCCACCTGGTGGCGGTGGTATTAACAATACTGGAGTAGAAATTATTGCTACAACCGATAATGCAACAGATAATTCATACACATTTATATTGCACAATAAATCAATTGTCACTATTGATGTTCAAACAGGAGCTGGAGATAGTTCTCCTGGTCCAACCACATCATTCTTTTTAGGTGATGATGATGTCGATAACAGCGCTACTGTAGTTGCTAAATCAGTTCTGATTGGGAGTATTACACTCAATAAAGAGAAATCTACTCAGTTGACTGTTATAGGTAATGATACAGGGGCTACATCTACAATAACGATAACTAATAACTTAACCATAGCTTCATTACAGACAGAATAAGGAGTAACTAATGTCAATTTATAAAGATTTTAATATTGTAGGAGATGACTCATTAGGTTCAAGTGATATTGTAACTAATGTAAAAGATGTAGTTTCATCTGGAATGTGGGCTAATAATGCAGGAACCATAACTACATTTTTCACCTCATCAACACAATATACAAACACAGGTGATTACTATATGGATTTGTATTCAGCGAATCCTCAATCAGATAGTGCAGCACAACCACAATTTTCTATAGCATATGCTCATTTGCAAGGAAGTGGTTCGTTAGGTGCAATAGGTGTAGATGGTAACAGACACTCTGCTGCTATTTACAATCAGTTATCAAATGTTCTTTTAGGACCAAATGAAAAACAATTTACATTTGCTGGTAGTGGTACTAATATAAGGCCAAAATATGTTTATGCTATATCAATTGCTAGACAACAACTTCGTGAGAAGATGGATCCAGGTAATTGGGAACTACATCTAAGTGGTAGTGGTTCAGGAAGTGCTGATACAGGACATCCAAGCGGGCTTATAAAACTAATTGACGATAGTGGTGCTACTAGTAATCCAGAAATGAATCAGGGTGGTAGAGTATTTAATGTTGTTAGTGGTTCTATTGCAGGTGGAGCTGCAGTGACAAAAACTGCAGCTGCTTCACAACCAGGTGGTTCTTATGGGTTATTTTATCCTGATTTAGGTATGATTATATTAAACGGACCAATTCTAAACGCTTCTGCTTCTTTAGGATTTGATGCTGAAGCAACACCTACGGGAAGTACAAATTTAAGATCGAATGTAGATGGTAATAATAACATAAAGTTTTCTGCTGCTATACATAGTGGTAGTAAATTTCAGGCAAGAAGGGAAGAGGTAATTACTTCTCAGCATTATTTTTGTAGAGTACCTAATAGAGAATTTAACTTTAGTTCAAACCCAACGTTTGCTACAGGTTCTAATGGAACTCTTACTATTCCAACTTTTTATAAAAATCCAAAAACGTTTATAACACAGGTTGGTTTGTATAATGATAATAATGAACTTTTGGCTATTGCCAAATTGAGTAAACCTTTACTGAAATCTTATTCAAGAGAAGCTATAATCAAAGTTAAATTAGACTTTTAACCTTGGGAGATATAGGTCATGTTTAAAAGACTCGACCCAAGAGACATTAATATAACACCATTTAAGGCTTACAAAGAGTTTACTGTAACAAATGCGGATAGTGGTAGTGGTATTTATGGTTTTAGAGCTATAAGTTCAAGTGCCAATAATTTTGATCCTGGCACATCCTCAAAAACAACCTTTGATTCAGCTAGCTTCTACCATATTCCTACTTGGCTTATGATTAATCATTTATACTATCGTGACACTAAAAATGACTTTAATAACTTTGGTTATAATTCTAGCAGACAATACAGATTATTACAACCATCTGCTTCTATTATTTCGGTATCTAAAGATTTATATGGTGAAAAAATAAAACCTAAATCTATTACATTGACCGATGACAGCACTTCTGCTACAGTTACGATTGTGGATGATGGTAAAGGTAATCTTTACGACAATGATTTTTCTTCAAGTTTTGCTAAATTTGCTAGTAGTAGTTTTTCAAATGATTTTATAACCCAATCAACAGGAAGTTTTGTTGGAAACATATTCTATGAACAGGGACTATTAGTATTCACAAACACAGGTTCTAGATTTATAGATATAGGAACAAAAACAGGTACTGATGGTTATAGCTTAAAATATAAATCACAAGTAACAATAAGAGAACACTCTTATACATGTGTTATCGGTGAGGGTGAAATGAATAGTACTATGAATATATCAGCAACATTTGAGAGAAGTGGTAGTATTAATGTTTCTGGTCCAGAAGGAGTCGCTTCCGAAGCTTGGAGATTGTTTCCTCCTGGTGACGCTCTATACAAATCTGGCTCATATAAGGATAATTATCAACAAGCTTTAAAATTTGAAAGCTTCGTAACACATTCTAACTTTGAACCATACATTACTAAGGTTGGTTTATATAATGATTTTAATGAGTTAATTGCTGTTGGTCAATTGTCACATCCTGTAAAGAATGATAAAGAATTACTTTTAGGTATAAATGTAAGGTTTGATGTATAATGGGTAAATTTAAGAAAATGATGGAAGTTACTTCTAATGCTGGTTATACAGGAGATGAAGGGGAACCTGATACAGGATTTATCAGAGGAAATAAGAAAAGAAAACTAGGTAAGCTAAGCGGAAAGCCTGAACCTTGGTATGAAAGGGGTGGTTATGAACAAGTATCTTTTCCTAAGGCTGATTATATCTATGGTAAGGGTAACGAAGAAGATTACACAGTAATAAAAACTGCTTACGTAGCTCAGATAGATAAAGACTTTGAAGCACATTTTGAAAAGTGGGAAGATTGGGTAGCTGATGAAGATTTTGATTTACAAAATACTCAAGAGTTAGAAGAAGCAACAACTTCGAACAATTCGCCAGGTACAAAAGGATATACTGCTTTTATAAAGAATCCTAAAGAATTTAAAAAGAGAAATAAAAGTATGGCTTCATTTTACAAAAAAGCTATGGGCTATCTACTATTAGAAAGAATGGATTATCAAGATACCGCATCCCAATTAGTAAAGCAGTATGG
>JGI24006J15134_10002336_pt1 | contig 10499 bp, 10 predicted proteins | sample LinPmetageLP53_FD_15134 | JGI IMG/M metagenome (IMG submission 15134) | reverse complement strand
TTTCGCACCAATTTCAAAAAAAAAATTGATTTTAATTTTTCCGTAAGTGTTAAACTACTAATTCAAAATGACAACAACAATTCAACAACGAACTATTTACAAAAACCAAAACCAATACTTCTTAGTATTAAAGAAAACTCCAAAGACTATTGCTACTATTGAAGTAGAAGTTTGGGGTATGAGTGAGAGACCTTCATTAAGGCGTATCAATGCTAAGGCATATACTACTAGTGATAATGTTAATGGTGCTTTCAACATTACTAAACGAGCAAAGACAGAGTTAAATGATGATGTAGAGTTTGCTTACTTACCTACAAGTCCATTTGGATTTGGTAAGAAGAAAGTATTACTCAGTGCTGATAAGCAACTAAGAGGTTGGGAAGATACTATTGATAATACTATTGAAACTCTTGAAAGAAATTTCAAGAATGACAAATGGATTATAGCAGAGGAAGATAGTGAGACTGACTTTGAGGATATGGAAGAAGCACAACCAAAAAAATATAAAGAAGGTATGACATTTGAAGAGTGGTGTGAAACAGACGAGAGTAAGGAATTGGATATAGAACAAACAAAACATATAAAGATTTGTCAAGCAATTGGGAGATTAGCAAGTGAAAAGAATGAAAAAGGTGAAGAGTATGATTTCAATAAACATATGATGGATGAATATAAAAGATACGAAAACGCAAGAGAAGAAATTTATCACAAATTCCCATAATCGTAAAATCCGCATAGAAATAATTGAAAAAAACTTTTTTTATTTGGAAACTTTTTATACGGACTTTGCGATTATTCGTCGTCGTCAGTTTCGTCTTCACTCTCTGGTAAAAAGTCTATAACATCAATATCTAAACTATCCATATATGCTTTACACCTTGACTTATCTAATACAAAGTATTTCTGTTTCTTACCTTGACTTCTACCTATACAATGTATAACACATTGAGGATGTAATTGTAAGTATGAAGTATTATCACTTTCCAATATATATTCTTCTATCTTTGTAATAAAACTTCTCATTGATAAATCAAGTTTCTTTTCTCCACTTTGTTCTTTCCATTGATTAAACAATCCATATAATTTTTTCTGTGTCTCTCCGTCTTCTTCGGCATACTTATACCAGTAAGAAAAGAACCTAGCAATATAAGGCATATTAGCATTCTGTATAATCTTATATATCCTAGTCATTACTCTATTTGCTTTGAAGTCATACTTCTCAGTAATCGCAACATAGTTTCGGCAATAGTATAGAAACATCTTCTTGATACGAACTTGGGATAGTATCGCAATCAATTTAGGGAAGTATTGCTTTTCATTGAACTCTTCACTTACTGTAATTGGATTACATTTGTTTATCATCCACCTTCTATCTCCTAACTCTAAACTCATACAATTAGTAATTTGTGTAGTAGCAACACCAGAACTACAATTTTTTACTTTGAGATTGTCTTTATGTTTTTGTTTAGTATCCATTGTATCTTCTGTAATAAGTTCTTTCATTTCGCATTCATACTTATGAGCGTTTGACATTTCATTCAAGTTGATAAGTAATTTACCTCTAATACTTTCTGTGAAATCACCAAAGAGAGAACTCAAATGAGAACTTGATAAATAGTATTGGTCTCCAATAATACTCGCAATGAATGACAACCAAATGTTTTTACCACAACCTTGAAGGGAAATCCATAACAACCAAACCTTAGGTTGAACCCAAGGAAATTTAAGTATATGTGCGAAGTATCTTAGATTGTATTGAAAACTATCTTCTTCTTTATCCATACCAGATAAATATCGTAGGTGTTGTAATACTGGTTCAAGTTCAATCTCCATTTCTTCCTTTGTTAGTTTCTTTATCTCCTCCTCATAGTCGTCTATCTTATCCATTTCAAATCCAGTAAATAAATTAAAGCATTCTTCCCTTACTTTTTTTACATTAGGTTCAAATACTACACCACCGTCATATTGACCTCTATCTACACTCTCATTCCAATTCTTGAAGAAAGGAATTGATGGTTTGAATAGTTTGTGTTCTCCATCTTGCTTGACTATCTTCTCTTTACCTTCATAATACAAATTTGCGAAATCGTCTTGGACTTGTGATTTCTTCTTGAACTCATACCTCTTTTGATATGGATTGTATATAATATATTCACTTCTATCCCCAGCAAGATAAGATACTTTCATATTGAAAACCTCCACTGCTTCTTCAAAGTTTAAGTTCTTAAACATTTTAGGGTCTATCTTCCTATTGTTATTGAAAGCAAGTTCCAACCATAATTTTCTATCAATACCTTTTATCTTATTGTAAAACCAATCTGCTCTCAATCCAGTGTAGTCTTTGTTATTGACAAACTTACAGAAATTATCTTGGGTTTCTTCTAACCAACCCTCAACATACGCATTACTTTTTCTATAAAAATTATCTACTAAGTGAATGTAGTCTAATGGATTAGACATTTCATTTAACATAGCAATAGTTGTTTTGACTATACAGAAATAAGACTTGTGGTCTAAGTATTCTTCTACTGGTAATACATCAAATATTCTTCGTAAGTTTTTAAATGAGATAGTCTCCCAAGTTGGTGTAAGTATGACTGAACCCAAATCAATATCATTATACACTTTACCTTTCTTAGTTGTTTTCTTTACAACTCTTGCCTTTACATTATTCACTTTGTTCTTTCTGTTTTCAACACGAGTTTCAAAATCAATCTGTGTTTTCAATATATCATTACCAATATTCAAATACTTTTCAATGTCTTCTTTCTCAAACAAAGGTAAATCATTATTACCTCGTATATCATTATTCTTTTTCTCAAATACATAATTGTATAGTATATCAATCTCTCTATCAATTTCACCTTTACCTAACATTCTATCAATCAATTGTGTTGAGTTGAAATAGTAATGCGGAAGTTTTTTGTTCCTTGATAAGGTATATGGAGTAGTTGCTACTGGAAATCCATTTTCATATAGAGACCATAACTCGTCAATACTATCAACATCAATAACATTGATATTCTCCATATTACTATTTGTATTATTTGGTAATGCTAGGAAATGTTCGCATTTATCTATAAGGTAATTATCTTGACCTACATACTTATTGTTATGTAAGTATTGATTATGTAAATCACATTGTTCTCTATTCCATATAGAAAATGGTTCTTTAATACCACTTTCTTTTGTATAACAAGGAGTTGTTTTATTCAAGTAAATATGAATTTTTGGTATGCCTATAAAGTCAAACCATTTACCCACCTTCATTTTAGGTTCTTGGTTTTGTAGGTATTCGTGTAATTGTTCTTTGTTTGTAAATTCCATTATATATACTAATTTATAATTTCAAATTCTTAAATCAATTTTTTTTTTCTGTCTATTAAAAAAACATTAAGCATAAAAAAATTGATTTAAATAATTGAGTAGGTATAACATTATATGAGTAAAGAAGACATACAACAAGAAATTAATATACTTGCTGAGGCATCTACTAAACTATATAATAGATTACTTTGGGGACTTGAAAAAATTACCAATGTAAAAGGTTATTTAGTATTACCAGATTTGGAATATATAAAATATGCTGAGAACTCTATACCTATTGATATACCTACACACGATATATGTAAAGAGAACTTTGGGACTAACGACCAAGGAGAAGATACTTATTTATGTGCTTGTGGGAAACCTCACATTAAAAAACTATCAATAGTCAAATATGATAATCCTAAATTGGATTTCAAATACATTATACTTGGAACTGAATGTATAAAAACAACAATAGACTTTTTACATAAGACTGGTGAAATACACCACCTAAAAACAAAGATGCTATGTTGGTATTCAACTATAATTAGTCAAAGTAAAAAATATAAAAATAATGCTTGTTTTAGTTGTGGAGAATACAACATACCAAAAAAAACAGATTACAAAAAGGAATTTAAAAAATATTGGTGTAAAAAATGTGTTGGACTTGGTGGTAAAGTCCAGTGTATAAGTTGTGGGAAGTTAAGATTTTATATGGATAGTCCTACTACAAAAGAACCTATGCTTTATTGTAGAGATTGTTTTTATAATCACCAAGTAGATAAAATATCATTTAGACAGAAGAAGAAGGATTGTCTCGCACTATCTTAATAATTCTGCTTTTAGGTTTTGTTGTTCGCTTCGCAATAGGGACATATCGTTCTCTATTTCTTTTTCTATATTGTTCTCTTAATCCTTCATTTTCTTTATATCTTTTTCTTGCTTGTTCGTTTCTTTTTGCCCTTGCTTGTTTTACTTTTTCTTTTTCTGCTTCATCCATATCTTCATTAAATGTGTATTTTGCTTTATAAAATTGTCGTGAGTATTCACGAATTTTCATAGTATTGTCAATTGTTTCTGGTAAAGTTTCCATAATTACTTTATATACAAATGAAAAACTTAAATCAATTTTTTTTTTCGTGTTATATAATTAGACAAATTTAAAGAGCGTCTCTTTTTATTTGTATTCGTTTTCCTAATGTAATTATATCTCCTTCACTTCTATCTTCCCTTACAATATTAACAACTCGCCTACTTGGTAATGCTACTAAGTCTTCTTCACCAGTTCTTTCTTGTTGTTCCATTTGTTCGTAATCTACTAATGGTTCTGCTTGGTTCTCTTCAACTGCTCCTCCAACTTGGAACTGACTTAACCATTCATTCCTATATCTAATAGCGTCTTGGATATTCTCTTCAATCTCTGCTTTAAAACTTTCCATTTCCTCAGCACTTGTTCTATATCCACTTACATTACCTCGTTCTTCTCCAAATACTCTTTCATATTCACCTCCTCCAAATCGGTCTTCTTCTTCCTCAGTCATTGGTCTTGGTTCTCCTTCGTCGTCTTCCATAATTCTATCTTGTTCTCTAAGTTCGTCATACATAAATTCAAAGTTTGGGTGTCCCTCAATTGGTCTAAAATCTTCTCTCCAATATCCCCAACCTCCGTCATACCTATCATTTTCATAACTACTTTCTCCTATTTCTTCGTCAATGTGTTCTATAAGTGGGTGGTCTTCTGGTAATCCTAATTGGGTCAACCATTCATTATGATTAATATCGTCATTACCAAATAAATCATTCATTTCATTTTCTGCTCTTCGCATATATGGTGGTAAATTCCCAGCAACCATATCATTATTATCCCAAGTTTCAGCATTAAATCTTGTAGTTCCGTCTGGGTGTGTATAGTGGAAGAATGCTAAATCAAATCCACTCATAGAAGGTCTATCACCACTTTCCATTTCTTCTCTACTTCTTTCAATTTGTTGATTTTCCCAATCTCCTAAATTATCTATCTGTCTTTGTTGGAAATTAATTCTTCCCATCATATTAGTATAGTTTGCTAAACCTTCTCGTTGTTCGTCTGTAAATTCTTGTGGGAGAGCAATATTAGTCAAGTCTCCTAAGTCTTGTTGTGCTGGTTGTGGAGGGGCATTAAACCCTTCAATATCGTCCGTATCGGCAGTTGCCTTAGGAACATTAGAACCACCTTCATAATCAAGTGGGTATGGATAATCAAGTTCTTGTGTGTAAGTGTTAGACATATTATTTACAACAAACATTTTTATTTTCAAAAAAAATCAATTTTTTTTTCGCCCTAATCCAGATACAACACTTTTCTATTCAGTTCTTCCACTAATAGTCTTATTGTCTTTTGGATTTAAGTTTGCTTTTGTTCTTTCATTTTTTTGTTCTCCGTCTTCTTGTTGATTTCCTATTTGATTTGTATTCTGCGGAAGTGGTGTAGTTATTCTAAGTATAACACTACTATTTTCTAATAGTGTAGGTGCTGTTAAATCTGGGTTAAGAATTTTGATTGTAATTTTATTTAAATTTTTTGCTTGTTGTAAAATATGGACTATATCATTCTTTGTTGTAATAAAATCTTGATTACTTAAATTACTAATAGGAACTATACCTAACATTGGAATTGGTGTTCCTTCTTTAACTTCATCTTCGTATCCATCAATTATATCACTTGTTATAATGTAATAACCTTGTTCGCTTAGTTGTGGAAGTTTCGTAGCAATAATAAATTTACTTTCAGTAAGAATTGGAACTCTTACCTTACACCAATATACAGAGTTTTCATAAGAATATTTTACTTGTTTATAATCTGTAATTGCTTCAAAAAGACCCCGTTTTATTGCTGGGTCATTATAAACAGCAAGGGAAATTTCATCTTGAAATGAAAATAATGGTTGTGATATATCACTATTATCATATGTTCTTACAATTTGATTTAAACTTCCCCCAGAACTAGGTTTATCTTTACTTGCCTTATTTGGAGTATATGTAAAAAGACTATTATTAAAAACAGAAGAAACAGTTGGAACACTATCAACACCTAAATCAGCATTTGTTGTTTTACCATACAATTTAAAATCTTCATTCCTAAAAAACATTCTTGTTCTTCTATCAAAATATGAATTTAAATTTTTTTCTCCTTGTGTATTACCTTCATTAGAATATTTATCAACTGGTAAATCATAGTATGGGACTTTTTCCCAAGTATTATCATTCTGTAAATTATCAAATGTAAATCCTAATCTAAACCATAATGTTTTTTCCCACGCTTCCCTCATTTTCTCATCACTTGAAAAGAAATCTTGAAATTTCCAAAGGTGTGTAAAATCACTATCATATACTTTGTAAGTATCACTATTAGGATTAGTAGGGTCAAAAGGTTTTCTAAATGTTGTTGGGTCTATATCACCATATTTTAACGCAGTTTGATACGCCCAATTGTATATAGCAACTCCGCCAACTCTACTTTCATTTTGATTTAATACATTTTTTATTTTTTCTTCAAATCCACTTAACCCTCCCGCAGTTTGAAATCTTTGGTCGTATCCAGTATCTGCTGGATTATCAGCAATATACTTTTGACTTCTTTTTGGTAAAATCAAATCTTTTTCTAATAACTTACTAGGTCTTTTTAAAAATAAACCAGTTTGTCCTTCACTATTTATTGGATTACCCTCAGCATCACAACTAGGCATTCTAAGTGATTGATGAAGTCCTTGTATAGTAAAAGCACTCATATCATTATCATAACTAAAAGAAAAATCGGGAGTTCCTACATAATATCCTTGTGAAAATATATCATAATTATTATTTGAAGGACTACAACCCACAGCAGTTGTTTTTTCTTTATTACAAGTGCTATTCGTTCCTCCTATTGTTATGTTCCAATTACTATCTTCTTGAATATGGTCTGCTTTTCCATTTGTTTTTACTTTTGTATGTAAACCAATGAAAGCACCATTAATACTATCTGTTCCATCGGTCGCAGTTTCTTTCCCATTATTACTACTTACACTATCAGCATACATATTGAGTTTTTGTTGGAATGTATATCTATACATTCTTCTAGCATTTACAGTCCAATTACCAGTTTCAAATAAATATGAATTTTGAGTAGCACTATTTCCTCCTTGGTCGCTATGTTTCCACAATTTCACTAAATGATTATAATAATGAACTGGTATATAAAATAGTTGGTCTTCATCTGGTAAAACTGGTTTTCTCCCTTTTAATGTTCCTATTATATTAGTATCAGTTCCATCACCTTCTGTTCTTGAATTATTTGGAATATCATTATAAGGTAATAAATAAGTTGGTATATTATCTGCTTGTTCTATACTACCAGTNNNATTATGATAATCAATAGTTTGTGTAATTGTGTCTTTTACAAATGGAACACTGTATCTATCATTAAATGGAGTTCCAATAATAGCACTTCCAGTTGGATTTGTATCGGGATACATAAAAGGATTTTCATTAAAACTACCTCTTTGATTTCCATTATAACTTGTCATAGACATAACTTGTTTTATTCTACTATTTGGTAATGTAGGTAATCCAGTTTCTACTTCATCTGGGTCTTTACCTTCGCTTCCTCCGTGTCTATCTAATGGTCTAACCTTTGTATATATTCCTTCTGTTTCTAATGTTCCCGTGTAAGTTTGATTACCTTGTTTTTGTGTAATAGTATCATTGTAATAATCGTCGTCCTTTTTTAAATTTACATACTTTCCATTTATTTGGTTTTCAACTAAATCACTTATTTCAGCAATACTATAAACACCAGCACGAATAAAAATATCAACTGATTTTACATAAGGCATAAACCTATGGTCTTGAATTTCTGGTGAATATGGAAATTTACTTTTATGTTGACTGTTTCTATTTGTATCAACTGGTGCTGGTGTAATACTTTGATTAAATCCATTGGGAGGTTGTGCCGTATCTCCTATTACATCTATATAGGAAGCAGTTTTACTTACAAATACCGCCATCATAGGATATTCAGTATATCCAAAATAATATGGGTCATTTAAATTATTATATTGTGCTCTATTTACTCTTGGTCTTCCATTTCCATCATCTTCAAACAGTGCTACTCTTTGTTGTAATGAAGGTTCATTGTAATAATTACTTCCATTATCAGTTGTAATACCAATTAAATTCCCACTCGCATCTTTCTTTTCTACTTCTCTTTCAACTACATTTGGTTCAGTTTCAAATCCACTTTGTAAAGGTGTTATACCTTCAAAATTATCGGGGTTGAATGTAGGATTATTTGATAAAATACCAAATGGAGTAAATGTAGGTTGATATGCTCTGTTTTTAGTTATTTTACTTGTGCTTCTACTATCTTCATCACCATAACTATTTTTTGGAACGAAATGCGGATTATCACTCAAATAAACCGAAAAGTATATGGTTTCATTTATATCTTCTTTTATTTCAATAGTAGCACCACTTATACCTTGTTTATGTATGAATGTATCTGCTACTCCAATTTCTGTTCCCGCTGGTAATTGTATATTATTTGATAATCTATATACCCACTCACTATTATTATCTTTACTTTTTACAGAACTATTTTGCCTATTCGTGTCTATATAAAATGTTGAAGTCATTTACAATTACTATATAATAAGATTTTAAGTATGATAAGACAACATAGAAAAATCGCATTTCCGCATTTTCCGTGTAGTTTTTTTTGAAAAAAGAAAAAAAGTTTTGAGAAATTTTCATACGGACTTTGCGATTTTGCTATTTTCTAAAAATTCTTTGAATTCCTCAGTTTCACAACAAGTTTTACAAAATGTTTCTTCTACATCATATTCTGGTATAGTTATTATTTCTTCTAAATAATGACTTTCAAGACACCAATAACATAGTGCTTTTGGTTTAATCTTACTATAATCAACTAGGGGAAAAATCTCAACTCTTTCACCTTTACTATTCCAAATTGTATAACTTAATCCGTCTTGATTTAAGTTTTGAATAAACATTGTCATATCGTCATATCTATCAAACCCAGAGTGGTTTTCAAATTTTTCATTTTTTAATTTGTATCCTAATGAATATTTATAGGTATTCCAATTTTCCATATTATTTGGTTTGTTGTTAAAAGACATAATTAATATAAAATTAAAAAATATTTTAAAATCAATTTTTTTTTCGTTCTATTCTGCTCTTTTTCCAAGTAATACAATTGATAGTAAATCTTTTCTTGCGTCATAACAGTTTTTATATTCATTTGCTATAAGTCTAAATGCTTCTTCACCCTTTCCAAATTGATTTTCCTTATCGTGTAATTTTCTATCTATTTGAACTGCTACACCTTCACAATCGTCCATTAGTTCGTCAAGACTTTCATTTTCATATTTAGAACATTTTTCACTATATTTCTTCATATTATCATAATCTTTATTGTATGCGTATCTGTAAAACTTTTCTTTCCATTGAGAATATTTAATACAAGGTTTTAATTGTTCTATTGCTTTATCTATTTTTTCTTTTGGTAAATCAGTTTCAAATTGTTTTCCAAACTCTGCTCCTCTTTGTATTGACATAATAGTAGCACCCATTTTTGACATAGACATTAACATATAATGAGTTTTTCTTTGTTCTAATTCTTTTCTGTATTTCTCTTCACGAGTAATAACTTTTTTAATTTCTGGTTTGTTGATTTTATACATAGTAGTTTAATCAACTGGAAAAATAAAAATCAATTTTTTTTTTGAAAACAGACAGAAAAGAAATTTATATGTAAAAAAAAAAAATTGAATTTTTTAAAAATGGTTTGAATAAATTATTATTATGGATTATACAAGAAAACAAGTAATTGAAATGATATTAAAACATTTAAATATACGCTTATCACTTGATAAGATATATGAAAATTATACTAATGGTAAATACCATAAAAAAGTAATTGAATACAATAAAAAAAANGGTGCTATACATCCAAGAAATCCTTGGTGTTTATATACGGACGGCGAACCTTTACCAGAATTTATTCCTCAATGGGATAGTGATTGTAGTATAGAACTATGTTGTCCTCTTAATGAAGAATGTGATAGGTGTATTTAAATAACTTTAACTAAATTTTGAGTATCAAACTGAGCGTTATATCTAATGAATGATTGTTCTAAGAGTGGATTTTGTGT
>JGI24006J15134_10002329_pt1 | contig 10521 bp, 12 predicted proteins | sample LinPmetageLP53_FD_15134 | JGI IMG/M metagenome (IMG submission 15134) | reverse complement strand
TTGCATACTCTTCGAGTGGCACACCTAATTTTTTAGCTATTGCTACCTGTGAAGATGTGAGTCTCACAGTTTTGCGTCCTGGTTTTACACTTCTATTTGCAGAAGCAACTGACTGAACAGGTTTAGACGTATTTGTTTCAGTATTACCAAATTTATGAGGAAAGTCAACTTGTATTCTTTTATTTATTTCTTCATAATATTCAGTTGATTTTGGGTCATAACCCTCATTATCTACTAAATCTTTGTGTATTTCAAAAGCAGTGAATGTCATTGCTCTATCTTTACCAAACCAACTGTTTTTAGCAGCCCAAGACTCTGCTTGAGGGTCGGGTGTAGGTAACGCAGTAGGTGTTTGTCTTTGGTAATTTGTATCTTGAGACAAATCTGCTTTTGGTTCTTGTTCTACTTTATTATCTTTTAAAACATTTAATCTTGCCGCATCAATTGATAGTGTAGCAATTTTTTTATTTGCTTCTACCTGTGCCGCAGCGTCTCCTGTTTCGATAGCCGTTGCAAGTTCTTTTTGCGCTGACTCCATTCCAGTAGTAACTCTAGAATCAAATTGTTTTACATAATCACTATTAATTTGTTGATATTTAGATTCTGCAAATTTTCTTTTTTGATCTACAGCTTTAGCGTATTCAGTAGCAGCTTCTTCTCTTCTTTCTGCTTCTCTCATTTTACGAGTTAATTTTGCAATACGAGATTGTACGCCTTTACTATATTCTTCTAGTTTTTCGTCTTCTTTTGTTTCACTTGTTTGAACATCCGGTTGCTCACTAGGTTTCTCAAGTGAGTTTTCAGGTTTAACAGTTTCCTCAATAGTTTCTTCATTTGTGTTTTCTTTTTCTGTTGGTACTTGTTTTACATTTTCCTCTGGCAAATTAACTTCGGTCTCTGGACCTGAAGTATCTATATCTACCATCGGTTCGTCATGTTTTATTTTATTTGCTTCTGGCATAGTTCCTTCCTATGTTAGTATTTGTGCAGGATATCTTTTGGATCCTGAACGGTTGCTAAAACTTCATCTTCATTTAGAAGACGTACTTCTCCACCATCAATTTCTATACGTGACCCTGCATAACGAGCAAAGACCACCCAATCACCAACCTTGCACCACGGACCATTTGGATATCTCTCTTTATCCGCATAACAAGAATCTCCCATCGAAAGTACGCTTCCGCACTGTGATGCTACTTGTTGTCTGTCTATAGTTTCATTTCCTAGTAAGATTCCGCCTTTTGTTTTTTCATCCATTCGAAATGGTAAAACAAGCATTCTCCAACCAGTAGGTTTTGGTAATTTTGTTGTTTCTTTTGTAACTTCTTTTTTTGGTTCTTCTGATTTTTTTACACCAACCAAATTTTTATTTGGTAGTTTTATTTTTGAGTTTGTGATCCCCAATATCGATGACTGTTCCTTCATTTTGCTCCTTATTATCTAGCAGGTTAGAGATTTCCTGTTTAGTTGCCTCGAGGGCATTAATTTGTCCTAATATATACTTGTAATTTTCCATAGTGTCAACCCCAGTTGTTACAAGCATTGTTAAGCTGTCCAATTTATTTTTTATTATTTTTAATAGTCTTTCTAATTCCATATTAACAATCCCACTTTCTTAATGATTTATTTATTCTGCTATTAGGATCTCTTGCTGTTTTAGCAGATGTTAATTTCTTTTTCATGCCTGACATTCTTGCACAAAATGATTTACGTCTAGAACTTGTTTTAGATTTAGTTGGTGCCTTTAGAGTGCCGCCTTTATAACTTGCGCGTCCTTTAGCATTTAAACCACCAGAGGGTGATTTACCTTCTTTTCTAGTCCAAGCTGCACTAGCCATTATATTTTTTTAGCTGTTTTAGCTGCTCTTTTAAAATTAGATGCAGTTGGTGCACCTTTAGCTCCAGGTTTTCTCATTTTTTCGCCTGATCCTGCTGCTATTCTTTTTTTCTTTGCGTGTATGTTTGCGTATAGTCCTGGTTTAGACATTATTTTACTTTGCCTCCCTTTTTCATAAATCCCATGTTATTTCTTACCTTTGTTGGTAATTTTGAAAGTCCTGGATTTTTTTTCTTGTTAACTGGTTTTAAAGTTTTACCGCCACCTTCATACATAGGTCGCATCATACCGCCACCCATTTTATTTTGTCTATAGTTTTTCATTATCTTCCTACCTTTTTCATTGCTTGGTTATGTGATTTTTTAAATGTACTACCTTCTATCATATCTTTTTTCATTTTAAACATATGTTTTGCAGTGTGGTGCACACTGTGTTTTTTTAACATTTTTTTTTCTTTTTTATCAATCATTATTTTTTCTCTTTATTATTTCTAAATATTTGTGTACCCTTTATACCAAAAATACTTGCACATACAAGTATCCATAAATTAGTAAACCATGTCGGCAGTGCCTGAAAATGCTCAAAGAACACTTTTATCTTCTCCATAGCCTGCGGATCGTCTGACCACACCCCATATGCGAGCACAATTATCGGGAGCGTTAAAATCGCTAAAACGACCTCATCTTTGTAATCGTTTTGCCGGGCTTCTAAAAGTTTGCCACTGTATTCCAAATCTCCACGCGCCATTTTAGAGGCGTGTTGAGCTTGCGCATCAGCCATTAACATTTGAGTTTCTTTTTTCTTTTTATAAATGTGTGTNCCGGCGTTTAAAGCTAATTTAATAGCACCTANCCACATATTAAACCCAAGTTACTGGTTTTTGTTTTCTAGCNGCNCNAGAACCTTTAACAGAGTTAGTATTGCCAACAGCTAATNTAGATTTTCCTCTAAAACTAGTTGCTGATCTTGGATCAGTAATAACTTTAGAATCTTCCATTTTAACTGNTTTGCTTTTTTTATAGTTTTGCATATTATTTACCTTTTACCCTTTTGGTTTCATGTTGGCAAGTATTAATCTGTTTTCATTTGCCATTTCTTGTTTTTCAATTGAAGTATCAGCTCTTAAATCTGCTAATTCTTCGTTTTGTTCAAGTTTTTTATCAGTAGAAACTTGATCTTGAACTAGTTTCGCTCTTTCAAGTTCTTCTCTTGCTTTCATTTCTTTATTTTTACGATCATTTTCCATTGCTTTAAGATCAACTTCTCTTGATTTTAATTTTAATAAAGGATCAGAATCATATTGAGATGTAATTCTCTTCTCTTCCTTCATAAATTCTTCTGTCATCTCAGCAATTAGAACTGCTTTTCTTGCTTCTATCTTCATAGAAAATTGTTGAGTTTCCATTTGCATTTGTTGTTGCATTTGTGGATTCATTTGTCCTTGTTGTTGCATCATTTGTGTTTTTTGTTGCATTTGTTGAATCTGTTCTGCAAATTCCATTTCAACTTGTTCTTGTCCCATTAAAGAAATGTGTTCTAGACAATTCTTTTGTATAGCGACCATGACTGGTGGATTATTTCTAACCAAATTAGTTTCCATAAAGTTTAAGTGAGCAGTCATATGAGCCTGATGATCTTGGTTTCTGAACGCTTGAAAAGATTTTTGAGTTAGTGCATCAATATGTTCTAATGCTGGATCTTTAGGTTCTGTTGGTGCAGGAGGAGGTAAGATTTTATCTATATCTTTTATTCCTAATGCTTCATACATTTTTCTATAAATTACATACATGTCATGTAATTGTGGATTTGATGTTGCTAATTGTAATTCTGTTTGGGCAATTGTAATTCTTTGTGACATAGAGAAAATATTAGGATCAGCAATGGAATAATATCTATTCTGTCGTCAAAATCTGTTAATTTAATATTTCTCTCTCCACCAACAACATCATATGGATATTCTGGTGGTAAATATGTTTTAAATACTTTTGCTAGTGTTTTAAATTCTTGTCTTAGTGAAGAATATAATCTTTTGTGAATTGCAGACATTACACGTGAACCACGTTCCAATAATGCGACAGTTGTTCCAACTGCAGCACCTTGGTTACCATCGCCCACAGACATATCTGCGATACCCGCAAATCTTTGACCTGCTTGTACAACAATTCCCATTAATGATAATAATGTTTGAGAAGGTTCTTTGTAAGGTAAAGGAAAAAAAGCATCTCTTAAATTTCCACCCGGAGCATCTACATCTTTAAATTCTCCTGGTTGAATTGCTTTTGCTTCATCTTTTATTCTTATTCCTCTTTGCTTGAATCCTGCCGGCAGATTAGATAGCGTTCCCGCATCCAAGAGCTGTCTTAAAGCAGAGGTCGCCGTACGAGATAATCCACCAATCATGTGAATTAGACCAAAACCGTAGAACCCCAAACCTGGTAAAAATTTAAAATGTACAAAATAATTTATTTTTTGTTTTTTAGGATCGTTTTGTTCGAAGTTTCTTTTAATAGATAAAACTTCTCTTGATCCTTCATCAATTGTTACAATGTAAGGAAGTCTAATTCCAGTTGGTTCCCCGTCTTGTCCTATGTCTTCAAAACCTTCAATATCTAAATTAATATGACACTCTAGTAAAGTATACATATTTTCTGTTTTGCCTGCTTTTCTTGTGCCTTCTAACTCTCGTTCTTTTTTACTTACTTTGTCTTCACCATCTTCTGGTGGAGTTAATTCTACATCTCTATAAAAACCATTTACTTGTTGTTTACGTAAATCGTTTTCTGAAATTTTAACTACGTGAATAATTGCTTCTGCATCTTCTAATGAAGTTGCCGAATAAGGAACTACTAAATCATCCGCGGGAACAAACTTAGATACCGCTCTTTCTAGTAAATCGTCATAATAAATTTTTTTAAATGTTGAACCCGCTAATGGTAAATGAAATAACATTTGATCAAATTCAGGTTCATACTCTTTCATGATATCCATAATTTGATAATTCATAAAATCTTTTACTCTTTGAGACTGTTGTTCTTTGGGTTGATCCGATACACCTAAAATTTGTGTTCTAACAGGTCCTTCAGCCGGTAATAATTCTTTATAAGCTCCTGCTTGAAACTGTGTTACCGCTTCTGCAAGAACTGGGTGAGTTGCACCGGATGCTCCTTGAAATGGTTCTGATCTATTGTCATATTTAAAACCTAAAAGATCTAAACCTTTTGTATAACTATTTTCCCAATCTTTTCTTGATTGTTTGTAATCCATGTAATTAGATTGCATTTCAGAGCCAATAGGTTCTAAAATATCGTCCGGTAATAGTTCTGCTAAATTATCAAAGTGCTGTTCTGTTCCAGGAATTTTTGTTGTGCCGGGTTCAAAATTTAATTCAACTCCACCATCGTCTAATGGTGTAACATCAAAAGGCATATCAGAAGGAGTACCTTGATCTATTAAATCAACTTCTAATTCTGGTCTTTCAATTTCAACTTTGTTTGTATTGGGTAGAGCTTTGTCTATATCTGCCATTTATTTTTTTCTGTTTATTTATTTTAACTTGTTTTAATGGAACTTTCAACCCTTGTGAGCTAGGACCTTTTAAAGGAGGAATTGTTCTTGTCAACCTTTTAATCATTTATCATATCCGAACATTTCTACGTTTGAATCAATTTCTTCTATTTCATCTGCAATTTTTTCAAGTTGCTTATGGTAATCATCATCAACGTAAAAGTCCACATCTTCTCCACCTTCTTTTGTTGGATATGCTGTTGCTTCTTCATACTCATCTGCGCTTTTAACCACTTTTTGTGTTTCAAAACCTTCGTTTACCACAACATCTTCACCCTTGTTAACTTCCATTTCTATTTTGTTATAAGAGGGTTCTCCAGTTACGGAACCTGTTTCAAATTCTTTTCCAATTCTAAAACTACCGTCGTTAGGTGAAGTATTATGGTATAGTGTAACACCTTTATATGTATAAACTTCTTGTCCATCTAAAAAAGCACTAGATGAAGGTTGTAATTGTCCTCTAAGTCTAATTACGTTTTTAAGATTATATAAGTATTGCGGAACACCGTCTGCAGTTTTAGCAACGCTTGTAACCGCCTCTGCAGTTTTAGCAATTTTAGGTAATTCTCCTGCTATACCTAACATTTTAGCAAGAGCAATTGTACCAACCGCACCAGTTGCTGTTAGAAAGTCTCTTCTAGTCATTCCTTTAGCTGCAGCCATTTTATCTATTTCCTTCTCCATTATTTTTGCTGTTTCTTTGTTTGCTTTTAATCCCTTCGAACTTGCAAAAGCTTTTAACAATTTTAAACCTGGAAATATTGGTGCAACTAATTCTGCACCTAATGCAACTGTTTCTCCAACTTTAACTGGCATAGAAGAACTACCTCGTTCTATCATTTTCTTTTTTTCTTCATTAATTAATGTGTCAAGACCTACAAGTTTTTCTGTTGAGGTTGGTGTTATGTTTTCTAAGAAATTTTTAAATATTGCACCACCAACAAATTTTGCACCTGATTGTGTTTCACTTGGTACTTCCGTATCATCAACCATGTTAGCATAGTTTTCTGTTCTCTCATAAGATGATGGTGTTTTAAACATTGGTTTCTGTAATACATCAGAAATTAAGTTACCTGTTGCAGGTAATATTCTTGCACCAAACTCACCGACTCTTAATGCGGCCTGTCCAGCCATATCAGCGTAGTAAGGAAGGTTTCTTGGATCAAATAAATCTGCAACTTGTGCAATTTTAGATTTACTATCATCAAATGTAGTAGGTGTGTCGTCAATAGTTACATCATCAATGTTATTAAAGTTAAATTCTAATTTGTTTAAAAAATCATTGCCCTCAGGTTCATTGGGTCCTCTTGGTGAACCATTTGCAAAGTTAATTCGGCCGCCGTCTGCAAGACTTTGGCTCATGGCTTTTGATACAGAATTATCCATGTCTCTTCCTAGAAAAGTTGGTTCACCTCTAAGTAATTCTTCATATTCATCTATTACAGATAAATCCACTCCTTTTGCTTCCATAAATTTATCTTCTGCTGCATCAATCTCAGCTTTAGATGCTGAAATTTCCGTATCATCTACATCAGTTAAACTAGGTAAAATTGTAGTATCAAATTCTATTTTTGCTGCTCTAGCTTTTTTTACTTCTTCTGGTATTTCTTCTGCTTTTTCTTTTAAATAATCTTGTGCAAAAGTAGCTTCATAAGGTGTTTCAAATTTTGCATCCTCACCTTGTAGTTTATCAATACCATACTTTCCAGCTCCAATTGCAAGAGCCGGTAAATTTGCTAATCCTTCAAAAAATCTTTGGACCATGTAACTTGTTGATTGTTTTCCTGAAAGTCCTTTACCTGTTGCTTCTGAAAAATCAAATGCAGCAAACATAGGGTCTAAAACTACAGCTGCTTTTCCAGCACTTCTTAAAAATTTACCCCCCACTTTCATAACTTTATCTAATGGAATTTTTAAATCATCGGCAATAGTTGTCAATATAGAATCAATCGGTATTCCAGAATTAAGTCTGTTTGTTAAAGATACTTTCTTTTTTTGTAAATATTCATCTTTAAAAACAGTATCTCTAGTTTTTTTTCCTAAATTTCTAAAAACCATGCGATCAGTAAACTTAACCATATCTTTTTTAAATTTATCGAAAGATATTTTTGGTCCTATTATTTTTCCAGATTCATCTACCGTTTGAACTCCTGATTTAAACGCTTCTGGAGCAGACTTAATTCTTTTAGCATCTTGATTTTGTTTCCATGTAACGTTAGCTATTTTAAGAGGATTTTTGGTTACATTTTCAATATGATGTCTATGAATAGGTCTATAAAAACCCATTTNTTCAAGAGCTTGTAAAAGCGTAGTTTTTTCTTTACTGATAGGATTAATATATTCAATCTTTTTTAAAAAATTTGATTCTTCAAAAACTTTTGCGTAATTTATAAAACGAGAATCTTTGTTTTTAATAAAATTATTTATTGTTTTTTCAGTTAAAAGATCCCCTGTTTTTTTGTCAATAATTTTAAGGTCTCTATATAAATTAGCTTTTCCATTTTTATCAAATTTAAAATCTTCTCCTCCCGCGTCAATATATCTTACGATATCCCTTAATATATTTTGAGAAACGTTTGATCCACCAGGTCTGGGTAGAAAAGTTCCTGGAGTTATTAATTCTCTTTTTAAATTAAACCCTTTAGGACCTCTAGCAAAGTTAGAAAAAGTCCTAACAGAGTCTTTGGATAAATTAGGTAAATAAACTTGTAATTTTTTAATATGGCTTGAAAGTGACTCTGCATTAGGATTGGGAGGTCTAGGTTTTGACATATAGTCTTCCATAATTTTTTTAATTGCATTTTTAGTTTCTTTATTTGCAAAAGATATGCTTTGAATTTTACCCCCCTTTTTTACAATTCCAGTTTTGTCTGGAGCTAAATTTCCAGGTGATTTTATTAATTTTTTAAATTGAGGTTCTTTTAAAATTTTTGCTATAACGTGTCCATCAACTTTAAATTTTCGTTCTAAATCCATATTAGATTCAAATCTAAAATCTTTATTTTTTATTTTTTTAATTAAATATTTTTTAAGCTTTTTTACATTTGAAGCGTCACCATATAAATCAGATCTAAATCCGCCTCCTACTCCTCCTGGTGATCCGTTGCTAAACTCAATCCTCCCGCCGATCGCTGCTGGTTGTCTTGGGTTTCGTATTTCAAATTCTTTAAATGGATCTTGTATTGGTGGTAAATCAGATGCAGGAAACAGGGTTCCTGGACCATGCTTCTCGTTTATTGATTTAATGATCTCGTCTGTCTCTGCACTAGCAAAATATTTCTCACCTAACTTTGGTGTTTCCACATCGTCTAATTGATCAGTTACTGGGTTGTATAAATATTTCATCTTTTTAAACCTATTATACCACCTTGAGCCATTCTGTCATTAGGGTCTCGTCCATAACCACTTCTACCAAAACCTGTTCTAGTATTGCCTTGACTAGGATCTGTACGAGTTGGTCTGTCGTCTCTATTAATAGTTTGAATTGTTGTTGGAGTTGACACTACAGTAGGTGTTGGTTTAGTTTGAATATCTGCATATTTTCTTGCGTCTTTTTTAATTTTAGAAGGAATATTTTTATTATTATAAATATAATTAGCAAAATTTTTGTTAGCTTTTAATTTATCTATTTGAGATATTTTTCCAAGATTTATGTTTACAGGAATTCCTGTTTGATCCCAATTTTTCCTCATATTAAAAAAAGCTTTAGATTCCCCTGGGTAAAATGATTGACTGTTAGGTGCAACTTCCATACCTTGGTGTCCATATAAACCAGCTAAAATTCTAGAAAATTTAGACGCAGTGATTTGTTTTTTTTTATATGCATCAAATACAGATTTAATTGTTTCATCTCTAGATTGGTATATAGGTTCTGATTGTGTTTCTAGAAAACCTGAATTAGGCATAGGGTCATTTTTTTTTACAACATCTCCAACAACATTTGTTGGAGGTAAAAAAGGAAGTCCTAGTTCTCCTTTATATCTTGGATTTCCCAAGTTCGAAGTATCTACACGGGAACCTTTTCCTAAATCTGCTCCCTCTCCTGCTCCATAAAGATATTCCGAACCTCCTCCAAGAGTAGAAAAATCGTGTTTGTCAATTGCGGATACAGTACCATCTGGGTTTTCTTTATAAACATAAGTTCCTAAAGTTGCATCAATATCTACTTTAGGGTCATTAAAAATTCCTGACATAGAAATAGGAGAAGATTGATCATACCCCACAACTTTATTTTTATCTTGAAAAGTATCATAAAATTCATTTTTTGATGGATCATCTTCATTAACAACATCAGGCTTGTATTTCATACTTCTTAGTGCCATCTGTGCTGCAGTTCTTCTTTTAATTTCTTCTAATTGATTATCATTAAAAAAAGTTTCATCAATGGGAGTTGTTGATCCAGCAAGGCTTTTAGCAAAGGCTCTTCCTGAAGAAGGTAAAAAAGTTAAATTATTTGCCAACGCGTCTACAATGCCTACATTATTTCGTAATAGATTTACGCCGCGCTCTGCGTTTTTTGGTGTTAAAAATGAATCAAATAGTCCACCAGAACCATTTCCATAATTTATTCTACCCCCCTTAGCTAAACTGATTATACCACCTTCAGCAAAATCAAAATCATCGTTATCAGTTAAATCTTTTAATTCTTTAATTTCTTCATCGGTTAATTTTCTCTCGGGTTGTTCTTGTACTTTAAACTCTATATCTTCTTTTCTAAATTTTTTCTCTAACCCTTCTAATTCAAATATTTCATCTTCACTAATTAATCTAGTGTCACCACTTCCCTCTGCTTCTTCAAGTCTTTGTCTTAAAAAATTCATTCTAGATCTAGTAACAGAACCTGCTTCAGGATCTAGTTTACCTGTTTTATACATGTCAAACATTTCTGCTTCATATTGTTTCTGTTCTTTTATAATTCTGTTTGCGTCACCAACCGTGCCATCAAAATTATAAGCTTCCAAATTGTCACCACCTATTTCCTCTACAAAATCTTCATACTCATCATCAGTCATTTGTCTTTTGTTTTCATCAACAGGTTTAACTTTTTTCTTTTTAGGAAATTTAAGTAGATCAGCTTTGTCTTTAGGATATGTTAAATCAGATAAATCACCAAAAGGATC
>JGI24006J15134_10002326_pt1 | contig 10530 bp, 7 predicted proteins | sample LinPmetageLP53_FD_15134 | JGI IMG/M metagenome (IMG submission 15134) | reverse complement strand
TAGCACAAAAGACTGCTGACTTAGCTATAATTAATGAATTCGAGAACTTCGGGGTTAAAGATCCATTGACTAAATTTAAGGCAGAGGTACAAGCTGCAAAAGATAAAAAGAAATTTGCTGTAGAAGAAGCCAACATAAAAATGTTAACTCTTCAGGCAGAAACTGACGTTATCAAAGCTCGTTACGAATTACTAGCTTTAGAACTGGATAAAGAAGGAAAAGGTGACTTAGCTGCAAAAGTACGTGCTTCTGCAGGTGCATTAGATCAAGCTACAGAAAAACAAAGAGAAGTTTTACAAAAAACAGCTGATATGGCTGGCATAACAATGCAGGCTTCTATAACTAAAGCTTTCACAAGCGCTCTAAGTACTGCAAACACAGCTCAAGCTATAGGACTGCTCAGCGAAGTAACTGCCGCACGGGCTGGCAATGCGTATGATGCTGCTGTTAAAAAAGCAGGACAAGACGCATTTGACCTTACTATGAACATGGGTGGGGATGAACAATCGGCTGAAATGGACAGAAAGCTAGCAGAAGCAAGAGCTAAAAAACCCGGAGGTGAAGGAGATGTAGCAAAGAACGAAGCAGCCAAATTAACTGGCTCAGATGTTTTTCAAGGAATACAAGGTGGCTTAGCAGAGTTAGCAAAACTAGGTCCAGAAGGAGAGTTAATACAAACTGCAGTAAATGGTATTGCTAGTATAGGAGTTAACTTCAAAATACTAGGGGAAGATGGGGGAACTGCTGCACAAAAAGCCACAGCAGCTATGGGAATAATCTCAGCTATGGGTGCGATTATGGCGGCATCTTCCAAAGCAAAAATTGCTAACATTGATAGAGAGATAGATGCAGAGAAAAAACGAGACGGAAAGTCAAAAGAATCTTTATCAAAAATAGCAGGTATGGAAAAGAAAAAAGAACAGCTGGCAAGAAAAGCATTTGAAATGAGTAAGAAAATGCAGATAGCTTCTGCTATAATTAGCACAGCCAGTGCAGTAGTAGGTGCTTTAGGAATGAAACCTGCAGGGCCTTGGAATATACCATTCGCTATAGCAATGGGTGCTATGGGTCTGGCACAAATAGCTATGATACAAAAAACTTCTTTTCAAGGTGCAGGTTCTGGAGGAGGAGGAGTTAGTGTACCTCAAGAAATATCCGTAGGAAAAAGAAACTCTAGTGTAGATGTCGCAAAAGGAGTAACTGGAGGAGAAACTGCTTTCCTAAGAGGAGAAAGAGGTATAGGTTCAAACGCAAATAGCTTTACACCTGGTGGAGCAGCAGGAATGAGAAAAGGTTATGCAGCAGGTGGTGAAATAATGGTAGGAGAAAAAGGTCCAGAAATAATACAACCTACACAATCAGGATTTAATGTAATACCAAACGATAAAATGGGTGGTGGAACAACAAACGCAAACTTTACAATTAACGCAATAGATGCTGCAGGTGTAGAAGAAGTTCTTACACAACAAAGAGGAAATATAATACAAATGATAAGAGATGCAGCACATGAACATGGAGAAGAATTTATTGAAGGTGTTAATACTTCTTCATACGATGCAACTAATGGAGAAGGAGGCGGTTACTAATGGCAACATTTAGCACTTTTTTAGATTTATTACCTGACCCAACCAATCCAATTGGTATCTCAGGGCAAGCACTTGCAACATCAAGTGGAGGTACAAATGGGCCTGGATTTGCTTCAGTTCAATTTTCTTCAGAAGCTCCGATACAGATGTCAAGAACAAACAGCGGCAGAGTAGTTACTAGAGCTATTGCAGGACATAAATGGACTATAAATATAAATTATAATCCAATGACAAGAGAACAATTTGAACCAGTCTTTAATTTTCTGCTAGAAAAAAATGGAAGATTAAATCCATTTTTCGTAAAACTACCTCAACAAGCTTCTTCTAGAAATGCTGCTTTTGTTTCAGCAAATCCTACAATTACTACTGCAACTACTGCAGCAGCTGGAACAGGTTTTCTACTACAAGCAGGTCATAGTACAACAGAAGCAACTCAACCACAACCTGGAGATATGTTTACAATAGCAGATTCAAATGATAGTTTACATACTAAAGCATACCGAGTAACCCGAGTACTTAGTAATGCTACTTATCAAAGTGGTGGGACTCAACCTTCTACGTCTCAAAGATTAGTCTATTTTACACCCCATTTACAACGAGCAGTAGCACAAGGAGCAACTTGTGATTATACTCCTGTTATTCGTGTTATGTTAAAAGAGGACGTACAATCTTATAGTCTAGGAACAAATAATTTATTCGAGTTTACTCTTAATTTAGAGGAGTGTCAAGCATAGTGGCAGAAAGACCAATAGGAGCAAATACCCGAAAAAAGCTCATAAATAACGAACCCTTTGCATACGCACATCTAGTAAAATTCGAACGCCCTAGTTCAACTCTTAAAAACGGTAATTATAGTACTGACGCTAAACGATATGCATACTTTACTGATGCATCTCATAACTTATCTTTTGATGATCAAAGTACTAATACAGCTGGAAATAGCAACGGTCAACAAACTTATATAGCAGGAAAACTACTTGATGTAGGTACATATTCAGAAACTGTACAAGCTCGTGCATCAGGCATGAATATCACTTTAGCAGCTGAAAGTTTAAATAATGCAATAACTTCTACAGGAATCAGTATGACTTCTTCTACTATAACTGTACCTGTAAGTATAGATTTAGTACGAGAAGGTTTTCGAGAAGGTGATAAAGTATTTATTTCAGGTGGAAATAACTCTGGAAGATACGTAAATGTAACAGGAATAAAAACAAATAATACAGTTCTATTAATTTCTAATATAGATACTACTCAAGTTACTCAAAATGCAGGAGCATCAATAACTCTTTCTATAGTCTCCGACGAGCTACAAGGTCCACTAGGTGAAACAAATCTTTCAACCGTGAAATCTTATGCAAACAGAGATGTCTGGGTATACAAAGCATTTTTAGACCCAGAAACAGGAGTTGTTCTTGACAGCACACCTGTTCTCATATTCAAAGGAATAATAACTAAAGCTGATATAGTGGAGAACCCTGGCGGTTCTGTAAAAGCAAAATGGACTCTCACAAGTCATTGGGGAGATTTTGCTATGGTAAAAGGACGCCCTACTAATGATGCAATTCACAGAGCTTTAGATAATCAAAATAGAGGACAACCTCTAGTATCGTTACGCCCAGAATATGCACATGATTTAGGATTTCTTCATGCAGAAGAGACTCTCAATATACTAGCAACTTATACTACAATCGAACAAGAAACAAAGTTCAAGATGAAAAAGAAGTGGTATGGAAAAGTCAAGATGCAAGAAGTTGTTACTGATGTAGAAGTCGAAAATGATGTCGATTTAAGCTTCTCACTTTCATCCAAGTACTTACCAGTAATTTATGGAGTTCAAAGAGCCTCAGGCATACCTTTCTTTGTAGATACAAAAGCAAATGACCCAAACAATATTTTTCTAGCCTATGCAATATGTGAAGGAGAAGTTGGTGGAATCTATGATTTATATATGGAAGGAAATCCTCTTATATGTTTAAATAAACCTGACTTTGATGATCGTAATTCTTCAACAGGAACTCAATTAGAAAATATTGAAGTCCATTGTCGAGGAAGAGCAGATTTAGGAAATACACTTGGGGGTGTAAAACTTTCTGGAAATGGAGTATCAGGCTCAAGTGCCGCAGACTACACTTACGGCAACTCTTACAGAGGTTACGCAGAACTCGGGTATGAACGAGAAGAAGATTATATAGAAGCCAATCTTGCTAGATTTCATAGTCGTAACAACGCTTTAAAGGATATAACTGCGAGTACTACAGATGGTACAGGAGTAACTCATGACGAAACAATATCATTAAGCGCTCCAAATACTATGTCTTTAACATTTCATTCAGGAAAGATAGACCAAAAGGCAGATGACTTATTAGTAGGAATAGCAAGTGCTTCTGGTAATAATAGATTTAAACGACAAGCTGACTATTATACAGGCGACGAAGATTATTGGGGTCCAAATCATAGAGTACTAGACACTGCTTATATGGTAATGGATGTAGAAATCGGAGAAGATGCCACAACTGTACCAGAAGTAGAATATATTGTGAGAGGTAAATTATGCTCAAGTTTTAACTATGACTATAGTTACGCTCATGTTGGTACTAGTGAAACTGTAAGTAACTTCAAAATTGGAGACAAAGTTGTTTTACATAGATCAGATACAGATGCAGTAATTAACAGCAGTGTACAAATAATTGATAAGTGGTCTTTTGCAGACCCAGACGGTAACATTCAAAATAGATTTAGATTTAGCGTTGCTCCCGCACTAGGATATTCCGACGGCTATGCAACTATCAAACAGTTCTATATGAAAAATAGTTCAAACCAAACTTGGACTATGGGTACTTGGGATTGGACAGATCAATCACATTCTGGTGGAACTGTTCCTGAAGCACTTACTGAAACAGTAACTGTAAACGATAATGGTACAAGTCCAGTAACAATAACAATTCCTTCTAACTTAGATTTTATAAATGAGCTTGTTCTTGATTTAGAACATACAGGTTATGCACAAATTAAGTTCTTTAGTTCAATATTTCCTTACGGATTTGATCCTTTTTGGTTTCTAAAAACTAATTCAACAACTCTTACTCATGCAGGCGGTGGTGGTAGTTCTCATGGTATACAGGCAGGAAGCCAAACTATAATTTCAGCAAACACAATAAAACTAGCAAGTGGAGCTAGCTCAAGTGATGATACATATAATAATCACGATATTAAGTTAACAAAAACTTCAACTGCAGAAGATGGCAGTTCTCAAACACAAAGCTGGACACGAACAATAGTAGACTACGATGGTGGAACAAAAATAGCAACTCTTAATACTTCTTGGGACTCAACATTTGAACCTGCACAAAACGATACATATGAATTACTTTCCAAAATAAAAACTGGAAGAACTGATGATAAACGTGTTAGTATAAATCCAACCATACAGTTATTAGATTATTTAACTGGAAGGTATGGAAAAGATCTAGATCTTTATACTGATATATCATTAGCCGACTTCCTACTCGCTGCCAGAACATGCGATGATAGAGGTACTCAAACTTTACAGGGAACAGATATTGGATCTTCAAACGTAGGCAAAAGATATGTCTTAACGTCTGATGGAACTAATTCTGGTTCTGTAGTAGCCATGGGATTAGTAAAATCTCGAGGTACCTCTAACAGTGTTGGATACACAGAATTTGAACAAGTTTTTGGAAAGTTCACTAAGAAATTCATGGCTAATGATTATGCCTACTTAGTTGGAGATATGATACACACTAGTGCAGGGTACTATAGAGTTACTACTGCAGGGGCAAAAACAACAGCTCCAAGTGGAACTAATCCTACAGGATTTACAGGACCTCATGCAAATGTACCTTTATTTATTATAAGTGATGCAGGTGCAATTAGTGGTAGTGCTATAAACTTTACAAGGGTTAAAGATGGTAAATATGGTAATCCTTGTGCAGTATATAATGCAGCAACTGGTGGGTATGATACAGGATATAGTTTATACGATTCTGACCATGTTAAGTATTGGAGATACTATGGTTGGGATGATAAGCATCAAAGATTTGCTACTCGTCATCAGACTCAAGGTACTGTAAGTACTGCTGATTCTGTATTTTCAAATGTAAATGGATTCTTAGCAAATTTCAATGGTATGTTAAGTTTTGAGGGTGGAAAGTATGCACTACGAATAGAAACAGCTTCTGACACTATTGCTTCAACTGTAATAACAGCAGCAAATGCAAGTAGTTATAGTGGGTATACTAAAGGATCTCAGTATAATCCAAGAGTTATTAATGATGATGATATAATTGGTAATTTATCTGTAAAAGATAAAGGTACTGCTAAATCTTATAATACAGTAAGTGCATCTATAATGGATCCTGCTAATAAATTCAAAGGACGTGCTGTAAGCTTCTATGACTCAAATTATCTAAGAGCAGATAAGAATGTTGTGAAATCTGGAAATATAAATATTGCTTCAGTTTCAAATTATTATAATGCAAGGATAAATGTTGAAAATTTTTTACGAAAATCTAGATTTGGTTTAAGTATAAGCTTTAAGACTGGGCCTAAATCACTATTGCTTCTGGCTGGTGATACCATTACCGTATCGAATCAAAAATTTGGGTTTGTAGAAAAATATTTCCGTATTGAAAATATAAATTATGCTAAAGACTGTACCGCAACAATTACAGCTCATGAGTATGATGATTCTTATTATAGTATCTCTGCTCCAACACTTCCAAGTGTAGTTAGCCAGGATCAAAGACAGGGGTTACAAGCTACTCCTGCCGCACCAAGTAGTCTTTCAGCTTCAATTGCTGACAATGTGTTGGGTGGTATAAATTTAGCATGGACAAATGGATCAGGTCTTACAACAGCTAATTGCTTTACTGAAATTTGGTTTCATACAGGCACTTTAAGTACAGCGAATGTAACTACAAGTGGAAAACTACTAACAAGACTTCCTTTTCCAGGCGCAACTTTTGTAGATCAAATTGGTAAAAAAGATGTAGCAAGGTATTACTGGGTACGAAGTGGGAAAGTAGTAACTCTAACATCTGGTGGACAGAACAAAACAAAAGAGTTATACTCATCATTTACAGGACCAGCTAACGCAACAACTGTAGCACCTATATCTGCTTTCGGAGTAACACTAGCAGGAGAGCAGTTCTTTACTAGTACTAGTGGTTCGCTTTCTCCAAGTTCTATAGCATTAACAACAACACGAACAAATTCAACAGGAGACGTAGCCTATGCTGCTGTAAATAATAGCAGTGGTAGTGTTACTTTAACAAGTGCTAGTAATACAGCAGTAACTTTAACAAGTGGTAACTTTGGAAGTGCAACTTCTGTAACTATAACAGCTACACTTACTACTACAAGCGCAGAAAGATTACAAGGTGCAGAAAACACATATACTTTTGTACACACAATTAGAAAACTAACAGGCGGTGTGCAAGGAGATGATGCTCCCAAAAACTTAGTAAGTTATGTTTATCATCAAGCAAGTGCATCTAGTCAACCAAGCACTCCTTCCGCAACAAACTACAATATATCAAACAACACATTTAGTGGTCTAACAAGTGGATGGGCAACAACTCCACCAACTTTTGCAGCAGGCAATTCAAACAAATACTGGTATTCATACTTTAGAGCAACAGAAGATACTGCTGGCGGAAACACAGCATCAGGAAGTAATCTTGTATTTCAAGCATCACAACAGGGGATAGGATTTAGTGGACTTGTAACTTTTACAAGTGGTAAAACACTTTCTAATGGACTTACTACTGCTACTCTGATAGAAAAATCAGAAGTTGCAGCTCACTTAGGTGGAGCAGATACAACAACTATTGATGGTGGCAAAATTAATACTAATACTATTAGTGCAAATAGATTAGATTTTACTCCTCTAGTAGGTGGTGGTGCAGCAGCTGATGTAAACAGTGGAAGTGTATCAATTAATGCAAATAGAATATCTTTAACCAAAGGAGATATAGGTTTAGGCAATGTAGGTAATACTTCAGTAGCTGATATACAATCAGGAACAGATGCATCCGACGTAGGTTTAGGAAACGTACAAAATTTAACCGCAGCAAATCAACTTATAACAGGATTTAACACAACAATCACAGCTGGATCATTAAAAGTAGGAAATAGTAGTGGAGCAAGAATTGTAATAGATGCAACTTCGTCAGCTCCTAGAATAGAAGTATACGATAGTTAATCATGGGAAGAAGAATAATATTAGGACAGCTATCAAGTGGCGTATACGGACTCAAGGTATCAAAGAAAGGTCAAGACGCAAATTCTGCAACAGGTAAGAACTTACTTTTTGATAGCACAAGTGCAGGAAAAAGTGCTATATACTTTGGTAAAACAATAAATGTAGGAAATAATGCAGTAAATAATCAAATATATACTAGAAGTGATTTTGATGGAGCAGCTGGTTATATTACTGTTAGTGGCACAAAGTTACAGTATAATCCATTAGTGGTAGTATTAGAAGATGCCACAGGACAAAATCTAAATCATAGTGCTAACGGGGTAAGTACTAGTAGTACAGGAAGCTCTCCTTATTCAAGTGTTAGTGGCTATTTAAATCGTTTAGGTGTAAGTAGTAGTAATTTATTTAGTGAAACAATAAAAGAAACAGGAGCAATGTATCGAACTTCTGCATTCTATGCTCTTTCAGGAAGTGAAGGTAGTAGTATTACACAGACAAATAATAGTTATAGTATGGATAATCCTACAGGAGTAAATACAAAAGCAACTGTACGAAGTTATTGTTTTACAGCAAACTCAGGAGATCACCCTGCTAGTGATGCTGTACTATTTAATCCAAGTAATAGTGCTAATCAAGAATATAATACTTTTGGAACAAGTGGAGATGTATATAAATCTACTGTAACAGACTCACAATCAAATGACTTCGGAAAAAACAAAAGATCAGAATTTAGAAAACAAAATGGTGAAGCGTTAAATGATAAGTTCTTTTTTAGAGATAATGGTTCGTTCTACACAGTAGCAAAAGCAAACTTAGGTGGACTACCAATAACAAACGCAAAAATAGCAATATCTAAAGTACCATTAGGGTACGGATTTATGAACTCAACATTTATGGGATTTTAATATGGCAAGAAGATTAATACTAGGAAAGAAAGGAAGCGACTACGGTTTATTTATAAGTGAGCCTGGCACAGATGTAGCCAGTATAACTAATGTAAAAGATTTTTCTTTTACTACAAGTGATAGTGGTTATAAAGGTAATTTTCTTTATCAAAAAAATGTAAACGAAAATGACCCCGCAAGCACTAATGTAACTGGAACTCTTTCTAATGATAGCAACAATGTAACTTCAAATCCAGGAAATACTATTTTTGTAGCATCAGGAGGAGACTTTGTACCGCTTGGAACAAGCAGCGGAGGTACTGGGAATACTGGTATGAATAAAGCAAATACTTTTAGTAATAGAGGTCTTACTTATTCAAAAACAAGTGCTAGTTTTGAAGTAACAGCACTCGGAAACTTCTTTTTATAATGGCTAGAAGAATTGTACTTGGAGAAAGAGCAAATGGCGATCATGGGCTCTTTGTAAGTAGTGCTGGTCAAGACGCTAATAGTAGTAATGATCTTACTTTTGATAGTAATGCAATATTTACACATGGATTATTTGCTTATGGTCAGGGTTCGGTTAGTGCTCGATCTACTAATTCTCATAGTACTCCCAAAGCTTTATATACAGCAGAAGGAACAAGCGGTGGACAAAATGATAGAATAACTCACAGTCTTAACTATGAACCTCAAGTATTTTTAAGGTGGTGCTACAGTGATGAATTATTTTCTAATCCGTCTGGCTATCCCTCAGGAACCTATGGAGTCACAACTATGACTCCTGGCAGACTATCCTCGACTACTAGTTCTATTAGATTTGTGATGGCAGGTGGAGAATTACAAGAATTTGAAGATATGGACAATGCAATAGGACTGGGAATAGATTATGAAGTAGATAATACTTATTTATATATTTCAAGCTATGAATCAGGATTTAAAGGCTTAACACAAGTTAGTGGTGGGACAGAAACAAAATATACAGGTTTAACAATATACTACGCATACATAATAACAACCGCACCAGATAATGGATTAAAATTATAGGAGAAAAACATGGCACAATATACAGTATTTTACAAAGATGATGCCGAAAAAGAAATACAACAAGCATATAATGGAGTCTGCGAAGACTCAGAGTTTATATCATACTTTACAGATTTAGGCTGTAAAAACATTTTAGTAGAGTCTACAGATACTCCAAATACACACTACTATATAAATGACGCAGAAAATGGAGTAACAAAAAGAGGACTAATGGATATTAGTATTGATAAAACTATATGTAATGTAGATGAAGTCATAACTCTTACAGGAGTTCCAGAAGGAGCAACAGTCGCAGTAGGCAGTATAACACAAACTATGAATAGCGATAGTTCTTTAACATTAACATTAAAACAAGCAGGAGTATTTACACTAAGTGTGACGCATCCTACAGCAAGAAAATATTTTATATGGAATAACTATGTAGAAGCAAGGAGTTTAGCACTATGAATATAGATGTAGATATTGACAGTACAAGCGATAAAAGAAAGAATTACTATCCTTTTCTTCTTGATCAATTAGATGCTTTATGGCATGATATTGATGATGGCAAACTAGGAACAGATGCAAAAACTGGCACATGGTATGTGGCAATAAAAGCTGTAAAGGATAAATACCCGAAATAATAAATCTAGCATACCCCACCTAGAAAATATTTCTTGACAGATACCTTAATTTTTGGTATAATTATATACATGGAGAAAATAATAAAATGGCGGCAGGAACCTACAATTTCACAATAGAACAAGGAGCGACTTTTAACCGAGTCCTTACCTTACAAGAGAACGGA
>JGI24006J15134_10002325_pt1 | contig 10536 bp, 6 predicted proteins | sample LinPmetageLP53_FD_15134 | JGI IMG/M metagenome (IMG submission 15134) | reverse complement strand
GGTTGTCCTGCGGCAAGACTTGCCACATTTCCGAAATATCTGCCACTTATAGAGCCGGTTATTTCATTTCGATCAATTGTAAATTGAGGCGCGCGCCATTGGGCTATTCTATTTACCACGGGAGTGGTGACATCTCCAGCAGTTTTATGGACTTCAATTAAGTCTTCGTTGCCCGTAGTATAATAAAAAACGATTCCCGCCGCTTCAGCAAATATGTCATCAATTTGAGTTTGAGTAAGTATAAAGTTACCTTCTTGAGAACTTTCGGATTCGTCTATGGCCAGCTTACTGTGCCCATCTGGAAAAGTTTTCATCGATGCTAAATAGGGGTAGTCTCGGTTAAAAGCTTCTTCCGGTGAGACGAACTGGGAATCCAGCAAGTTTCCTTTAGAGGGGAATACTATCCCTGATATTGGTTGTATGTAGCAACCTAGGATATCGTAGCCCTTCAATCTGTAGTTCCACATTTCGCTGCTTTCAATGATGGCGGATCCCCCTATGGTGTTGTCGTATACCTTGTTTGAGTTTTTAGTTGATTTTATTGTGGAGCTTCCGACGCTTGTTCTTCCGTCTGTGTCGTGGGCTTCCACTACAATATCAAATTCCCGAATTGGTAGGGAAAGTCCTGACTGTGCCAAATACCCACTTGCATCGTTTTTGAAGTAGTTTTTGCCTTTCGCTGCCCCTCCCCCAGCTAAAGAATTGGAGTGATTGTATGCATCGTAAATATTCGGGTTATTATAATCGGTGCCAAATACAAACGAAGGAGAATTCATTGTAATAGGATTGTAACCGGTGAACTCAAAATAAATATTTGTGCTGGGTATGTTTACAGAACTGGGATCAGCCGGTTCTCTTATCGTTATTCGGTAGTCTACTTCGTCATTGGTTATGTAAACCCCCGGTTCGTCAAACTGCAAGTTGATTCCGGCTTGCCAATTGAAGCTGGGAACGTTCCCGGGGATAGCTATTGTGTTGGAGGAGGTAGGTTTCTCTCCCGGAGTTCCTTCTGTTCCCGTGGGGATAGTGGATGTTGTTAATCCAAAAATATCAATCCCGTTAACTAAACTTTGTGTCCCAATAATGTCATCTTTAGAGAGTACCCCTGTGGCACCGCAAGGAGCCAGCACTCCGTATGGGGAAATGGCAAAGACACTAACATAATGATCTACTTGCTCTGAGATAAATACGTTTCCTTCTATTATATCGGATGGGGCAAGGACCCCCGCCTCATTGGCTATTAACTTTCTTTGGGATGTGTCTGAGCCGGGTATTACAAGTTGGTGGTATGGTTCGTGATAAAGCTTGTAGCCTGTGGCGTTGAATCCATTATAACCCAAATCTGTGGGTGTGTCTCCGGGGATTGTTTTAAAGTCTTTTCCTGTTTTAATAGCAACTAAATAATCTATTCCACTGTTTACTGTTCCCGGTTCAGAGCTGTAACCAACTGTTGTAAATGAGAAATTTAAAAGTTCGTATTGTTGTTGTGCTACTCCTCCTATTTTGGGGTCTCTTCGCCCTACCGAAAGACTTGAGTGCTCTACGCAATTTGGTTTACTTTTTAGGAAAGAATTTTCAAAGGTGACTTTCTGTTCTACGTTGTCGTATTTTCCGCTAAAATAGGAAAGCGCCGAAATATCATAGGTTTGATCTGTGTTTTCCTTAGCGTTTATTATCCTGAAATTAGAAAAGTTTCCGCTGTAAAACTCTGTGTCTGTTTCGTCATATGGCTCCACGCTCCACACAAGATTTTCTCCATTGAAATATCCTCCGGAATATTCAACCGAAGTATTTGAGTTTTCGTCAACATTTACCCCGCTGTTGATGTATCCTGTTATCACATAATTATCAAAATCCAGTTGATTGCCTGTGGGTGCGCCGAAGTCGGCGTTAGCAAAATAAGGTTGATTAAAAGGCACGCCCGTTGTGAAGAAGATCTGAGTGTTGAGACCGCTTCCCCCTAGTTCAAAATCTGATCGGTACTCTCCTGTGACAGTACTGGTATGAGCTCCACTAAAGTATAACGTTTGCAGGTGACTCCTTTTGATCTCTTTTATTCCGCTTGAGTTTAGCCCTTGTACGTCGGCTTCGTAGTGGTAGGTTGGGGTAAGGAGAGAGAATTTATAAGACTTGTCTGCGGTAAAATTCAAAGCTGAATCCAATATGACACTATTATATGCAGTATTGCCTATAACGCTTTCACCGGGATCGGCAGCGAATGCCAGTCCGCTAACTATATTGGTTCTGCCGCTATATTTTAATGGGTTTATATTATTATCATAAACTTGGACTATATCTCCGGGCTTGAGGTAGGCTCCGGCAGTTCCCATCTTAAAGCTCACCGATTCTGTTTCGTCTTTTTCGCTAGCTAATATCCACAAGCCAAACCTTCTCGCTTGTCCTCGGCTGGTGCACCCTATAGCGGCGGTTTCTATTTGTCTTATGCCGTATTTTTTAATAGATTCGTCATCCGAAACATATTCTATAGCTGGTTGAAAAAAGTTTTTCTTATCTATGTATCTAATGAGAGCCACCGTGTGACGAGCTTTTTTAGAAGATGACGAGTATGTGAAGTCTCCGTCAACTACGTTGGAATTATTAAGCTGGTAGATGGGTTTTTTATAGGCGTCTTGAACTGCGAAAACTAAACCGTTAGAGTAGTACGTTAACCCGCGGAAAGCCGACGCCAAGTCGTTCATAAGCTTATAGGCTTCTTCTCTGGAAATCATTAGATGGTTGAGGGCAAAACGTGGTTCAACTGACCCGTATCCATCAGGCACCAAAACATCACAGTACTGCGCTATCTCATACAAGGACCATTTGTCTATTTCAGACTCCTGTAAATATCCGCCCAATCCGTATCTCGAGTTGGTAAGCATGTCGTAGAAGCACCAAGCAGGATTATCGCACCAGACCTTTTCTTCTCGGAAGTTTCCGTCCCAGAAGTTAGCGGGATCAGTTCCGTAAAAGTTTGATGGATCGGTAGTGGGGTTAGTTCCTCCGCTTTGGCCGTAGGTTTTCGTTATGGGGTCATAGTTGTTTGGGATTTTTATTTTTTGCAGCTTGGTGTCGTAAGATCGCGCCGGAACTCGACTGAAATTCTGGGCATCAAATTTAGAATAAACCATTGCGCTGTAGGGATAGCGCAGTTTTGTTCCATAAATTTCTACAATTGAATCTACTGAAGTTACTGCTCTAAAAAAGGATGTGAGCGGTTCGGGGGTGAGCCTGACTATTCTTATTCTCCATCCGTCAAAACCATCCTCGTCTTTATAGTCTCCTACGCCCGATTCTAGGTTAATTTTTGTCGAGCGAATATATCCTTGGTCTATTTTTCCGAATACTTTTTCCGTTACTGGGCCATACCATTTGGTTTGTTTTTTCTTTACGTCTACCTTGTTATTGTCTGTTGGGTTTTTAAATTCGCTATCAGACGGAAGCTTGAACCTTTCGTCGAAAACGGGTTGATAATATATCCAATATTCTACTGTGCGAGCTTTTACATCACCATACCCTACGGCAGCATCACCCCCGGGATCTAGCTGATAGTTTCTTTTGAAAACTTTGGGGGCGTCTTGGTCTCGTATGCTTTCACTAAGGGCTGACACTTTTACATTAACTATTAATGAGCTGCATTCACGGTTTAGTATAGTATAGGTCTTGGCGTTTTTATCTATTTTGGTGCCGTCTTTTAGTTCTGCACCTTTGGTGAATGTGGGAGCGTTATCGTTTCCTTTAATATCAGGCCCATAGAGCCTTTCCCCGATGTTTCGGTTGACGCTTAGGTCTAAAATTTCCGAAGCGGTAAGCCCCCCCATGTTGGCGTTTAAAGAAGGAAGGGTTCCTCCCGGTTCGCCGTTGACCCATTCGACATTGATACTTTGGAAATTGTAATAACCGTCTTCGTCAACAACTGGTACTTGGTTCCAATAGATGGATCGGAGAAAGCCCAAGGATGTTAAAGGGTTCGCTAGGTCTACGCTGGTTCCTGTGGCTGTATAACGGTTATTGGGGTCATAAGTCCCAAAGGGGGAGCCTTCATCGGGAGTAACTACCTTTTGATACCCTGTTTCTCCCTTGGTCCCATAATAGTCGTAACGTCCACTTACGATTCCTTCTATTGGGCCTTCGCACAGTAAATCAGCAACTTCTATATGTGACTCAGAAACAACCGGAATTCCGGTATTTCCTCCGCTTGCGACAGCTCCTATATCAGTTACCTGAGGTCTTCCTTGTTCTACGTATTCTCCCATTTAATTTTTTCCTTATCCTGTAGGGCCTCCGGTCCAGTCGGAATCGTATTGTACTCGTCGCCTCAAGCGTTCTCCTCCGGATGGATTACTTACCCTATAGAGTAGTCCGTGGTCACCCATTCCCCACGTATTGTTTAGTTTAACGTCCGCAGCCGTATCGACGGTATCCAGAGAAGTCTGAATGACGTGGCTTCCAACCAGAAGCCTGCCGTACCCCACAAAAACAGGACCACCCTCCCGTACGGTATTTTGGGGACCGCTAAACATGTAGGACGGTTTCCCTCCACCTTCAATCTCTCTTAAGTCTTCGAATTGTGGAGTGGGGGTAAGTAGGTTAGACACTCCTGCTGCTAATAACCCTATGCCTGCCATTATTAAATACGGATTTCCACCCGAAAAAGCCCCTACGGCTATCAATATAATCCCAGCGATTATGGCAAAAATAGATTTAGTATCCGCTTTTTTTTCCTGAGAAGATTCGCCTTCCATTACAGGAACAATGTCTATCGTCTTAAGATCTTGGAAGTTCATTGCCAGTTCTGATGACTTCATCCCTTCTTCGGTGTTGGGGTCTTTACCTTCTTGCACCAAAAAATCCTTCTTATTTATCAACACCCTATATTTTATATTTTTCTCATCGTTTTCTATAAGCGACTTGTAAAGTTTCTTACAGTTAGCTTGAATTCCTCTCATAGCTTCTCCTACGCTACTTACCGACAAGTTGAAATCCTGTCTTCCTACCTGTTCGGACAGGATCCCGTGCAAAGTTATGTGTGTTAGTTTTTTCATTGGGGTCTATAAGCGTAAATTATTCGGTTGGAAAAGGAGGTGCTCACCCTTTCTGTAGTAACATGTTTGTTTCTGGGGTGATGGATAACCATATTATTTCCTAAATACACCGCTAAGTGAAGCGGAGTGTTGCTTTCCCGCAGCCCTATCACTAGGATATCATGTTTTTTTAGTTCGTTAATATGGGATACAAATATCTTCAGGAAATCTTTTTTAGTATAAGACAGAGCCACCTCATCAATAAGATCTATCGCTTTTTGCAGATTTTCTCTTCGCGCTCCAAAAGAATAAGCTTCGCAAACTTCTTGGGGAAGCTGGGCTTGTGTATTTTTGTTTAGGTAGTCTCGGACTAAGGTGAAGCAATCATTCACCCCCACTTTAAAGGGCTTATTCAGATATAGGGTCTTCTGTTTTCTAGGGTTAAATTCCCGAAAAGAATTGTTTTTAATGTTGAACATTATATAGTTAACATTGTGATAAGAGCTGTTAGTCTTGTCCGCTTCCGAAAACTCCTCTTCTTCCAAATGAGAATGATAAACGCTTTTTATTTTTCCTCGGGAGGAACACTTTAGGTAGTCCAATGGGTCTAGGGAAAAGCTGGTTAGTGGGGAAGTAGAGGTATTTCTACATTTGAAGACTTCCTGAGAGGTGTCTTTTTCAAATATCAAACCACAGCACTCATTTGGGGAATCTTCCAAAGCATGAGCCTTAATATGCTCTTTTATGTGTTGAGCAAGTTTCATCGGGAAGTGAAATTCTGCTGTATTTGGGTGGCTGCTGGGAATCCTCCATAGGGAAGACCACCCGATCCGTCCGCTGAAGCAGCTCCTCCTATAATGCATGTGGAGCCCCTGACTGCCCCCCCCTTAGCTTTGGCCCCCCACCTTAACCGGCATCCGGTGAGGCTTTTTGAGCATTGGTCAGATATCCAGTAAGTGGAATTAGGCGGAGGGAATCCACTGTTCGAGTTACTGCATACAAAATAATATTTTAAATCGTCTTTTGACGTATAAACATAATCTCCCACTTCGTACTGAAGGGCTGAGTTCCATAGTCCTCTGTCTTCTAATTTGGATTTTTGAAGTTGATCCCCTAGAGCTTCGATTATCTTTTCGTCGTTGTCTGTGGCTACAGGCGGCGCTTCTTGGGGTAGTAGGGTGTCGGCGTAGTTGCCTAAGTCCAGTCCCGCTTTGTTTAAGATTGGTGGTCTGGAGGTCACCTTGTTAAGGGAGACATCTGTTATTGTCCAATTAGCATACTGAGTGTTCCAAGCAACAAGCATGGCGTTATTTCCCGTTCCTACCGCATTATTGTTGACTTGAAATCTTAATGTGTTGGTTCCTTCTCGTGTGGGTCTTATTGCTTGCGACCATGACTGCTTCCATCCCACTTTACCGTTGACTGTAGTGGCGTTTTGAATTTGAAAATTGGGATATTCTACGCTAGAGGCATTAAGGAAGGCAAAATTAAACTTTAGTTCGTATTCTTCACTCGGAGCGACAAGGAAAGCGGGAGATTTGGCCACCGAGTAGTATATGTTGTGGCCTCCGGGCCCAGAGTTTCTTACGGCGGCTGTTATAGCAGCGTTAGATGTGTTGCTTGTAAGGGTGTCATAGCTGTAGTTTATGGTTCCTGTTTCGTTGTCCTGTATTGTAGCGCTTAAGGTTCCGTAAAGTAGATCAGATCCAACTGCGTACTGGCTAGACGGGGGAGAGACCGATATATCATCACTTATCGTAAACGTCGCACCACTTGTGAAGTTAATAACATATCCTGTATGAAAGATGTTGTTAATAGCGTCTACACTTATGTTGTTTACTGTATTTAAAAAGATGCCGTCAGATTTTACTTGGTCTCGAGCATTTTCGTTAGTCCAGTTTCCGGCCCCGCTTCCAGACCAAACCGATAATACTAGTGTGTAGCTTTGGACATCGTACTTGTGTTGGTACCAACATCCCGGCCCCCGATAGTCGAACATACAGCGGTCGGCTAATATTACTCTTTTGGGGATTTTTATTCCCTCCAAGTCTAAATTAGAAGAAAGTTGGTACCTTAAGATTGATTTGTTTTCCGATTCTTTTCTTTCTATGTAATATATATCACGGGGAAGTTCTGCGTAAGGGTCAGGCTCAAAACCTATAGGTATTTCCCCCAAATTTTCTGTAGCCATATCTTGCAGTGCATTCGGCGAGACTTTTCCTTCTGAGTTTACCGCTAAAAAATTATCTACGTCTAAATATTTAGCGAAGGTTCTTATGCGTGTTACTTTGGCTCCAACAACGTCTCCAAATTTCCTTATCTGGTGTCTCAGGAGACCCATTAAGCCTTTCTGGGAGCCTTGAGTTGCTATTGTTAAGGTTGGAGTTGGGAGGGTTCCTCGAGAGGAGGTTTCAAACCCTTCTCCTTGTATGGGGGCGGGATAGTAGGTAAAACCTTGCCATTTTAAGAACGAGTTAAAAACGTTAATGCTGTTATGAAAGCGCAAAATATTACCCTGAACGTCTTGGGTTACTCCATAAGCATCCGCCTCCACGCCTAGATTCGATATGTTGTTTGACTCCATAACGTTGGTGACGTCTATTTCGAAAAAGGTTATTACTGCCGATGGGTTTAGGTTAGCTAGTTCCGCGCTAACAGACTTGAAGGAGGATTGGGCGATGCTCTTGGTGGGAGTGTATGGCATTTTTAGTTATTTTTCTGTATAAACGTAGCTTTTACACTGTAATTGTTATGAAAAGAAAAAGTGCTGGAAAAGTCAGAGCATATGAACCTCTTCCTGTAGCCACTTCCCGGTATATCAGCGTAAGGTTGAGGAAGGTTTTGCATGACAAAGCTTTCTGCCCCTTTGCGAGCCCTAAGAAAATGTAAAATAGCCGTAGCTTCCGCTTCATTCCTCAAGTCAAAGGAAACGCTTAAAGTTATCAACCCGTTAAAGATACCGTCAGGCAGTCTTTGCTCGTAGCCGTTTCCAAAATTTATAGTCAGGGTTCTCGGTTTGTGGGAGGTAGTTGCGTTGTAAGAGGGAATCCAAGTAAAAAGGGGTATAGCTGCCCCGTTGGAAGCTACATACCCGGCCCAATATTGGTTGTTATAGGTGGGCGGGGTTTGCCCTTGACCGCTTTTAATGGCGTAATAATATTTAATTTTCTTAGGTATTCCGGTATCTCCGATATCTTCCCTCACTAAAACAATGTTGTTTTTTGCATAGGTCGTCCCAGTTACCCAATCTTTTACTGTGTAAATACTCTCAGCCATTTTTCCTTAACCCTTTATTTATTATATTACACACAAAAAGAAGTGTAAAATAAAGATAAGGTAATGTTAGGAAGAATTAGGAGAGAGGCTGAGAAAATCACCATTAACAATAGTGGGATACAGGGAGTTCAGTCTATTAATGCCCAATACGAATCGGTTGCTCGTCCCTTAGATAATTTGGGGATTACAGAAATACAGTACGCTCCACAAGGGGGTCAGACAGCCAGTTTGCAATTAAATACTTTGCTCATCAACACTTTGGAGGCTGGATATAGCGGTTCTTATTCTCTTGATGTGATGCAAAACTTTACTGGAGACATTCCTTTTAGTGGTATAATTGACTACGGAACCGAAAAAATTTATTTTTCTCAAGGCTATTTGGAAACTTACTCTGTTTCCTGTGCAATTGGGGAGATTCCTCAGACCTCCACCACATCTACAATTTATGGGGATTTTGGAACTGGGGTGCTGTTTTCTGAGTACGATCAAGGTTCTTCCCTTATTCCCAGCTTAAATATACCTAGCTACAGCTCTATGGAGGTCAACTTAGACGAGTTTTCATCTAACAGAATGACTTCGTTCAGCGTGGATATAGCCACTCCTAGAGTTCCTATTTACACCCTTAACGCCGACAAGCCCGCCAAGGTAATCGCAGGGACACCCATAGAGGTAAACGTCAATTTCTCATTAGATGTTGACGACTATAAGATAAAAAATATGCGACTGGTGCCTGATGAGACGATTTTCAAAAACGCAACAATAACTTTGAAAAAAAATAATTCGGACACTACATTACTTTCGTACTCTTTTGATAATATGCTATTGACTTCGGAATCGTTTCAAGCAGGCGTAGGGTCTAACGCGACAGCCAACTTTAATTTGCGATCATTCATATTGAGATAATAGATAAAAAAGGTGTAATAAAACACAGAAAAGGTCATGGCAACGGTATTTTATGATAAAGCAGCGGTAGAGGTTACACACAATGGTGTGTCCGAACAACTTTTAGCAACGGATTGCTCTTTAAGTTTTTCTAATGCCCAAGCTCCCCTTTACGCTATCGGAAGCAAGGGGACATTAGGTCAGTTTCCGGCTGGAGCAAGACAAGGAGATTTGTCTTTTTCTTTTTTAACTACTATAACAGGCACATATTTTGGGGTTAATGGCAATATAATTAACTCTTTAGCTAGTGGTGTAAAGGCGGCGGCTAGTAATACTTCGGAGGTAAGCGGTGTAGAGATCAAGTTTGCCGGTGTTTCGGGAAGTGGTTATCTTAATTCTTACGGAGTAGGGGTGCAAAGCAATTCGGTATCTTCTTCTAGTTGTGGTTTTACTTTCTTCGGGTCGGGGACCCAGCTTCCTATGTCCGGAAGATTGGATGATTTTGCGGGACAGACTATACAAACAGGGAAGCTAGCCACTGGCGTCGTGCATGGACGTTATACTAATCTAGATAATTTCGCGACATCAATAACGGCAGGAGACAGTGCTGCGAATGTTTTTGGAGCTGATTATTCAATAAGTTTCAACCATAACCCTGTGTACAAAGTGGGGCAGGAATTTCCCATGACATGCCTTTATACGAACGCACAAGAAACGTTGGGGATAACAGAGGACGTTTTCCAATCAGGGTTAGCTTTCGATCCGGCAGCCAGTAATCTCACTTTAACCCTTAGTGGTTTAGGGGGCTCCCCAGCAGGCACGAGTATGGGAATTGGGCTTAGTGGTGTGAAGCAGGTTTCTACGGCCATGTCGGCGGGCATGGATGACATAGTCAGGACGCAAAAGAATCTAACAGCGGTTTATTAATGTGGTTTATTCAGCCGACAATTCCAAATTACTCGTTAACGATAATGAGATTTTAGCTTCCAGCGCTCAAATATCTCTTGGGACAAGTCTATCCCCCAAGTATTTAATGACTCAGCGTCATACCCAAGATCAGGTTCCCAACAATGGGATTGGGGGAAAGCTTAGTTTTAATTATCATATTACGGGAAAAGATTATTTCAAGGAGTTCATAACTGGTCAAGGCGAAATACCTTTTTCAGGTAGTCAGCAATTGTCCGGGAATTTTGGGGGGCTTTATTTTTCGAGTGGTTTTTTGACTTCATATTCGGTTAATTTTTCTCCCAATTCGCCTGCTTCAGCCAGTGCGACTGTGGATTTTTTCGACTATGCTAGGGGGGTTTTTTCTCCCGTAAACCAACCAGCTCCGTCCGATACTCAAATTTTAAATATG
>JGI24006J15134_10002322_pt1 | contig 10555 bp, 4 predicted proteins | sample LinPmetageLP53_FD_15134 | JGI IMG/M metagenome (IMG submission 15134) | reverse complement strand
GAAAACAATACCTCAGCGTTTTCGTTAAACTCAGCAAAATATTCTGCTCTACCAACTCTACCTGTAGCGTCTATTAAATCTATTCTTATGTTACCAGTTTCCCAAGCTTGACCTGGATCTACGTATTTTTCCTGTTTAGATATAACGTTTAAAGTTTCAGCGTAAGCTTGCAATACAGCATCATTCATTACTAACTCTACTAGTTTAGCTTGATCAGTCGGTGTAAGTCCAGGTATTTTATACCCATGTTTGTTCCATAAATAAACTCTTATAGCATCTTGAAAAGTAAAATCACCATCAGGTGTATTTTTTATTAGTTTCTTTTTAATATCTAGAAACTGTTTGTTTAACGACTTATAATCGTTTGCTATAGCTTGCTTAGCTGTATCTATTTCTCTATAACCTCTGTTTAAAGGTCTAACTAAAGCTTTTTCAAGAAAATCTCTATGAGCATTACCTTCTTTACCTTTACCCATAAAGTTATATAACAATCCCACAAAATCTTCGTGAGATGGTGGTATAAAAAATCTAAACTTACCCTTACTTTCACCACGTTTTCTAGCTTTAATATCTGAAAATCTTTTAATAGATTCAATACCAGTTACGTCTTCTAATATATTATTAAAATCAGTATTCATGTCTTGGCTAAACTGAACCTTGGCTTGTTGAACCTTACGCTTAACATCAAATTGTTCCAGCATGTTATCTACAGCTTGCACGTTTTGTAAAGCATCATCTGCAAAGTAAAAGTCATTATAACCGTCAGCTACTTTATCAGCTATCCAAAGCGCCTTAGCTTCGGCAGTAGAATTAGCTAGGCCTGTTATATTCTTTAATGGTATGTTTAAACCATTAGCTTTTAAAAACTCAAATATAGAGTTGGCAGAATTAGCTGGTCTTGCTGTTAATACAAACATATTTTCAGGACCAAACTTTTTCTGCAATTTTAAAGCCTTGTTAAATAGTGGTGCTGTTTTACCTTTAACAACCTTGCTAAATTCAGAAAAATCATACACGTACCCTTGCTCCAAGAGATCAGCTCCTTTTTTTGCAAACTCCTCGGCTGTTAATTTACCAGTTGTTCCGTCTGGTGCCGTCCAGAGCACGTTAGATTTACTCGTAGCCAATGTATCATCAAAATCTAATATACTAATACCTTTAGGCTCTTGTGAGTACGCCGTTGTTCTAGTTTTTGAAATAGCGTTACTTAGTCTTTGTTTGTTTTTGCTTAACTCTTGAGTTGAAAGTTTAGCCGTAGCCTTGCTTTTCATTATAGCATCAAAAGTTTTGCTATCAGTAAGTGTGTAATCTGATTTAACATCTAACATACTAGCTTCTATTTCCGGTTCAGATGTCAGTCTATACTTGTAACCTGTTTTAACTTTTGAAGCTAATATTCTTGTTTTTAAAGGAAACTTACCCTCTAATTTAGGTATACCTAACTCTTTAGCTAATTGTGTTATAAAAGGATCACCTTCCATATAGTACACTCCAGCGCCTGCTATTTCTATTAAATGAACTGGGTACTCTTTATTTGTATATAATTTTGCAATAAAATCACCATCAACCATAACAGTAGCATCTGATAAACCACCTTTTTTACCTTTCATTTTTTCGTGGATATCAAAAGGAACAATAGTATCTGAATCCACCAAATCAAAATCTAAGTTTTTTAATTGTTTTACTAAATCTTTAGCTCCATTTTTTAAAGCTTTGTTAACGCTTTCGTTAACTAAATCAATATTACCTTCTACAGCTTTTTTTACTTCAAATTTACCAGTTAAATAATTTACAAAGTTAATAGTTGTTTTACCAGCTCTTGCTTTTCCAAATTTAGTTTCAGCATATAAAGCATAACCGTGTACTGCTGCGAAAAAGTCTGGAATACCACCTTCCATAACAGATTCTCCAAGCATTGTTAAGCCTTTGTATTTTTTAGCAGCTTCTACGCCTAAATCTATAACGTATTGCTCGAAAGCAGTACCTCTATTTTCGTTAATAACATTGAAAGGTATTTTTTTCAAAACATTGACGGCTGCTTGCTCTTGGTTTGCATATACATTGCCCTCTAGCCATTGATCCCAAATAAACTGAACAACTTGATCGTTGTATTTATTACCATTTTTATCAACAATACCTTTTTTTAATTTTTGTGTTTCTAAATTAAATATTTCTCTTATAGATCCTGCTTCATAAGTTTTATCAATTAAACTATAAGTTTGTTGCATAAACTCAACGGCAGTAGCCCTAGAGTCTTGAGAGAATTGTACAGATGGGTTTCTGTCTATTTGCTTAGCTATAACAGCTATTTCGTTACCAACTTGCTCTTGTCCTGTTAATAGAGCTATACCAGCTCTTTTATCCATAACTTCTGGTGATTGCACAACTTCCATTGTAGCATCAAAACCAAGTTCTTCAGCCAATGCCTCCGCTAAAGCATCTTTCCTCGTACCTCTTGTTGATCCACCAACTTTAGGGCTTAAAAAGTAACTAACCCACTCTCCTTGATTATACTTTTTCTTTTCAAATATAGCATTTCCTTGTGGTGTTTTTTCTCTTAACTGCTTACCATCTTTACCTAGAACTGGAACCGCAAAAGCTTTAAATCTTTTGTTTATAATAGTTTGACTTATTTTGTTATAAGAATCTTTACCAAATTCTTTTAAAAACATTTCAAACTTAACTCTTGTACCCATCATATCTTGAATTGGTTTTTTAAGTTCAACTCTATAAGCTTTTTGTAATGCTTTTTTAAACTTGCTAGATTCAATGTTAGGTAGTTTTGTTCCAAAGGTTTTTATAACAGCATTTTTAACTTTGTTATATACACTACTATTTGTCTTTATATTTAATTTTTTTCTTAAAGAATCAGCTTCTTCTTTTTTAATTTCAGCTTTTCTTTCTTCTTTCTTTTCTAAAACATCTTCAGTAGTTTCTTGTGTTGAAACTGCTTTTGCCTCGGTAACGTCTTGTGTAAAACGCTCATCTAATATTCTATTTGCAGCCTCAATAGATCTTGAAGGTAAATACTTGTTTATATAAGCTGCTAATGGTACTCCAGATTCTAACTTGTATTCTCCTATTAAATCTAATATACCACGCTTGCCTATTTCAATTTCACTAACAAGCAACTCTTCATTATAACCAGGTACCTCTTTGTATTTTCTAGTTATTCTTCCAGTTATAGGTTTAAATTCATTAATAATCTCAAACGCCCCATCTTTGCCTTTTTGCTCGTATATACGCTGAACGTTATTTGATGCTTCTTGAGAAAGTTGAGACTTAGCGCCTGTATCAGCTTTTGCTTTAGCTACTATTTTACTTTTACGTATAGCTTTTTCATCAGCCTTTGTAAGTGTTCCATCTTTTATTTTTTTACCAATACCTACTAAAAAGTTTACAACGTCTGTTTCACCTGCAAAATCAAAATTAAAATCTTTACCAACAACATCTGTTATAGCTTTGTTAGACATCATGCTCCATAAAGAAGAAAAGCCTTTGTTCTTTTTAACATCAAAATTACCTGCGGCAACTTCTTCTAAAAACACACTACAACTTCCGCAGCACCTTGAGATCCATTTCCAGTTCTTAGCATTATACGATCGTAAGAGCTTTTTTTATTGTTTTTGGTCCACTCTAATACTTGCTCTGCCATTGGCGTGAATATTTCATTTGATCCAGCAGCTTGCAGTGCATTCCAAAAAACCTGATGACCTCCTTCATGTGTTCTAGTTTCAAATCTTTCAGCTCTAGCTTGTGACTCAACTATAGACATGGAAAACATATCTCTATCAATACCTAACTCGGTTAATGATTTTTTTGTTAAATTATCACCAAAAGCAATCCTAGCCAAACCATATGTACGACCACTTTTTATATTTTTTATTAGTACTTTTTTCTCATTTTTTAAATTTTCAATAGATTTATTAAGGCCTCCATCTTTATTATTTAATTCTAGTATACTGATTTCTTCTTGAAACATTTGCTCTATAGATCCAACAGCCTCATCTATTGTTTCAAATGAAGTATATTTTTGAGCTAATTTTGTTTTCTTGTATTTGCCATTACTTTCTCTAACTTGTTCTTTAGCCCATATAAATCTAGCTCTTTCATCTACACTTTTTGAATCTACGTTTTCCTTACCTTCGCTTTGAAGCTCTGCTCTAGCGTTATTTCTTAGTTTGTATAACTTATCTTCATTTTCTTGCGTTGTTGGATTTATTATAAAAGCCCATTGACTACCAAATGAATTTGGATTTTTAAAGTATTGACCAGCTGCTTTAGCTTTGTTAAAAACGTTTAACAATACTTTTAATTGTTTGTTTTTTTGTTTTTTAGGCAAATTACCATTAATTAATTGTTCAGCTTGAACTTTTAACTGCTCCATTAGCATTTCATTGCTAGAAAATTCCCNGTAAGCAGAAGGGGTAAGTTTATTCTTAACGTTNTCTTGAACTTTATCTATAACAGATTCGTTTGCTTGTGTCAACTCCGCTATTCTACGTTCGTTGTTTTTCTTTTCTTGCTCTGCTTTTTTTCTATCAATCTTAAACTCTGGACCTTGTATAAATTTTAAACCATCTTTTAAATCCCTATTATAGTTGGCAAGATCTTTTATTTCAGTTATATTATTTCTAACTTCCTGTAAGGAATTGTGATCTGAAAATTTTGAATTAACAGCTCCAACGGTAAATGCTGTTGTTGATATACCAGCACCCATAGTCAATCCTAAGAACATGTTGTGGTCTATGTTTTCCAATAACGGCTTACCATCAATAGCATTTTGAGCAATACCAGTAGCTCCTTCACTCACAGATTCTAATGCTGGACTAAATATTAAAGATTTTCCAGCGTTTTGTTTTATAAAGCTTTTTGATGAGTTGTCTAAAAGTGCCTTACCTTTGCCCGCGTACATCATAGACTTTGCGTTACGTAGTATTGGTACTGTAATAGCATAATCCAATACAACCTCAGCCGCGGCGTAACCTAAACTTTTTAGCCATTTTTCAGTATTTGAATATTCTATTTTACCACCCGCTGATTTTTTATCATCTTCACTCATGTTGCTCCACTTAAGATCTGAGTTTTTTTCTTCAGCGGTCATATCAGCCCATTTATTTCCAAAAGTAGATCCACCAATTAAACCTAGTCCCCAGCCACCAGTTGCTAAGGTAGCATATATAGGTATTTGATCTGTAAAAGACTCCCACATAAATCTACTAAAATTACCATCTTCAAAAGCGTTATCAAAATCTATTGCAGTTCTAAAGCTATTTCTGTTTTCCGAAACAACATTTTGAAAGTCTTCCATCATTTCATCTCCACCACTAGCTCCACCTGTTAAAAACTTTGGAATACCATAAATAGCACCAGCGCCTAAACTACCAAATCCATATCCTAAAACTTCACCAAAACGTTGTGCATCATCATAGTTTCTTCTAAGCATGTCCCACTGTAAGGATCTATCTTCTATTTTATCTATAACGCTTACAAGTTCTTCTCCAGCTTTATTGTAATTATCTATTAGCGGTTGTACTTCTTCTTTGTTTTTAGTATGTCTATCCCAAGCTATTTTTGGAATTGTTCTTGTTTCACCGTTTTCAAGGGTAATTGTTACGTCATCAGCTTGTGGCACAAATGGCTCTCCAGTTGTATCATCTATGAATACCTCGTTATTATATACATAATTATTAAAATAATTAACTTGGTCTATTATTTCTTTGTTAAGTTCAACTTCTTCTTTCGCTAATTTGTGCTTTGTTTCCAGCGCGTTGTACTCCACGAGCGCTTTAGATGCCGAGGTAGCACCACCTACTTTCATTTGATAGTAAAGATCTGGATTGTCATCTTCAATATTATCCATGTACTCATCAAGTTTTGTTTTATTTAAGTCCTCCGCAGCTTCTTGTTGTACAATTTTTAAAGCTTCTTTTTTTACTTCTTCTTCAGTTGGCTCTACATAATCTATGCTATGTTGTTTTTCTTCAGATTTTCTTTTATTTTTTAATTTATCATACGCTTTCTCGTACTGCTTTTCATATCCACCTCTTTCTTTTACTATAGCGGAACTAGTTGTCCCAACACTAGTCATAGATCCTCCGGTATGATAAGCTGTAGTTTCTTTTAAATCAAATATACTTATATCGGTTATATTTTTTTTAGCAATATGTGCTTTTATTTCATTATCACTAGCCATAACGCCTTTTGTTATATTTTCAGTGCGCTTTGCGTCAAAAACTTGTTGATCAATAGATTTTTTTAAATCAGCGTTTGTTGAGTAAGTATTAACAAAATCAGACATTTTGTTAAAATTTAAAGTTTTCATTTCAGCCCAATAATCATTTATTGTTTGGCCTTTACGTAGTGATACGTTAGTTCCTGCAGCAGTGCCTTGTAAATCAACCTCTATTACAGTTGAATACCTACCGTCTGGAGAAGTTATTTTTATAGCATCGTAGCTAATTCTGCTCTCATTCTTCTCTGCAAAAGACAAATTAGATTCGCCTATAAACTCACCTGTACTTCTGTTAAACTCAGCATTTGTTTCTGTAATAGTAAAATTTTGATAAACTCTTTTAAGTTGACCTTTAAAATCTTCTTCTTCGTCGCTCCAAATTTTAGGATTAGTAACAGGATCAAAAACCTGATTTACTTGCTTTTGGTTTTCAATTTCTGTTTTAGTAAACTCTGGTTTTACATTTATATAGCTAGTTGCCCATTTTTTAAATTTATCATGTTGATCTATTTTTGCTTGTCCATCAAAATTTGTTTCAAATTTCTGTGGTTCACCACCACCTGGTGGATAAGCCATTACCCAAGACGTTAAGCTACCCTTTCCCTTGTCAAATGTAAAGTTATATTTTCCATAGGTATTAGTAAGAAGCTCAACAGTTTTATCTTCACCTTCCGCGAAGTGATGGCCAGTGTAGCCAGATCCTAATTTTCCAATGTTGTTAATTTCGTTTATAGTAGCTTTTTCTTTTACTTTAGCTGCTTGTATTAACGTATCTTTTTCTGTTACTTTTTCTGGGGTTGGCATCGCCCACTCTGGAAAAAAGTTAAAAGCATTTTTAATTTTAGGATCTACCTTTTCAGCTTTAATTTCTTGCTTTGCGACTTTTTGTTGAGTTAAGCCTAGTAAATCCGCAAACTCTTGAGAAGTACCATTATAACCAGTACTAGCAAAAGTGTCGTAAGAGCTTTTAAAAGCATCTTTATTAGTTTTTAACAAACTAGAAAAGTCCTCCACAGAGCCATTATAACCTGTGTTTGCAAATACTTGATACGCAGCATTTAAAGCTTCTTCATTCATATTTTATTACTCTTTAACGTTATCATTGAAAGTTGCTCCTAAGCCACCTTGTATTCCTTGAAAATTCTTGTCTCCTGGAGACGCGGTTAATTGATCTGTAACTAAGTTGTTTAACGTTTCATTTATTATTTTTGTAACTGTTTCTTTCCAGTCTAAAGGGTTGTCTTTATCGTTCCACACTGCAGCGTTTGGATTGTTTAAAGAATCTTTTATTTCATTTTGCCCTACATAACCTAACATATCTTCACTAACAAATGTTGATTTAAATTTACTTTCTTCAACCAGGTCCAAAACACTTCTATCACCGCTTATATCTGAGTGCATAAAACTTAGTAGCTCGTTTTGTTTTTCAGGTACAATTTTTGAAATTGCTGATTCTACAACAAGTTCTTTGTAATTACTCGAGGTTAATTTGTTTACTAATTTAACAAACTCTAGAGGTCTAGTATCATCTTTTCTTGATATCAACGCGTCTATATCATCTTTTGTGTATTTTTCATTTTGTATTATGTAAAAATCTTTACCATNTTCTGTTTTTCTTGTGTAATTTTCAGCAAGATAATCGTTTGCTATAGAAACGTTTTCTATGGACATAGCCTCTTTAAACATACCTATATCTCCGTCAACTAAATCTCTTCTATACTCCACTTCTTCCTTAGATACGTTTATTATTTTATTAAGATTTGTCTGTGCATCTGCAATTCCCTTTTTATCCTTAGAATTTAAAGCATCTATTAAATCATTTCTATTTTGGTTGACTTGATCATAGCGAAAATCATAATCTATTTTTTTTTCATAACCACCATTATTACTTATAACTTTAGTTGATACTTTATCGTATTCATTTAACACCGCTTCTCCTATTTTTTTACGCTCTTGAGCTTCTGAAACAACGCCTTCCATAATTTCTGTTCCTTTTTTAGTTATCTTGTCGATACCCTCGTACATNCCAGGAACATTGTCATAGTTAGTATAAGCTGCACCCGCGCCTTTTATTAAGTTTTCGTTTGCTTTATATTTCGCCATATTANNATNATTTTTGTAGTTTTGCCATTTCTAAATCCATACCCATCGTCGCGAAGTCCATTCCAGCCCCAGCAATATCTCCAAATGCACTCATTTGAGCAGCTTTTGCTTGTGCTCTAGCTTGATTAGCGGCTGCTGTTCTTTGTTGTGACATTCCAAGTAAAGTTTCAGTTTTACCATACTCTAAGCCCCTTGATGTTTCTGCCCCAGCTAACCTTAACGTTTGTGCTTTTTCTTCTCCAACCCTTTCGAATGTTTGTAATCTACTGGCTTCACCAGCTTGTAATTTTTGGATTTGAGATTCTTGTGCACCTATACTGGCACTAGCTTGTTGGGAAGCCATTTGGCCTTGCCTAGCTAAAGCTTGCGCTAAGGATGCAATACCACTACCACCTGCTGCGCCTTTCATTTGTTGCATTATGTTGGCTCTTTGCTGTTGGCCTTGTTCAGCCATAAATTGAGCTTGTTGCTGGTTAACAGTCATATCTTCATATGTGTTTTCCATATTTTGAAATTGACTACGCACGTTAGCATTCAAATTACTAGTATCAAGATTCATATACTCTTGCTTGTATTTTTTCATCTCAGCTTTAGCTTTTCTTTGCTCGTTTACTCTTTCTTTTCGACCAGATAAAGACATACCAAGCTTAGCTAAACCACCTGCAGCTGCTACACCCGCGCCTATTGCCGCTATTGTAAAACTCATATTATTCTTCTTTTAAGTTAATTTTTTTTAAAACTTCTAACGCATCACTACCAGGCGGTAGATCTTCGTACTTGGTACAAACCACTTCCTCTTCAACATCATCAATACTAGTATTATCTGTAGCATGTACCGTTATAAATATACACTCTTCATGTGTATATATAGCCCTTTTTGTTCCTGGCTTTGTTATACCTTGATAAGGTGCTTTTATATTTTGTATGCCTTCTTCTGTTAATATAGACATTTCACCTTTCATTAAAAAAAACGGATGTTCTTTTTTGTGTATTTTTGTTATAATAAGCTCGTTAGCTGGATTATATATTTCCCTTATATAACAACCACCAGCGAAAGTATGTTTAACTGGATTTGTTTTGTGAAGTATTTCGCCTGTCATACCGCCTTCCATACTAATAATTTCTTTTTCTAAATTACTAATATTTTCTCTAAACTGTTTTCTATTTCTAATCTCTTGGCCTATTTCCCAAGCTTCATCAAAATCGTAAGAGTGCTTTAAACCTAATTGTTCTGTTATGTATTCAAATTGAGCTTTACTTTCTTCTTTAGTAAGAGGATTTTCTTCAACTTGCTTTTTTATCTTATCTTCCATAATTATATTACATTAAAATGTAAATATATAGTCACAGTTTTCACTGTTTTTTTACTATTAAGTTAAAGATAACACTTTATCAACGTCAAGCCTAAGAGTAACACTTTCCGATCCAGCTCTAATTATTTCTACGTTACCAGTTATCGTAGCAAGTTGCCCCGCACCAGTAAAAGTTAGTGTTGTACCGTTTTCTAAAGTTTGAGGAGCATCTAAAACTATTGTACCAGGACCACTAACAGCACCAGCACCACTACTCACGGTTGGGTCTGCTAAACTAGCGTTTATACCTATACCACTAACAGTGCTAACACCATCTATTATTCCAGATCTTTCAGCAATTACAACACTAGTACTGTTGACACACGCAGCTGTTGTGGTAGTTGTTATAGGCGTTAAAGCTATTGATAAATCACTAAATCTAACGTCCCATCCAAGAACACTTAGTATAGATTCGCTTCCATACCCACCTATTTTAACAGAATCACCAGCCAAAACAAGTTTCTGTTGTTTATCAAAAACAATATTACCAGGCTGAACAGTAACCAAGCCCTTAACCACTGTTGGTGTTTGATTTTTTGGATCTTTAAAAGGAGCTTTGTTTTTTATTAATATTTTTTCGTTTTGAGTTCGGGCAAACAAAACTACAGTTTCTTCGTAATTACTTATTGAAGAATCTGCTGTAACGTTAACGCCTGGAATAACAATCATACCTTCTTCTATTTTTTCAATATTATCTAGCGGCCACTGGTAATTCATCTGTGGTGTAAAAGTTAATGGTTGATTGTCGCGAAACTGAATAGCTTGTGACATTGTAAAATCAGTGGCAGTTCTAAACGTTAGTGTCACGCCGTCTGCTATTGCAACCGCTGATGATAAAGAAAAAACGTTTGTAGAATCTAAAGAA
>JGI24006J15134_10002321_pt1 | contig 10557 bp, 7 predicted proteins | sample LinPmetageLP53_FD_15134 | JGI IMG/M metagenome (IMG submission 15134) | reverse complement strand
AAAAATTGGAGACAAAGATCTTATATTAAACACTGAGGTTTATGGTCACCAATTTGTAAATAGGAATGCAAAGGTAGTCGCTACTCCATTATTATTTCAATCACCTTTAAATATAGGTGATGAAGTAATAGTACATCATAATATATTTAGAAGATGGCACGATGTAAAAGGTAGGGAAAGAAATAGCTCTTCTTACTTTAAAGAAAACAAGTATCTAATATCTGAAGATCAAATATTTCTTTACAAGAAAGATAGCAATTGGAAAGCTATGCCAGGTTATAGTTTTATTAAACCTCTAAAAGCTACTAGCACTTTTAATACTGAAGACGAAAAACCATTAATTGGTATAGTTAAGTACTCTGATGGATCGTTTAATAAAAACGAACTTGTTGGTTTTAGACCTAACAGTGAGTATGAATTTGTCGTTGATAGTGAGAGACTTTATAGAGTTATGAACAATTTTATTACAATTAAATATGAATATCAAGGAAACGAAAAAGAGTATAATCCAAGCTGGGCATAAAGCAGTTGAAGAATTAATAAAAGTAGCAAGAGAAGCTATTGTAGATTCTGACGAAGATATATCAGCTGACAGACTAAAGAATGCTGCAGCTACAAAAAAGTTAGCTATATTCGACGCTTTTGAGATATTAAATAGAATCCAAGAAGAAGAGGTAATGCTTGAAGATAAACCAGCAGAAGAGAAGAAAGAAAATAAGTTTAAGGGTTTTGCAGAAGGTAGATCTAAGTAATGTATAGTCAGTCTTTATACAAAATAGTAGACCCAATAAGGTCTAACACTTTAAAAAGGCTAAACAAGTCTAAGAAGTGGAAATATGGTTATAATAAAGAAAATGATATTGTTGTTATTTCTAAAACCGGGCAAATTGATAAAGTACTTGAAATCCAAGGTTTTCAAATAGCTTTACCAAAATTACCTAAAGACATATACTCTTGTAGTAAAGTACAGGAAGAGCAAAAATGGAAAAGGTTCGAACCTAATTCAGATTTTAAAAATATCAAAACAGTGTTTGACTGGGAGACGTATCCAGAAGACTTTAAAGAAAAACACTACGAATATATAAACGAAGAGTTTAGAAGAAGAGAAGAGGGCTTTTGGTTTATGAACAATGGTGAACCAACATATATAACAGGTACACATTATATGTACTTACAATGGAGTAAGATTGACGTTGGTGCTCCTGATTTTAGAGATGCAAATAGATTATTCTTTATATTTTGGGAAGCTTGTAAATCAGATAGAAGATGCTACGGTATGTGCTATCTAAAAAACAGACGATCTGGTTTTTCTTTCATGAGTTCAGCTGAGACAGTTAATCAAGCAACACTAGCAAGTGACAGTAGATTTGGTATACTATCTAAAACAGGTGGTGATGCTAAAAAGATGTTTACAGACAAAGTTGTACCAATTAGTTTAAACTATCCATTCTTTTTCAAACCAATACAAGATGGTATGGATCGTCCAAAATCTGAGTTAGCGTATAGAATACCAGCTAAAAAGTTTACTCGTAGAAAAATGAGGGAACGAGAGGAGCAAGATGATATGGAGGGGCTAGATACAACTATTGATTGGAAAAACACAGGAGACAATAGTTATGATGGTGAAAAGCTATCTTTATTAGTTCATGATGAAAGTGGTAAGTGGGAGAGACCTGATAATATAAAAAATAACTGGAGAGTTACAAAAACTTGTTTACGATTAGGTAGTAGAATTATAGGTAAATGCATGATGGGGTCAACAAGCAATGCTCTAGACAAAGGAGGTGAGAATTTTAAAAACTTATATTACAATTCAGATGTTACAAAAAGAAATAGAAATGGACAGACTAAGTCGGGATTATATTCTTTGTTTATTCCTATGGAATGGAATTACGAAGGATTCATTGATGGATATGGAGCACCCGTTTTTAATACTCCTGAAAAACAAACATCTGATCCACACGGAGTAGAAATAGATTACGGCGTGATAGATCACTGGGATAACGAAGCGGATGGTTTAAGAGATGACCAAGATGCTTTAAATGAATTCTATCGTCAATTCCCAAGAACAGAAGAACATGCGTTTAGAGATGAAACTAAAAATAGTTTATTTAACTTAGTAAAGATATACGAGCAAATAGATTATAATGAAGGAAACAGAAACTCATCAGTGTTGACACCTGGTAATTTTCAGTGGACAAATGGAGTTAAGGATACTCAAGTTACTTTTAATCCAGATCCAAAAGGTAGATTTAAGGTTAGTTGGGTTCCAAGTGGTCAAATGCAAAACAACGTTGTATTAAAAAACGGAGTCAAGTATCCAGGTAATGAGCACATGGGAGCGTTTGGATGTGACTCGTACGATATATCAGGAACAGTAGATAAAATAGGTTCTAAAGGAGCTTTGCACGGATTAACTAAGTTTTCAATGGAAGATGCTCCAGCTAACACTTTCTTTTTAGAATATATAGCTAGACCTCAAACCGCTGAAATATTTTTTGAAGACGTTCTAATGTCCTTAGTGTTTTATGGAATGCCAATACTAGCAGAGAATAATAAACCAAGGTTATTGTACTACTTAAGAAGAAGAGGTTACAGGGGGTTTAGTATGAATAGACCAGATAAAGTTTGGAACAAATTATCAGTTGCAGAAAAAGAAGTTGGTGGAATGCCAAACTCTAGTGAAGACATAAAACAAGCACATGCTGCTGCAATTGAAATGTATATCAACGATCATGTTGGATTACTACAAGACGGCACTTATGGTGCTATGTATTTTGGTGAAACATTAAACGACTGGTCTAGATTTGATATAAACAAAAGAACAAAGCATGATGCCTCAATAAGTTCTGGTTTAGCTATAATGGCTTGCAATAGACACTTATATAAACCAAATAGAGATGTAAAAAAAGAACCATTAAACCTAAGTGTATCAAGATATAATAATAAGGGATTTTCCTCAGAATTAATTAAAAACAAAGCATGACAGAGTCTGTTATAAATTTTCCATCACAAGCGGTTAGCGATCAAGAGAAGATGTCCCAAAAATATGGACTAGAAGTAGCCAGAGCTATAAAGCAAGAGTGGTTTGGAGCTACAAATTCAAACACTTCACAGCACAAGTATAAAGGCAACATGGGTAACTACCATCAATTGAGATTATACGCTAGAGGAGAACAGTCTATACAAAAATATAAAAACGAATTATCTATAAATGGTGACCTGTCTTATTTAAACTTAGATTGGAAACCTGTTCCTATAATACCTAAGTTTGTAGACATATTAGTTAATGGAATGGCTCAAAGAACTTTTGAAATAAACTGTTTTTCGCAAGACGCTTATGGTGTTAGTAAGAGAACTGAGTACATGGAGTCTATGTTGAGAGACATGCGTTCTAAGGAGTTTAATAACCTAGCTAAGCAACAATTCAACATGGATCTTTACGAGAACGATAAAGAAACATTGCCGGATAACGAAGAAGAATTAGCTCTACATATGCAACTCACATACAAGCAAGCTGTAGAAATAGCAGAGGAGCAGGCTATAAATGTTTTGATGGAAGGTAGCGACTATGAACTAGTTAGAAGACGTTGTTTGTACGATTTAGCGGTACTTGGTATTGCAGCCACGAAAACAACCTTTGATTGGAGTGATGGCGCTAAAGTTAAGTATGTTGATCCAGCTAATTTAGTTTACTCATATACTGAGTCTCCTTACTTTGAAGATATATATTACGTTGGCGAAGTAAAACAAGTGCCAATAAATGAACTAGTTAAGCAATTTACAGAACTATCAGAATCAGAAATAAAAGAAATAACACAAAGTAATTCTAGTTATTCTAGGAGTAATAACGGAGATACTAATGAAGTAGAGGTTTTGTATTTTAATTATAAAACCCACTCAAACGATGTTTATAAGGTTAAGACAACTAGTACAGGTAATGACAAGGTAATACAAAAAGATGATACATTTAATCCACCAGAAAACAAAGAAGGTAACTTTGGTAAATTAGAAAGAGTTGTTGAATGCATGTACGAAGGTGTTTATTTAATAGGTTCTAATAAGCTGCTAAAATGGAAAATGTCTGATAATATGATGAGAACTAAGTCTGATTTTAGTTCAGTGAAAATGAGTTATCAAATCGTTGCACCAAGAATGTACAAAGGTAGAATAGAATCTATAGTTAGTAGAATAACAGGTTTTGCTGATATGATTCAATTGACACATTTGAAGTTACAACAAGTGATGTCAAGAATGGTTCCAGACGGTGTATATCTTGATGCTGATGGATTAGCTGAGATTGATTTAGGTAATGGAACAAACTATAGTCCACAAGAAGCTTTAAACATGTTTTTCCAAACGGGTTCTGTTATTGGTAGAAGTTTCACTTCTGATGGAGATCAAAATCCTGGTAAAATACCAATACAACAAATACAAAGCGGTAGTGGTGGTAACAAAATGCAAACACTGATCCAAACGTACAACTATTATTTACAAATGATAAGAGATACAACTGGATTAAACGAAGCTAGAGATGCTAGTACACCTGATAAAAATGCGTTAGTTGGTATACAGAAACTAGCAGCGGCAAATTCAAACACAGCAACTAGACATATACTACAGTCAATGCTGTATCTAACAGTTGAAACAGCTGAGTGCTTATCCTTGAGAATAGCAGATATAGTAGAGTACTCACCAACAAGAAACGCTTTTATACAAGCTATTGGTGCTCATAACGTTGCTACACTAGACGAAATGAAAGATCTGCATCTTTACGATTTTGGTATATTTATAGAACTAATGCCAGATGAAGAAGAAAAACAAATACTAGAAAATAATATCCAAGCGGCACTTGCTCAGCAGTCAATTGACTTAGATGATGCTATTGATCTTAGGGGTACTCGAAATGTTAAATTAGCAAATCAACTTCTTAAGGTTAAGAGAAAAAAGAAAATGCAGAGAGATCAAAAAATGCAGCAAGAGAATATACAAGCTCAATCTCAAGCAAATCAACAAGCTCAACAAGCTGCAGCACAAGGCGAGATACAAAAGAATCAAGCGATAACTCAATCACAAGCACAATTAGAGCAAACTAAAAACCAACTAAAAATTCAATATCTACAAGAAGAAGTAGCAGTTAAAAAAGAGTTAATGAAATTTGAATTTGAATTAAACTCTCAATTAGAAGGAATGAAGAGAGAAAGTGCAAATCAAATGGAAACAGTTAGAGAAGATAGAAAAGATGGTAGAGTTGATAGACAAGCTGCTCACCAAAACAATATGATAGACAAAAGAAAAGAGAGTGAATCTGTTAAAAAGTTTGAATCGTCAGGTAATGATATAATTACAGGAGGATCGAACTTAGATAAATTCGGACTCTAATATTTAATATTTTATAAAATTTTATTATGGCAGAAGAAATAGAACAAGTTGTTGAAGAAACAACTGAGAAACAAGTTGAACAACCAGTTGAAGAGGTTGTTGTAGAAAAAATTGATGAATCTAAATTTGAAAGCGCTGGAGATCCAGACGTTATTAAAGTAGATCTAAGTAAACCACCAACTACAGAAGAAACAGTTAGTGATGATGTTGTTGCTGAAAACCAAGAAGTTGAAAGTACCACTAAAGAGGTTAACGACAATGAGCAAGAGGTCCTACAAGACGTTACAAACGAAGAAATAGAAAACGTAGAAGAAGAAATAATAGAAGCTGTTGCTGAGGCAGAGAAAACTGGAAAACCACTACCTGAGAATATTGAGAAGTTGATAGACTTTATGGAAGAGACTGGTGGTGATTTAAGCGATTATGTACAACTAAATAGGGATACATCTAAACTAGATGACTCAGAAATACTAGACGAATACTATCGTTCAACAAAATCTCATTTAACACCAGAAGAAAGAGGGTTTTTATTAGAAGACTCTTTTGGAATTGATGAAGAGGTTGACGATGATAGAACTATAAGAAAAAAGAAAATAGCCTTAAAAGAGCAAGTTGCCGAGGCTAAAGCCCATCTGGACGGGCAAAAGTCCAAATACTATGAAGACATTAAAGCTGGGTCAAAGTTGACCAACGAACAACAAGAAGCAATTAATTTCTTTGATAGATACAACAAGGAATCTGAAGAGCAAAATAAAATATCTAAATCTTCTAAAAGCAAATTTAAACAAAGAACTGAAAATGTTTTCAATGATAAATTCAAAGGTTTTGATTATCAAGTTGGAGACAAAAAATTTAGGTTCAACGTTAAAGATGCAAATAAAGTAAAAGAAACTCAAAGTGATCTTAATAATTTTGTCAACAAGTTTGTTGGCGATGATTCAACTATTACTGATGCTAAGGGTTATCATAAATCTTTATTTACCGCAATGAACGCTGATGCTGTTGCTAATCATTTTTATGAACAAGGAAAAGCAGATGCAATAAAAGGACAAGTTGCAAAAGATAAAAACATAAATATTGACCCTCGCCAAACACATGGTGAAACAAATGTTGGAGGAGTTAAGTATAGAGTTTTAGGTGATAGTTCAAAAGATTTTCAATTTAAAATAAAAAGAAAAAAATAATTAATAATTTAAAAAAAATATATTATGGCAATTACAGCAGGCGGTGACTTGAACAGTGTTGCGGCACCACAGCAGCAAACACTAAACTCAAACTACATCGATTTTACAAGCGGGACTAATGATTGGTCCCAACAATACCTGCCAGACTTAATGGAAAAAGAAGCTGAAGTGTTCGGACAAAGAACAATTTCAGGTTTTTTAGCTAAAGTTGGCGCAGAAGAGGCAATGCAATCTGATCAGGTTGTTTGGTCTGAACAATCAAGATTACACTTATCTTATACTGGTACTGTAGTGGTAGCAGGTGATGGTGGTGGTACATTTACAGTATTAGCTGATATCGACGGCAATGTATCAGGTGATGGATTCACTCCAGCATCTCACGGTATTAGAGTTAATGATATAGTACTTATTGCAAGTGCTGGTATCGTTACTAAGTGTTTAGTTACAGAAACTCCAGCTACAGCTATTGTTTCTGTTGAAGCTTATGATAAAGCTACTTTAGCTGATCACGCAACAGCTGTTACTACTTTAGGTACTTCAACTTTATTAGTTGTAGGGTCTGAGTATAACAAGGGTCAAGCTTACAGTGCTATTACAGGAGCGACAGGTTCTGATAGTAGAACAGCTATAAAACCTACTTTTAAATCTTTTAGCAACAAACCAATTATAATGAAAGATTACTATGAGATCTCTGGATCTGATACGTCTCAAATTGGTTGGGTTGAAGTTACTGGTGAAGAAGGGCAAAACGGTTACTTATGGTATTTGAAAGCTAAAGGTGATACTAGAGCTAGATTTACTGATTACTTAGAAATGGCAATGCTTGAAGCTGAAAAAACCCTTGCTAATTCTATCATAGGTGCTGCCGATGGTTTCTTTGCATCAACTGATGGAGATGATTCTGGACCTGGTGGACATGGTACTGAGGGTTTATTTGCTGCTATTGAAAATAGAGGTAATGTAACTTCTGGTGTTACAGGTGTTAATGCTGCTACTGATTTAGCTGAATTTGATGCTATTTTAGCTGAGTTTGATAAGCAAGGTGCTATTGAAGAAAACATGATGTTTATAAATAGAGCAACATCTCTTGCTGTAGACGACATGCTAGCTTCAATGAATTCTTACGGAGCTGGTGGTACTTCTTATGGAGTATTTGACAACGATGAAGATATGGCATTAAACTTAGGTTTCTCAGGATTTAGACGAGGTTCTTATGACTTCTATAAATCTGACTTTAGATACTTAAACGATAAAGCTACAAGAGGTGGTATTAACGATAGAGCGGGTAGTGCAGCTATCCGTGGTGTTATGATACCAGCTGGAACTACTTCAGTTTATGATCAGTCTTTAGGAAAAAATCTAAAAAGACCTTTCTTACACGTTCGTTACAGAGCTTCTGCTACGGATAACAGAAAGATGAAAACTTGGGTTACTGGTTCTGTTGGAGCTACTACATCTGCATTAGACGCGATGGAAGTACATTATCTATCAGAAAGATGTTTAGTTACACAAGGTGCTAACAATTTCATGTTAATGAAGTAAGCACAATCACTTTAGAGAGGTTAGGGGAAACCCTAGCCTCTTTATTTTTATTAATTTTTATTATATTATATTATGGCAAAGAAAAAAGAAACAAAAATTGAAGTTGAAACACTTCAAGAAGAAACGGTTGTTATGGAACAACCTGTGGTTAAAGCTCCTAAAGTAGAAGCTAAACCTAAAAAAGATGAATGGGAAATAAAAGATAGAATGTATTTTTTAAAAGGCGGCAAAAAACCTTTATCAAGAATGATTAGATCTGCAAACATACATTGGTTTGATGAAGAGAAAGGTTACGAAAGAGAATTAAAATATTGTTCAAATCAAAGAACAACATTTGTTGATGAAATGAAAGGAGATCAAAGATTAGAGCATATTGTTTTTAGAACTGGCTTTTTAATGGTTCCTAAAGAAAAAACTGTACTTCAAAAATTATTATCATTATATCATCCAGATAGAGATGTTATGTTCCGTGAAGACAAACCAATTGCAAAAGCAAAAAGTCAAATAGCTTGGTTGGAAATGGAAATAGAAGCCTTGAATGCTGCTAAAGATGTAGATATAGATTTAGGCGAAGCTATCATGAGAGTAGAAAAGGGATCAGCTGTATCTACGATGGATTCTAAGGAGCTTAGAAGAGATTTGTTACTATACGCTAAAAGAAACCCAGAGCTATTCTTAGAGTTGGTTAATGACGAAAATGTAGTGCTTAGGAATTTTGGTATTAAAGCTACTGAACTAGGTATTATTAAACTATCGTCAGATCAAAGAACTTTTAATTGGGGTTCTAATAATAGAAAACTAATGACAGTTCCTTTTGATGAGCATCCATATACAGCATTAGCGCATTGGTTTAAAACTGATGAAGGAATGGAGATATATAACAATATTGAGAAACGATTAAATTAATATCTTTAACAATAATTATTAATAGCCACTCTTAACGGGGTGGCTATTTTTATTTAAATGCTAACCTTTCGCTTTATTATGTAATTATAATAGTATAGATAGAGCTCAAAACGAAATATATGAAAATTATTTTTATCAACTAAGTGTTGCAGAGCAGAAGCCTAAAAACCAAATGCAACAATCTGATTCAAAAGAAGTGATTGAACAGAAGTTATCTTTTTTTGTGGAAGATACACCTGTTACTGAGACAGCAACAGGATCATGCAGTTTAACCACAATAAATCACTCAAGAATAATAAAAGTAATAGGAGAATCAACAAACGCTAATAAAGTAGTAGAAAGAGTAAGTTCAAGAGAAATAAATTATATTTTAGAAAATCCACTAACAGCTCCAACTTCAAATAGACCTGTTTATTTTTTTGATGGAACAACCGATACTATAAATATTCGTCCTGTTACTGGCTCACAAGCAAACGCTTACAGAGTTGAGCATTACGTTACACCTAATACACCTAATTGGGGTTACGTTGTTGTAAATGAAAAGGCTTTATACAATGCTCCGACATCTACAAACTTTGAATTACATGTTTCTGAAGAAGAAAACTTAGTAAATAAAATACTAATACTAGCTGGTATTACAATACAAAAACCAGATTTACAACAAGCAGGCGCTGGTCAAATGCAAATAACACAACAACAACAAAATAGTTAATTATGGGATTACTAGACGGAACAAATCAAGCAACTTATTATGGTTCTGGCAATGCCGCTAACTACGGTAACTATCAGTTTACTTCACTAGAGCATATTATAAACGCGTTTATGGTTGCTTATGTTGGTGAAAGTAAAATACTAAGTAAGGTTAATAGAACAGACGTTCAGTTCCATGCTATGAGAGCTGTGCAAGAATTATCATATGACGTACTTAAGTCTTTTAAGTCTCAAGAGATAGAAGTTCCTAATACTCTATCAATGATACTACCACAAGATTATGTTAACTATACTAAAATAGCTAGAATTGGTTCAGACGGAATAGAAAGAGTATTATATCCAGCTAGCAAAACTTCAGATCCATTTGCTATAACTCAAAACACTGATGGTACATATGACTTTGGTCAACAAAAAAGAGTAGTTACTGTTACATTTAGTAATGTAACTGGTAATGTAAATTCAATAAGTGGAAGATATCTAACATTAGGCTTTAGGACTTCTACTGATACCCAAGGTTTTGTTAGTTTTAGGTTTGAAGCAAGCTCACCAATGAATGACTATGATAACCCAACAGGTGAAGGACCTGTTTTTGGTATTGATACTGATGGTTCAGACACGGAAACTACTATTGCTACAAAACTATTAAATACTATACACGACTTTGGTCATCACACTGTTACTCAAAGCGGAGGCGTTTTAACTATAACTTATAATGATGATTTAGTTAACGCAACAACGGTAGGTAGCACTGAAAACACATATCAATCTACTGGCAATACGTCAAGTAGTGGTATTGACTTAACTGCTGTTAATAATACTGGTACAGCTAGTG
>JGI24006J15134_10002316_pt1 | contig 10575 bp, 5 predicted proteins | sample LinPmetageLP53_FD_15134 | JGI IMG/M metagenome (IMG submission 15134) | reverse complement strand
GGGTGTTTCAAACCCCTGACTTAGGTTAGGCATTTGTCCTATCGTAGCTCGACGATCTAGGTCACGGTACGCACCTTCAGTAGATGTTACAAAATCATCGCCGCGCTCATCATCACCAAGACCCCCTGCTACTTGACCTCTTGGGTCTGAGCGGCCAAAACCGGAACTTATGTTGTCACTTATTCCCGCAGAAAGATTTGCAACCTCACGGCTGCCACGTTCTTGAGCATCAGCACGGCGGTTCATGTCGGCTCTACTTAAACCAATAGTGCCTCTATTAATCGCGCCGGTCTTACCGGCGTCTACTTTGTTGCCTGCGTTCCCGCCATTGTCGGGGCCACCGCCACCACCGCAGAAACACATGCTGGGGTCTATGAATTTTGGCTCTAGGGTAACTTTATCAAATTTTATCATTATAAAATCGCCTCTTTAAAAGTGCCGCCAACATGTTCAAAACCCATGCGGGACAATAGCTTATGAGTTCTATCCACGTCTACNGCGGTAGANACCCCGATACAAACTTCTCTTGCACCCCGTTCTTTTGCCCAACTACGAAAGGCTTTTAATAAACGAATACCCATCATTGATCCCCGTCTATCTCGCTTAACATACCAGAGAATGTCACTCGCGAGAAGGTCCTTTCCAAAGTAATACGGTGTTAGATACCCCATGAACATTCCTACAAGCTCCTCGCCATCATAAGCGCAGTAACTAAAATGACTTTCCGGTTCTGAGAGATATCTAACCCCTAAATCAAAACATACGTCCCTATCATAATCTAAACGTCTAAACGCTGACTCCTCGTGCATTTCCGCGCCTAGCTCTATCATTACAGGAATGTCCTCTGCTTCCATGTGTCGATAGACTGTCATTAACCAAATAAACTCGCTATGCCGTCGTTAGGGAATAGAGCTTTGTACCTTTCTCGATCCACCGGTCCGCTGGCCGCGGGCGGTGGAGGTGGAGGCGCTGCCGACGCAAGAGTGGTGGTGGGAGATTCCACTCTTTGCGCCGGAACTGGTGGTGATGCGGGCATAGCTGTTGGTGCGACAGAGCTTGTTCTGAATGGATTTCCGGCTTGTGGTGGTGCAGGAACATACTCGTCTTCTTTTTCCCCTATTTCAGACCCTACATACGGAGCCGATCTACGTACTCCACCGGATACTGCTGAAGAGGTGGCTTCTATAAAGCCCAACTTTTGCCATTGATCTCTTAATCGCTGAGTTAAATTAAGAGCTTGTTTATCTGTTTTGGGTTTTTCTAACATATCAGCTAACAAAGTAGGGTCTTCAAATAATTGTATAATCGCTTTTCCTTTTAAAGAAGCGGGTATTTCTTTAAACAATTTTCCATAAACTCTTCTTAATGCTCTGGAACCTGCTCCTTGAGCTATTAAAGTGTTTCCACTGCCCGCCATACTAGCGGCTCTTTCGCCCATGCCAGAACCTGCTATCCGTAGGTAAAAATCTACCATAGGTCCGGTGTCCGCAAGAAACTGGTCAAAATCTAAGTTTTGCGCCGCTCCAGCCTCTAACTTAACCATGTTAGTTACTACCTTTTTAATTTTAGTAATTTGAGATTCAGACATGACTCCGTTTTTCAAAGCCCATTCAGTTATAGATACGTCGCTAATGGCTCCGGGTATTTTTGTGAACAGGCCATCATAAATTGCTCTAGCGCCAAAGCCTGTTTCTCCACCGCTTTGTGTTACGGCCCATTCCAATATTCCAGAGCGGAGGCCCGCACGAGCTTGATCTTTCATGTCATCTGGCGCAACCTTTATCATATCAGCTAAATTATTTAAAGATTTCATGGGAGCTTTAGCTCTTGGAGCCATAACCCTTGAAACGACTAACGCTGGATTTTCAAAGGAGCGAGAGTCATTTGGAAGAAGATCCATAAAAGTAACTTGATTTCTTAAACCAGCTACTGTTTCTTTTTGATCGAAAATAGTTGTTTTAAGTAAGGTATTTGCGCTGGAGGTCGATTGTAAATCTTCTTTTACGTTTGGAAAAAAATCTAAAAGTTTAGGTTCTTCCGGTGTTCCAGTATTGTTGGTTATCCAGTTATTTAACTTTTTTGGATCAATTTCTCCTGTATTAGGGTCCATTGCTTCTCTACGGGCATTTCTAACCAATCCTTCTAATCCACCAAAAATACTTGCTCTGGCGTTTTCGGAACCAGTTAAACCGTTTTCTACAGCAAAGTTAGCCGCACCTGTAAGCTGTTCGACTCTTAAATAAGTAGCATCATCTCCACTCACAAATAACTTTTTATGTAAAAGTTCTGGCGCAACTCTTTGAGCTCCCCTTTTGTCTAAGGTTAATATGTCTCCAGCAAAAGCTCTTGTGAAGGTATCGTTAAGAGAACGGGAAAAGGCCCGTGCGCTATCGTAAGCTATACTTGTTCCTTCCGGAAAGCTCTCTAAGTCGGAAAGAAGATCATCAGCAAAGGCATGAGCCATACGAGCCGTTTGTAAATCTCCATTAGCTAAAGCTGTACGGCCAATGTTTAAAGCAGTGCTTCTCATGTCTTGAACTTCTACAACACTTAATGATGCCGGATTGACATCACCACTTTGACCGGCCGTTTCAAAGGTACTAATACGTTGCCTTTCAGAGGCTACTAAAAATTCAGCTTGTGCATCTAACGCATTTGCGTAGTCTTTCCCTCTTTTTCCAGAGAACTTTCCACGGTACTTACTAGCTTCGTTACGAAGATTTGTAACTTGCTCGTTTATAGACAAGTCTTCTTGATTTCTAACAAATTGAGGTAGTCTCTCCTCATAGGGTGTTCCAGAAAGTTTTGTTTTTAAATTATCTAACTTTTTTAATTCAGGAAGAGTTGCTGCAATAGGTTCAGCAAGTTGACCAACTCCAAATTCTTTAGCTTTGCGATCCACGAAAGCTTGAAGGTTACGTAACTTAGGAGCATATTCCGCTGCGGCTTCAGGTGTTCTAGGCAAAATGGCTTGCCAATTTAACAAGAAGTTAGGCAAAACCTGTTCTTCTCCGTCTGCATTTCTAAAAGAAGCTATTTCTAAATCAGGTATAGAAGACCATAATTTTTTTTCGCGAGCTCTTGCTTCTTCTAACAAATCCCCTGTAACTAACTGAATATTAGAAGATATTTCACGATTACCTTTTGTAGCCCCCACTCTTTCAGCCGCATTTAAAACTTGGTCCGTTACAGTGGCTAACTCATCTGCTAATCCTGCATCAAACAACTGCTTTTGAAGATAAGCGGCTTGTTTAATCATGTCTTTGTCGCCAGTAGCGGCCATTGTCAAAATTATTCCGCGAAGAGCGTTATTAGCTTCAATGTTGGATTCTCTTCTTTGTTTACCTAAACCTCGATTTGTTCTTTCAAGAGATGCTTGCATAGCAAGAAGAACAGGGTCTGCCGCTTTTTGTCCGGCCGTAAGAGGAGTGTCTAAGCTTTGTAACTCGGAAAACTCAGAACTACGTAAATTTTTTATTAGATTGTTTATGTCGTCTTGAGTATAACCTTCAACGTCGAACTGATCTCTTATTTCCATTAAAGCTAAATTTAATTGAGCCTCGCTGGCTTGATCTCTAACTCCTTTAAGACCACCGGACTTATAAGCGTTGATGTAATTACTAATTGTGTTTTTTACTCCGGGTAAAGTCTGAAGAAGGGTGGCTCCTAACAAGCTTGGTGTTAGACCTCCTGCGATTTCAGCTAACGTGCCAACTGTTTCATCACCCGGATACCTCATTTCGGCTTCATATCTAGCTTTAACTGCTCCAAGTCCCGCCGCAGCTTCTAAACCAAAAGTTGTTTTTGGATTTCGTAAAGCTGTCTCTTTAGTCCCACGCAGCATGTTTTCAATTCCGCGTGATATTCTGGCTGTTCTAGGACCTTTTCCGGTAGTTAATGTTTTAGCAACTCCGGGTTTAGCTAAATCTGCCGCAGAAACAGGCCCTTTTGACAAAAGGCTACTTAAATTATCTAAATACGTGGCTCCACCTAAAGCTACGTTTTTACTAACCATCCAAGGAAAAAACAGCCAAGGAGCCACGGTGGCTCCTGTTTTTCCAGATTTATAATCAGCCATGTGCTCTGGAAGAATTACTCTTTCTTTTCCTAAAACAGCTTCAAGAGCCTCCTCTCCGGCGCTGTACGCCCCAAAAAAACCGGCTGTTGTAGTGATTGTTGGAATAGCTATTTTTGCAGCAACTGCAAGAGGCCCTGCCGGAGGAATGGGGGCCTGTAATCTAGCTCCAATTTTTGCACCAGTAAATGCTCCCGCTAAACCCCCTCCTTCAGGTATAATTTGACGCATAAACCCGTCAAGGAAAGTACCTTCTAAGGGAGGGTTACCTTCTTCGTCTATTGTAAAATATTTTAAAATTTGACTGTCAGACAATTTTCGTTCAGCAGGCGCTAACGTCGAAGTAGCAGGTTGAAAATTAAACCAATCCGCAGTTCCGTCTCGCAAGGTATCATACGACAAAAGATCTGGATTATCTATAGCAAGAGCTCTGGACACGCTGTCTGCTACAATTTTTCCCGCACCTCCGGGATCATCTGCAAACAGACCTTGATATTCTTCCATTTTTTCACGAGTAATCGTGATTGGACTTACTTTTCCAGTTTGAGCCGGTTGAACCATTAGTCTTATCTCCCCGCCAATAGGTCGTCCATTAACTGAGTTTGTACCTCGTTATTAAGCCCGCCACCGCCAGCGTCTACACCCTCTAACAAGCCTAGTAAACGATCAATCTCATAATTCTTACGAATGACTTCGCTTCTTAGTGTCGCGTCATCAATACCCGCAGCTAAGTTCTGATCATTATAATTTTTTTGTTGAACTACAATTTGTTTAAGAACAACAAGTTTGTTTGCTTCAGAAATCGGGTTACGGAATATTGCGTCTGGATCAGGGAATAGGCGTTCTACACGAGCCAGATCATATACTGCCATACGAGGAGATACCGATAAAGCAGAACTTCCCAATACTTTAAGAGCTCTAATAAACTGTCTATTATCCTGAGTGTCCTTAAAGAAATTACGAGCCGTTTCTGATGGAATTGTTCCAGCTATGACTCCATCCATGAGTGCCGCAAAATTAGCATATGGACCTGTAGCATTTCTAGCAGCCATCAAAGCATTAGCCACAATTCCTGAATCCGTAGACGGAACTATACTACCGTCCGGTCGAGTCAAGCTTCTAGTCATAGCTTCTTCTGCTACCCGTATTCTTTCTTTTGCGTCTGAACGGATGGACTCTCTTCTGAAGATGTCATAGGAGGTGCGATCTGAAAGTGGGAACGCCGCGTTAGGTCCTTGTGGCATATCCTGTATACTTCCGGAAGCGTCAAGGTAGGTCTGACCACCATCGTAACTAGAGACAAGCCCCGTACCGGGAATTAAGAAAGTTTTAGCACTTGGTTTAACTTCTGTTCCGACGTTAACCACTCTGGCGGTATCATCTTCATTTGCCTTTTCCACGGCTTTTCTTCCAGCCTCAGTATTAACGTCTACAACCGTTTCTTTGCCACCTTTAATAATCTTCATAGGCTTGTAAGGTTGAGCTTTAGGTTTACCAAACACGACAGTAACACCGTCTGTAGCAGGGTCGTAAACAACAAGCTGACCGTTACTCTCTCTAAGTTCTTTTTCCAGAACAAGACCCATTTTGCGGTTTTGCTCTTCTGGAGTCAAAGCCAAGAACTGGGCTTTTGTCATGTCGTAAGCCTGCAAGTAATCTTTATCCGTAAGTGTAGGCAAGCCATGTTTAATGCGCTGATCTTGTTTGGACAATCTACTGAAGTTTATTTCGTCCATTCCATATTTTAAGAAAAAGTCTCTTGGCGTTACGACATCCAAACCACGAAGATGATCTTGATCTACTTGTGGAAGTTTGTTGAACTCGTCCATGTTGTCGTAGCCAAACTTCATAAACACGTCTCTGCTACTTGTTAATCTGTCAGGCGTCGGTACACGACCTCTTTCTCTTTCTTCAAAGACTTGCTCCCCCGAAAGTTTACTTTGATTTTCAGTGACCCACGCATCTCTCTCTTTTATACCGGCCTCTGTGGCTATATCAAAAGTCGGAGATTGAATGCCAGTTTCCTTGTTATACATCACGACTTTATCTGAATCAGGCTCACGATCCGCACGAAGAGAGCCAGTTATGGGGTAAGCTTCAGGATTTTTTTCTTTAACCGCGGCATAAACAGCCGCTTCTCCCGGCTTACTTAAATCATAATTCCCAACAAAATCTTCTCCGCCGTCCTCATTCTTTACTACTAATGTCACGCGATCAGCTTTTGTAGGTGTTTTTTTAAGCTTGGCTAATGTTTCAGCCTGTTCCGCAGCTATTTCTTTATCAACCTGTGTCTCACCGCGCTGTACCGCGGCAAGTTTGAGTGCCCGCTCTTCTTTGCCCGCAACCTTCTTTGCTTCAAGTTGCTGTTGGGCCCGTGCACCAATAGTCGGTAGCAACTGTGTTGTAGATGCGGCCATCGCCAAACGCTCTGCGGGGCTCATACCGCGACGCTCACCTTGCATAGGAGCGGCATAGGCAAGAGCAGTTCCTGCAATATCAAACAACATCTGTGCTTGAGTTAGATTCTTTTGCTCTTCAAGTTCCGCGGCTCGCTCCGCAGCCGTGCCTAAACCGGCTGCCGCGTAACGAGCTTCTGCGCCTTTAGCAGCGGCTAGAACACGCTCGTCATAAGATAGTTCAGGTGTTGGCAGTTTAGCCGCCGCAGCAGGGCTTAAAGCCTGCCTAGCCGCAGATTGGTTTTGTGACTTTGCTATATTTTGCAACATCATGGAGTCTAAAGTAGGGGTGTTAGATCCCGCAGTAAACCTTCGGTCGCCTAAAAGATAAGGCAAAAACTTACCGGGCTCACCTCCGTTTTCCATCATTTCAACTGGCTGGTTGTCGCCTCGGCGGACCAGCCCGCCTTGGTTAAAATTTACGGGCGGGGGCCCTCCCATCATGGCAGGATCCATAGGTGGGGCCGCGGGCGGCGGTGGAGCTACCGTGGACATAATGCCTTGCGCCATAGCGCCTTGAACGGGCTCAGACATCTCTTCTTGAGCCAAGCCGCCAATGCCTTGGTCAACTGCCCCCATCATAATAGCGGGTTGAGTCAGAGCCAGAACAGACTCCGGCGTTTGAGCCGCGTCTTCCTCACCGACGATACCGGCAAGCTCCTCGTATCTCTCTTCAATCGAAGCCTCTTCACCACGAATGGAATTAATGACGGTTGCATAGTCTTCCGCGTTATCAAGATCACCAATGGATTGAGACGCTTCACTAAGCAGGCCCTGAATCACTTGTGGGTCCATAGCTTGTGCGTCACCCATTGGGCCTTGTGCCGGAGGCATAGCAGGTGGCGGTGTCATCATCGAGCCAACACCCTGCGCCATAGCTGGGTCACCGCCCATTGCCATGCCTACGGGCCCGCCTCTGTTATAGTTAAATATTCTTTCATAATCCTGAGAGGTCATTCCTTCATTTTCGCTAAGAAACCTTGCTTTATTAGCCGCGCTTTGAGAATTGTAATACAGTTCACCCTCTTCATCTATGTTGCTCGCCATATCCGGATTTGCCCTCATGGCATCAGCTTGCGCTTGAGTGGTAGCGCCGGGGAATTCTGCGGAACCTTGAAACCCGTATTGATCGGCACCCATCGCCTGCGCTTGTGCTCTACCCCTAAGTGCCTGTAAAGCGTCTATGTTTTCCCTTTGACGTTGCTGTTCCATCATCGAAAGCAATTCTTGCACAGAAATACCCATCGCATCAGCTTGCGCTTGGAGTTGAGCCATCTGCGGATCGCCGCCCCTCTGCATAGGAACACCGCGCCCCATCAGGATATCTCTCTGAGTGATCTTGCCGTCTCCGCTCAGATCAGGAAAAGCTGCGCCGCCTGCGGCAAACATTTGTCTTGCTAATACGCTTCTGTTCATCCGAATAACCCCGCCTTGGTTGCGCCTGCTGCGGCTGATAAGCCCGCAATACCTAAACCAAGGTATGTCTGGGCTGGTGATACGTTAGGTGCGGTAGACGACGTTAAAGTCTGCTGCGACGTTGGGGCACCCTTGTAAATGTCTGATAAGAAGCCGTACCGCTGATACGGCTCATACAACTGCGCCAAATCACTTTGACGCTTGGCTTCAATCTCAGCTTGCTGCTGACCCTGCTGCTGCTTACCAAGATTAAACTGAGTTTCAATATCTTGCAAAGCTTGCTGCTGTGACTGCTGGCCCATAGCAGCCTGACGAAGACCCAATGTACCTAAAGCCTCTGCCTGTGCGCCTTGCGCCTGCTGCGCCTGCAAAAAGTTCTGTGCTTGAGCTTGTGCCAATGCTGACGCACGGTTGCGCCCTATCTCTGCTTGCTGTATCGCGGCCCGTGATCCGCCGAACGCGGACGGTCCACCCGGCTGTCCAACAGCTTGCAGCCCAGCTTGTGCGTCTTGTATGTCGTAAGCCCTGTTAATCTCAGCTTGAATAGCTGCCTGATACGGGTTCATAAATTGCGCTAGGCCGGACGGGTCTAAAGTTGTCCTCGCGTCACCTAACGTGGTTCCCGCGGCACTTAAATACGGTTGATATCCACCTATACCGCCAGTAGCCGGACTGGCCGCAGTAATAGCATCCGTTTGAAGGCCAGACATACCTGCAATTTGTTGTGTCGGCAGAGTTATGGACTGGTCAGCTAGCTTTTTAGCAGATTCCAAAAGCCCAATCTTATAGGCTTCAATTTCCGGAGCTTCGCGGACAATTTGGGTTTCTGTAGCCATTATGCCGTCGCCCTTCCCTTGGCCTCAAGACCCCGCATCATGTCGTACATGTTACGGATGCCCTGATTGTTGTTGCCGTTACCAAGACCTCTGACGGCATCGGTAGTCATTACAAACTCACCCGGCATTAGCATAGCACGGACACTGTCTTTTCCGGGAGTGCCTTCGTTAGGCATAATGCCACCTACGCGGCGTGGGAAGATCTCTCCGCCTTCTGCCACTGCCAAGGGCGGTAATGACGGTCCTTGTGGAAAAATAGTTGGTATGGCTATCGGGCCTTGAGCATATTGCGGAGTTTCTGCCTTTAACCCGTATTGGGCCTTGTTCGCCATGTATAAGTCGTAACCCGAAGGTCCAAGGGCCTCTAACCGCTCTGCGTCGGTCATTTCATCTAGTTCTTGTGGGGTGAAGCCTCCTCCTATAGCCGTTGCGCCCAAAGCTAAAGCCGTTCCGGGGAGGTAAGTTCTTCCAAAACCTGCCGAAGCGTCTGCAATAGCTTGATTTGCTTGAGCAGTTGTCATACCCGGATTTGCTTTCATTAAGTCCGTAGCAGTCATGTTTTGTGACGGCAAGAAAGCGTCGCCCAGTCCTTCCAAGAAACCTACATCATCTCCCGGAGTAAAGGCCCCTTTAACACTTTCAAAAAATCCCGGAGGCTTTGTTGGCAAGTCAACCGCTGTGCTCATGTCAAAAGTTGTTTTAGGCACAAGTTTCAAACTTCCGTCGGCACCGGGAGCAACCTCAAAATTAGCATTTGTTAAACCCTCCGGACGAGGGGCCGCCATTTGATTCTGTAAAGAAGAAACAGATTGGCCCTTATCAACAATATTTGTACCTTCTATGAATTTAGGCTGACCTATGTCTGTGGCTTGAGCCTTGATGTCACTAACAGCATCTGGCGCAGTGCCATAATCAGGATACTTTGCGGCAAAAGCATCTGAAGATACGTTCACTGCATCAAGGCCCGCTTGACCAAACTGACCAGAAACAAGCTGCTTACCGGCTGTAGTCAGGTTACCCAAATCAGCAGCTTTTTTAAGGCCGCTAACTGCGCCTTCGGAAAATGAACCACCCGCTTTTGCAGCCGACATACCGCCACCTATAGCAGCAGTTGCCCCACCGATAGCGCCACCAATCAAAGCACTCTTGAAAGCATCTTTAAGGCTGCCACCCTGAACCAAGGTTCCTATACCAGAACCCAATGCACCAGAAAAAATAGACCCAAGACCGGGAAACATTGCATTAAGCGCAAACGGAATAATTATCGGAGCAGCTTTCTTAATTACTTTTGCAACGCTCTTAAAGGCTTTTTTAACTCCTCTACCAATTTTTGAAACAGCTTTCTTTATTTTATTAAAGAAGAACTCAGGCAAACCCGTGTCAGGGTTAATAGAGTTTGCGCCAGATCCAACCACATAACGCTCTGGGTCCTCTACACCCAACTCTTCTAAATGACTAAATATAGATGCCCGAAGACGCGGATTGTCCTCAATCAAAGCCTTTGGAATAACAAGTTCGCCTGTTTCAACGTGAGCTACCGTGTCATCACCGTGGCGACCATACGAGGCCATGCGGAGAGCAATAGGTTCAAACGTAGCAATACCCGCAGATCCAAACTCTTGAGCAGCCTCTTCCCGCTCAAGTGTCGCGATTTCGTCGTCTTCCATGTAGAAGTCGGCTATACCACCTGCTGGAAACTCTATAACTTTTTCTGCTGTCTGTGCCATTTATACAATCCCATTATATAAGGTCTGTTGGAGTTTACCCTTTTTTTAAACTTACGTCTATACTA
>JGI24006J15134_10002313_pt1 | contig 10586 bp, 15 predicted proteins | sample LinPmetageLP53_FD_15134 | JGI IMG/M metagenome (IMG submission 15134) | reverse complement strand
GTAACTGTCTCTGGGTTAGTAACAGGATTCATGTTAATGATAGAAACAATACCGAAATCTGATTGATATACTTCAACAGATAATTTGATAGTTGAGTCATTGCCATCGTAGTTTACTGAACGAACACCGGCTTTGTCTGAGTTGCCAGCAGTTCCATCAACACCGAAACGAGCATAATCTGCGATTTGTTTGCGAAGTGATGTATCAGCGATAAGAACTAAGTTGTTGGCTTCACCGTTTGCACGATAGATAGAACGAATAACTGTATTGAATTGTTCCTCTGTGATAGATGCTCCGTTAGCATCAATAGATGCAGCAGGTGTACGGTAGTCAGCAGGAACATCTGAAGGTCCATCTGAATCTAACCAATCACCAAGACCACGCATTTTGTAAGGTACTGCGCCTGTCTCTGCTTGACGTTCATTGTCTGATAAGATTGTAGCCTCAATGTCTCGTTTAAGCTCACGAATTGCTTTAGCTTCTGCTTGAGCAACCTTAGCTGGTCCGACTGAGTCAACTGCTTCCTGAAGGTCAGAAACCATGAAGTCTCTGCGGAATTTCTGGATGTAGTTACCAAGTCTTGCACGAGATGCAAATTGGTCTGTGAATGATGTGATATCAGCACCCTCTGAAATACCTGTGGTACTTGGGTTTGATAGTCCATCGACTGTCCACTCAACAAATGTAGCGTTAGCTTTTTGTTTGTTAGCAGATGAAAGGGCAGGTGTTTCTTCTGGAGCAAGGATTGTTAAGACATCTGTCAAATCCTCACGATTAGAAGCACTTGGTCCTTGAGCCGTTACTGGTTGTAACGCTGGATTAAATGTATCTGAAATAGCCATTTTATTTAAATGATTTAATTGTTATTATTTAGCGAGTTGTTTTGTTCTGAGCTTAATGAAATCTTTTTGATTCCCTGAATCTTTAAAACGACTGGATAGGTCAGCCAAAGCTTTTGTACTTTTACTAGCACGACTTGTTGTTGGAGCTGCTGTAGCACCTGTCTTCGGAGGAGTAATAGAAACATTTGTTTTCTCTTGAATAAGCTTGCGACCATACATACTGTTGGCTGCATGAGCCATAAGGTACGGTAGTTGCGCTGCTATATCTGGGTCAACATTATCTTGTAACGATATAAACCGCTTATCACTAAGCATTGATTCATATTGTTTTCTTGTGTCGTTGTCTTCACCTTGTAACCAGCTAAGCTCTTGCTTTGCTTGGGTTTCAAACTGAGCCCTTAGTTGCTTGCCGTTTTCAACTAGCTGAATTGAGTTCAGTTGGTCTGGTAAGAATGTATCTCTGGCTTTTCTCGCTTGAAGTAAGCTCTTACGAACTTGCGATTTAGTAACCTCTTTACCTTCTATCTCCGTAACAACGTCATCAGCTGAGTAACCATCTGATTCAAACAATACATCTTCTGCCCAGCTTATTATTTCATTTACCTCTTGAGCCTTGTCTTGCAAGGATTCAACAGATTCTAGGTTTGCATAAGGATTGTTTTCTACTGGCTTCTTGCTTTGCAGAATATCTTGTTTCTGCTCAGACAATGAAGCCTGTAACTCAGCTAACTTTTCTTCAGCAGCTTTGCGTTTGGCTGTAAGTTCGCCATAGCGAGCAACTGCACGACTTCCAAGTTTCTCTGATAAGTCTCTTAAATCTTCCTCGGACATTTCATCCAAGTTGTACTGTGAAAGAACTTCTGCGGCTTCGGGAGCTTCGGCAACTTCTTCAACAACTTCTTCAACCTGTTCGGTTGCTTCTGCTACTGGTTCCGCTACTTCTGTTTCTTCTGCCTGCTCTTGAACCTCTTCCTGCACTTCCACTTGTTGTGGAACTTCTGGTTGAGATTGATTTATTCTCCTTGCAGCTAATTGTGCAGGGGTGATGTTTTCTCCGCTGTGATTTTCTTTTAGAGCTTCAGCGACTGCTCCTTTGATTTCATCTGTCATAATTGTCCACTTTTTTGCGCCAAGCGATTGCGATAAAGTTATTATAACACATTAGCCAAATCGTCTTTCCAGAGTCTTGTAGTTAGACATCTGTAAGATTTGGTCATAGGTCAATATGCGACCACTAATTTGTTGTATTTGTTCAAAGTCAGCTTTGTGCAATTCTGCAATGGCTTCTTCTCTGAGGTCTCTTATAGTTAGTATGAATACTGCGAATGTTTCGTGATTTGATAATGCTTCTATTGCTGATTGTAAGTCCATAATGTGTTGTTAGTTTTGTACTGAAAATTTTTCATAGCCCCCTGTTTCTGAGTCCGCACCCTTAGAGTCCGGATGTATACCCTTGGAGCTTTTCTTTACCAATGGTTTTTTATCTCCCTTAAAGTAATAGGTGATGTTTGTGCCTCCGTCCTTATCCTTGCTGAACTCAAAGTCTGTAACAACGGGCAGCCTGTTGGGTATAGCGTATCTATTGAACATCTTTGCCCTACGGTTTGCTAAGCCTCGCAGCACTCCCTTCTTGCCAGTTTCTTTATCTGATGCAGATACTGCGTCAAAGGTTTCATACAAAGCGTTTTCATAATCACCCTTGATTAAATTTTTCTTAAACTTATCGAACAAGCTTCCGGTGTTCCAGTGAAAGTCTTGGGTTGCTATTTGTACACTAGCTGGCATACGCTCCCAGTTCCTAAGACCAACCTGAGATTGTATTTCTTTTCTCTTATCTAGGGTCATTAATCTAGCAGCCTCCCTAGCTGGTAGCTCTTTATATTTCTTTGGTCTATTCTTAATACCAAAAGCTCCAGTAGTGCTGTAGTCCTCAATGCTTACATGGCTTTCTCTTCCTTCATTGCGAGACAGTATCTCGTCAACAAAGTAATCTTCGTATGCTAACGCCTCAGGCATCTGGGGTTGAGCTCCAAGTAGTGTTCCAAATAATGTCATATTACATTGTTTGGGTTTGGATGTTTCCCATTTGTGCTGGTTCTGTACCGATTCTTCCAATCTGAGCGTTTTGTTGTTGCTGCATTTGGAATGTATATTGACCTGCGTATTTCTCGAGACGGGCTCTGAAGGCTTCATCTTGTTGCAAACGAGCAGTAACATCAGGCTGAGAAGTATACTGCTGTATAACTTGCATCGCGATTTGTCCGCCATTTGGTCTAGCCGGCATTTCAATACCCGCAAATATCTTAGATAAGTCATCGGTTACTTGTTTGACCACTTGCTCTTGAGCTGTCTCAATTGGCTGCAATATTTGGTCTGCTAATACTGGGTCTACAGAGTTGGCGATAACTGTCAACAAATTATCTACATTGATTCGACCATTGCGGTCTAATGCAGTCAGTGCTTGTATCTGAGCTAGTTTCTTCTCCTGTGTCTCTGGGTCTGTGTTTAGCACATCATACGAGATGGTAACATCAAAGTCTTCGTTGGGGTCTCCCTTGCCAAATGTCTGAGGGTCAGGTGAGCCAGTTACTCTAAAGAATATACTGTCTGGTCCAAATCTCTGGTAGCATTTGTAGGCTAACTTAATAACTTCTGCAGAATGCTTGAGGAATTTGTTTACCAAGTATTGTTTCTTGAGTCCACTAATAGGAGAATCGTCTAGTCCCATTAACCTATCTGCCTGTGCCTGTAGTGTAGTTTCTATTTCTATAGAACCACTTGGCAATGGTGGAGTTGGTCCGAAGTCTAAGTCACCCTTTCTTCTATATGGAATCATTCTGGCAGGTCCATAGTCCGTTGGCGCTTGACCAACTGGATGTAATATTGGCGGTAATGTAGCCAAGCTGTTCCTGTCTATTCTAGAGTCTCTTTCTATTTTAACTTGATTTTGTATTCCTCTTAATAGGTCTGGAGCAGTCATAGTGTCATAGAGTCTCTTAGAGTCCTCTGAGTATTTTGTGACTACTATGGGATAATCCTCATATCCATTAAGCAATTCATGTATAGCGAATGCTGGAGCTGACTCATTACCGCTAAATTGTTTATGGAATACCGTATAGTAAATCCCTTCTGAACCATCCTCTGGGTCAATTAATCTTTGGTATCCATAAATTAGTTCAATTAATTCTTCAGCCTCGTAGCCGTAGTCTTGAATCAAATTGCTTCTACGTCCTTCTTGCTGCTTCTCTATGTCGAGAACATCTACACCTCTGTAGTTGTCAATCATTTCAGCAACAAAGTCAGCATCCCATCCATCTGTAATAACCTTTTGCTCTAGCTCCTGTGGAGTATAGAAGTTTCGCCAAAAACAATATGGCGCTTTCTGTGGGTCAGTCACATAGGGTGGTAAGAAAAAGTCAAAGTCAGGTGCAAGTGTTTTTACCTCTGGAGCGTTTACCATTCTTTTTACAACTGGTAGCTTAGCCTTGCCCTTCTTGCGCAAATCCTTGAGCGCTTGCTTGCATCTCTTTTGAGTAACGCCATCGAAGCTTTGCTCTAAGAGTGAAATCAATACATCGTCATCATCTCCATTCTCAATTGCCTTAGCAATGTTTGGAGACATCTGGGCAATTTGGATTAAATCTAACTCTTGAAGAAACTTGCGGTCTTCTCTTTGCCAGCCAACATGAGTAATAAGAATGCCTCGTTCTAACAAGTAGTTACAACCTAGCTCCATCTCTTTGTCGAAACGGTTGATGTAGCCAGAGCTAATCATCCACTTTAAGAATCCAGACACCATCTTAGAGCGAGCAATGTCTCCGACCTCAACGGGGAATGCTGTTACATTCGCACGATTCAGGGATGACATCAACAATGATACTAACCTTGATATTCGTTCGTCGATAACATGGGACTCCATATCGGATGCACCTTCCCAAGGGAAAGCGTCTGCTCCATGTTTTCTTTGGTCACGAGATTTACCAGCCCAGTAGTTTCTTCTGTTGTCGTATGAATCACGGCATAAGTCGAAATATGGTTCTAGCTCGTTTACTGTTTGCTCATAAGCGTGGCGCAAATGATTTATGTTTGGCTCATCGCTTATGTAAGTCAATGATTCAGAAATGTCGGCTTCTTGCATATGCTTTTATTTTATCATGCTTATCAAACAATTTTTGGAACAATCATAGTATATCGTTCTTCTTCTCCCTCTTCGTTCGTTTGTTCTAGGTAAACCATACGACTTTGTTTCATATATCTTACATACTTTCTGGGTATCTCCATCTTAACACATCCGTTCTTTTCTTTGACAGAAACAAATGCAAATCGTGGATTTGGTGCTATATTCCGTATTATACCCCTATATATCTTGGGTTTCTTTATTATCATCTCGATGTTGTCATCAAGTAAGTCTTGCCCTACTTCGTTAATCCAAGTGTTCTTGCCCTTACCTGTGATTGCTATCTCGTCAAGTATGTTGAATGCAAGGTCTTGTGCTTGCTGAAAAGAAATGCCATATTCTTCCGCTATATCTTTTAACCGTTTTTTTGCCATTAGTATCCTCCTGTATTGTTTACTGTTGTCGCTAAGCTTCTTCCTGTTACATGGTCAGGACCTTCACCACCATTTGTCATTCTTAAATATCTCATTAAATCAAAAAAGTCTTTTAGTGCCTCATCGGATTTCCCGTTTGACCCATAGTTAATCAATGAGTCAATTAAGTTACCGCAGTCTTCGTGTATGTAGCACAGGGGTTTATTAATCTCATCGATGTCTAGGTTCGGGTTATAGCTAAACCATTCGTCTAACGCGCTGATGCCTACCTCTTCTCTTCGTCCGTCACTAGCAACAAAGTTCATACCAAAGTCATCGAAGGACCTAAACAAGTCATCGTTGTTCTCGTTTTCTTTTGCAAAGAATCTAGAGTCACCTATTCGTTCGTATATCTTTATGCCTAGCTCTTCTTCTATTTCATTGAACAAGTCTACATATCCCTCGACATTGTATCCTATCTTCTTTGACGCAGGACCGTATCGCCACTTGGGGTCTCCGAACAATGCCCACTCTCCATATAAGTTTCTGTCTGGAAACTCTTTTGCTATATAAACTTCTCCTTGTTCATTTACCCCAGCCCAAAGCGCTGAGTAGTTCCTAGCCCCAGCGGGGTCAACTACCATGTAGCAAGTAAACTCTCTTTGGTTAGATATATCGGGGAAAGCCATNCCNTATTTGTTGGGCTCACTCCTTAATACATTTACCTCTGTATTAAATAAAGGTAATAAAGTTGTCATTGACTTGACTGGCACACCGTATGCTCTTACCAATATATCTTCTTCAGGTCTTCCCACTAGGTCTTTGGCTATTCGCTCATATCCGCCAAATGGGTTTTCATCTGAATGTAAGTATACTATGCTCGCATCTCTCTCAGGACTATATTGTTTTACCGGTAATGACTTATTTAATAATTCTGCTTGCCTTGTCTCTAGTGTCTCTGCTCCTCGTAGATACTCATTGATAAAAGGCGTATACCCATCAATGGGTGTAAATCCAATTAACATTTTGGAATCCCTTGTTGCTAGGCGGAATCGTAAAGTGTTAACCAATGTAGAGTCCCCAAGGTATTCGTCCAACCATGCGCCTATGTTCAAGGCATTGGGTTTCTTGAAACCAAATTCAAAACCCTCTAGTATCGTTTGGTTATTGGTAAACTGCGTATAAGTCTTGAAGTCAACCCTCGTCCTAGTATCTGGAAAGATAAACGAACTACCAGTAAAACCATTTTGCATAGAAAAATTAATATAACCTTCTATGCCTTTAGTCTTTTTCTTAAACTCTTTGGGCATCATTTCCCATACAGCAGCTTGCTGTACCTTAACAGAGGTATCTGCATTTTGGGAGAAGCATACGATATGTCCATCCGTGTTGTCCATTACTGCTTGCATTACTAATTTCGCGCACCCAGTTGTCTTACCACTTCTGTTTCCCCCAAGGGTAAGGCACTCATTCAATCCCTCTAAGCCATCTCGCATTCTCTGCCATCCGGCTAAATCAAATCCAAATCTTACTGGGTCTTCCTCCGCTGCCTCAATCCTACCCTCGTGTGCCTTGTGCAATTCAGTGAGCAATCTTGGGTCTTGCTCTCCTAGCAATACTATCTCCTCGTCAGTAGGAGGCTTGAGCATAGGGTGATTCGTAAATTTAATTTCCATCTTCTTCTTTATCTTCTTCTTCCCAGATGATATCCAAGATGTCTGTCTTGCCCTCCATATCCATTTGAGTTTCGTTAATTAACATTCTACCCACCTTGTGGTTGTTGTAATCATAGAACAAGTCACCGTCATCATCCATTACTATGAACATATAGTTAGAGAAGTGTTCGCCCAAATTGCCACGAACCTTATCAAACAAATCATCGTAATCCTCAGTTATCGCCATCGATGTCTATCACCTCTCCCTTGATTTTCTTTAACCTATCCTTTGCTGCCTTTAAAGTATCCTCGTAGTCCTCTTGGGTGTATACCTTCCTGTCCTCAGTAATGTTAGTAGCCTCACCTCTGGCAGTGAGCGCTTCCCTGATAGAGTTAGACTTCGCTATACTCAGTTCCTTTAAGTCCCGAAATGTTACCTCTAGCTCTCCTGTCTCCATCCTGCCCCGAACTTGCTCAATCAAATCTTCCTCCAACGAACTCATGTGCATATAGTTCCTTGCCGCAATTTGCCCAGACATCTCCTTGAACTTCCCAAAGTAATCTGCGTAGTCCGTTAGTATACTGACTATCGTATTCCTGTCATACCCATATTTGCGGATGAGCCTAGTCTGGCTGTTACCTATACTATACAAATATAATATATCCGCTACCTTGTCGGGGTTATAACGACTAAGGCTCTTTACCCTCATAGCATCCTTCTTTTGCACTACCTCATTGATAGCTTGCCGAATGGTTGCTACTAGCTCCTCCTTAGTCTTGTCCTCGCTCATGGTATCAGTTGCTTTAGAGGAAACAGTATCCCCTTACTAGTATTATTATCTCCTCCTTGTACATCCCTCCACGTACCCAGCATTGGTCTTATCAAGTCCTTGAGCCCATCTGTGGGATAGAACATACTTAAGTCCTCTACCACAAAGCAGTAGAACTTAGACTCAGTAGTGGATATACCACTGGGCTTACCCCGACTCTCGTACTCTATAAAGATATTACCAGTCTCTTTGGCTTTCATATCTCGCTTTATCTCTATCTTTTCGTTTGCAAGCATCTCACCAATAGCGTGTTCCGCTACTTGACCTACTTCCAAGTCATATCTGAAGTTTGAACAATATTCCATAATGTGTAATTAATTATGTTTTTATTGTTTTTTTTCTTGACTGTCAAGTTATAATTTAATTATAATTACTTATGTGTACATAAGGAGGCTCTTACCCTTAAGTAAACTGTATCGTTACTTTCCATAAGAACCATAAGAACCACAATCGAACCCCAAGAGAGATTGTATACTTAAGTACACCGTCATTAGGGGCTTGAGAGAGATAATTTTTTGAAGCCCAGCTTATGATACACAGTTACAAGACGCACCGATTTCTTAGACTGCCTCCCCCCATCAGCCAACTATTTAATAATGTCGCAAATGTTTCCTGGTTTTCCCTCTAAGCTTGGTCTTTTCTTTATGAGTATGTTTTTATTTCTCGTTTCGGAAAATGGATTCTACGGGGCTTCTCATGCTTCTCAGATATACTACAATTAAGGGAGTGCTTTGGGGTCTAAATAATACTCAGAAGAAAAGTTTAATTAAGTATTGACATACTCAAGTTAATGCTATTACGTCCAAGTTATTAACTATAAATACTAATACTAAAACTATGATAAATAATACTATAAACTTAACTAAAGGTGAAGCAGAGGTCTTAACATCCATTGTCGCATTTTGCGAAAGATATAATTGTTGGGACTGTTACATATTTTTAACTGACTTGCCTATATCGTATCTGGTGAGCGATTTGAAAGGCATTATTGATAAAGGCTTTATTGATAAAGGCTTTATTAAAGAAAGAAATAAAGGCGCTTTTGTCTCACTGACAACAAGGGGTCTCGATTTCGCTAACAATGAGGGATACTAAAACTATGTCATACAATCTTAATACAATATCAAACATCCTTGGCTTACCTGTATCGGTCGTTGAGGAAATGGCTCAAGAATACTTTGAGTTATATGAAACAGCGGGCGGATTCTTGGAGGACACTCAAGAAGCACTCAAGGATTACGAAGATTCTTGGAGTTTCTTAATCGCTAACCAACGTTACAAAAGTGTTCAAGAATATATACTCAAGAACCTTAGCAGGCACGCGCAATAATACTAAAACTAATCATGGAAAATAAATATAAAGAATTAAATGAATCCACATTTAAAACAATAAAAGCATTTGATGAATCAAATCCTATTGGCTGTTATTATATTGGGTGGCAAGATGGATTTGAAATGTATGTAATTAAAGTTGAATTTTGCGATTCAATTTTTGTTACAGAACAAGATGCCTACGAATCGGCGGAAGAAATAAGTGAAAGAAAAGGTGATGCAGATTACATATGGAAAGAAATTTATTAAAACAATAACTTAAAATAAATAAATATGAAAAAAGAAAAAAGAATATATGTCTTAGACACAAAAGGAATTGAATGGTTGGAGAAAAAGGAACACTCCCAATTAACGGACGAAGAATTTATTTCTTATTGCGAAAAGCAGGGCGGAATTTTTTCTTTAACTGGATTTGCAAAGTCTTGGAATGTTAGAGGAATAGTTGAGGACATCCGCGGACAACAATTTAAAATGAGAATTTTATGAAATAATAGTATAGTATAACAACTAAGCCCTAAGTGTAAAAACTTGGGGCTTTTTTTTATTTTACTATTGACATGCGCTTTTGAAAGCGGTGTATTTAATTAAGTTAATACAATAATGTATTACTATAACTATTAAAAAACTATGACATACGAAGAACACGCGCGCATCAAAGCGCAAATTATAAAGGGCGAAGAAAGCCTAAGCTCTCATTACGACCTTGAAGACAGTGGAACTCTTAAAGGTTTATTGTATACTTGTATTCAAATGATACAAAGGGACGACGAACTAATAACTTGCTTGGAGCAAATGAAAGATTCAATAGAAAAAGAAAACAAGGAGCTACTCTTGTCAGAAGATAGCGCCAAAGTTATTGAAAGGATGCTAAGAGAAGTTATCGAAGAGAAAGAAACGAAACTCTTAAACCTAGGCATTGAAAATAAAAAGATGTCCCATCAATTGGAAACCTTAATTCAATAATATGAAAAAGGAATGGGCAACAACTTGGCATGATTTGATTTGCGAAGCAGAACAACTAGAAGAAGCAATCGGAGAGGGCGGAAGCGAATGCTTTACCCCAAGCCAACTCACGTCGATGAATATAAAAGCTATTCATTTAGAGAAACAAGCGGAAGCTATACAAAATTCTTGGAAGCAAAATAGAACTGATGATATCCGAGAAGTAGCAGTTGAACTAGACAGAATAATAAACCCTACAAAAATTATAAACTAATAAAATAAACTTATGGATAATCCAACAGAAGAACAAGTTGTTAATTTACTATGCAGTCTCCCATTCCCTTGTTACTTTGGCAAGGGAAGAGACGGAGTTTTAGAAATACACATACCAATAAAAGAATAAATAAACTTATGGAAAATATAGAAACAGAAACAAAACCATGGATAGAAAGACC
>JGI24006J15134_10002311_pt1 | contig 10590 bp, 2 predicted proteins | sample LinPmetageLP53_FD_15134 | JGI IMG/M metagenome (IMG submission 15134) | reverse complement strand
ACACGGGGTTGATGAGAGAAATTTTTTCCAAAAAATGTTTCAACCTCTTAATTGGTTAGGAGGCCAATTAAATAGAGGTCAAAGAATGGTAACAGATATGAGTAGAGGGGATAGTATGGATGACGCATGGAACAGTAATACTTGGAGTAATGATACTATTGACTATACAGGTAATGTTAGTCAAGACGATCAAAAAGCTATGGGGTATGGGCAAAGAGGTGGAGTTATGAATAATTTACAACCAATGCAAGGTATGCAAGGCGTGCCGTCAGACAACCCAGCAATGCTAGGACAAAGAATTATGAAGTATGGAGGCGCTTATAAATATCAAGGAAATACATCTAGTAACATAATGCCTTTAGATATGCAATCAGATTCAGGAGAAGGAGTAGTAAGAGCTATGCCGTCAATAGAACAAGAACAACCATCGGGCCCAATGCCTCCGCAAGGTCAAGGAACTGTTGAGCAAATGATGAGTATGTTAAAGTTTTCTGGGGGATTAGGTGTTGAATCATTACCAAAAGAAGCGCAAGATAAAGTTAGAATGGATTTTCAAAAGATGTCTAACGAAGAGCAAATGCAATGGATTAACTTTATGACTAATGGTCCTCAAAAAGATCTAGATAATTCTAGACAAACTATGCCTACAAGAACAGATAAAGAAGCAGAATTAATTAATAGAATTATGCAAGAACAAGGAGGGTCTGGATACTCCCCTACTCCTAGTGGGAATCAAGAAATGCTGGATCTTTCTCAAGACATAAATATGAAAAAAGGAGGCTTCATAGGAAGGGTTATGAAATACTAAAATATAATTATGGATTTAAACAGCTTAATACAACAAAGAAAAATGCTAAGAAAGTATCAAGGTGACGCTAATACTAATATAGTTGAAGAAACTCCTGAGACAGGATTTGAAAGCGGTATGGGTAGCGAGGCTACTCCTATACAGTTACCAGAAGTTCCAGTTTCAACATCAAGATACCCAACTACTTATTATGCAGACGGTGATGAGGCAGCGTATGAAACATTAGATGGTAGACTAAATAGGTATAATACTATGTTCTCTGCAGGTACTGTTCCAGAAATTCCGTTTGGTACAGCAGAGTATGGGTATAAAAACCAATACACTAATGGTATGTATATGATGGGAGATGAGTTTACATTTGACGTAAATAAAGCAACTCATGTATCTGCTGTAAGAGGTAGTAGCGAAAACAACACACAAGAAATATTAAAAGTCCCTATTAATGAGTATCTATATGGAATACTTGAAACGCAAGAAGACCGTGACGCCATGTCTTTACAAAGCGAGAAAGAAAGAGAAATCTTAACTATTGGGAATGCTCCTAATAAAAGCGACTATAACTTTGCTTTAGAAGGAGAGCTTAAAAGATTCCAAGAAGATTTGAATGTGTATCAGGATAAACAGATAGATTATATATACACAAAAGGTAATGAAAAAGGAGAAGGATTTTATAAAGATAATAATGGTAATTGGGTAAAGCCTTCGTATACAGAAATAAAAAACGCATATCAGAATTTAATTAACCAAGAAACTACTAAAGAGAATGAATTAGGAATTGACGCAGGAGTAAGATCAGATGGAACGCCTGTTACCTCAGGTAAAAATAAAGGTATTCTTTCAAATATATTTGGAGGTGACGCTAACAAATCTTTAGCAGCTGTTGCAGGTGTGTTAGTTGCAGATGATGTTACAGTTGTAGGAGTTGCTAACGATGTTGTTCTTCCACTTGTAGCAGCAGCTATGGCTGTTGAATCAGCATCAGCAATTCCATGGGGTGATATATGGGCTCAAACCACATCTACAGGCGCTTACTCTGATTTGTCAGTATCAGCTCAAAATACTTTAAAATCAAATTTTGAAACTTTGACTCAAACTGCATTAGGAGAAAGAATATGGACAACGCAGAATAACATGCAAGGTATTATGGTGCCTACAGCGCAAGGAGAAGTGTTTATGTCTAGAGAACAAATAGCTAAAGTAGTACCTTATGCTTCAGCAAATCAAATGTCAGATGCTGATCGTGCTTACGAAGATGCATACCCAAGTGGAAAGGTAGAAGATGGGCCTCAGGAAATAGATGAAGCTGGGAATGTAGTATTTGAAGGTGAAACTACGATGACTGCTACTGGACCACCACCACCACCACCCGAAGACAATGAAGATCCTAAGAAAGAAAAAGGATGGAGACAAAGACTAGCTAAATCTAAAGATTGGAGTGCAGACAAAGCGTCAAGATTTAATCAATTGAGAGACGGGTTTTCAAAATGGACTGGAGGAAAGTGGTGGAGACATACAGGTAAAACAAGTTATAGTAATTTGTGGAATCAACCTGGAGCATGGAAGCCTAACCTTGACATACTAGGTAAAACACTTTCCCTTAATACAGGTAAGTGGTGGCTAACTAGATGGGGTACTCGTATATCTATGTTTTTATCAGCTGGAGGAAAAAAATGGATGACTGGTCCAGATGCAAGTGATATATGGTCTGAAGAAAGTCAAGAGTTTATATCAGAGTTTGATAGAATTATACAGTCTGATAGTACAGTTACAGAAAAGTCAGAGAAGATAAATAATTTATTTGAAAGTAAAGGAGAAAACTATTTTTCAGACTCTGCAGATTTTCAAAATATGAGATATTTCTATAGTGATGAGCAAGTAACAGAATTTGAATCCGGCTATAAAGGACAGCGAAAAGGAGATGATGTATATAACGTTAATTCACAAACTCTTAATTCTGAATATATGCAAGACAGTATACCTGAAAAACAACAAGGAGGATTTGTAAACCCAAACGCACAAACACCTCAATTTGTACAAGAATTTAAACAAGGAGGTCTTTTAAAATACCAAGGTAATAACAATTCAGGTGCTGTAGGACTACCTGCAGGATATACAGGAGTTCAAAGTCCTTATCCATCTATTACTACTCCTGATAATACTTATACGGATATGTTAAATTATTCTGGTAATGATGGTACTTTTACACAACCAGGTCAATCAGAACTTAATAAATATGGATTTCAAAACTATGACTCTTGGAGATCTTTTATGAAAAAACAAAAAGACTTTAGCGCATATGATTGGAATAACACTACTCATTGGGGTAAACAACATCAAGGCGCTTGGGAATGGACAACATCAAATAGAACAGAAGAAACTCCTGCAGCTAATGACGTTATTGTTGAGAGTGATAATGATGGAAATGGAATTTGTGGAGAGGGAATGATGGATGATGGTAATGGAAATTGTATACCTATACCAATAGATAATAGCTTTACTACTGGCGGAGGAGATAACCCAGAGTTAAAAACAAATAAATGGGCAGGAGCATTTAAAATGGCTGGAGATTTAGGTATGAGTGTTATACCGGCCATTACAGCTTGGAATCAAGCAAACTTAATGGAAGGCGAAGTAGGAGAATTTGGAGCAGTTCCAGATATAGAGTCTCCTATTGTAAATATAAAAGCTCCTGTAAAAGAAGTAGATCAACAAATAGCTACAACTAATGAAGATGCTGTAATGACGGCTAATTTACTAAAAGAAAAAGGAGCAAGTGCTGCAGCAATACTATCAGTAGAAAAGAAAAGAAGAGAAGCTGTGAGGGGGTTAGAAGCTCAGAAGCAAGATCTATTAATGAAAGCTGATAATGAAGGTAAAAAATTAACGGCTGGTTATTATATGGATGCTGAAAAACAAAATCAAGTTAAAAACATTAAAATGAAACTTGAGGAGATGGACTTTAGAACAGCTACTAAGAAAGCTAAGATTGATATAATGGATAATTTAATGAAGACTATATCAGGAGTTGTATTAGATTCTAGAAAAATGTATTCAGATAAGAACATAATGGCAATGGTATCAACAGCCTTAACAGCTGGTACTGGTATGATGGAAAGACAAACTATGATTAAACTTATGAACTCTATGGGCATTACAGAAGAGATGATTAGAAATGCTGGTGGAGGTGACCTTTATGAGGAAAAATAATAATAAATATGGCAAGTAAATACGATATAACAAGTGGACTATCTGATTATGAATCTCTATACTATGATGTAGGTGTAGATAGATATATTGAAGGTGTTAAATCTTTAAAAGATACATATGATAAAAATGTAGCAGGAACTTCTTTGTTAAAAGAGGGTGTAGCTCAAATGAACTTTATGCCAGGAGATGAATATGGTAGAACCTATATAGAAGAAAGCATAGATAATATATTAGGCTCTGCAATGGAAGCACCTGAAGAGGCTACATCTAGTGTAAATAAAGCTATGCAATTTTATACATCAGATTCTAAAGCTGCTGCTTTTAGAAGGAACGCTACAGAATATGAAATAACTAAACAGATGGCTATACAAACTCCTGGTGGATTTTCTAGTATGATTATGTTTGGCCAAGACCCTAATTATTTTAGAACATTAAATGATGATGGTAGTATAAACAGATATCAACATCAAGCTGAAGGGAGACTAGACCAAGCAGGAGAATTTACACGTTTAGTTGGAACTATAGCTCAACAAGGAGGACGTACAGGTACTATGTATGAAGATATAAATGGAGATGAGATTATGGATGTTATATCTGATTACACTACTGCAAAAGGAGTTAGTAATAGTAGAGCAGATAAAATAGTAAAAGATGTAATGGAGCAGTTTGTTTCAAACACTGCTGCAGGAGCTCAAGCTTTAAGAGAACTTACAGACATGGTTGGCGGTAAGCCTCCTATAGCTGAAGATAGAGACGAAGCTTTAAAAATATTATACAATAAATTTAGACCACTAATTCAAAATCAAGTTGGGTTTACAGGTGGGGGAAGTAAATGGAGAACGCAAGAAAGTGGCTCAGGTTCTGGGTCTGACGGAGATATATTTAAACAACCTTCTATACTATTAGATATTATAAGAGGTAACACAACTACAATAGATAAAGAACAACAAGTTAATTTAGGTATTGAAGAAGGAACAACTACTGCTTCTGGTACTAGACTATTGTCGAGCTTTGCTGCTATGCCTAGCTTAGGATTTCTTAATGATGTTTCAAGTACTTATGAGCTAACTCCAGGATGGAAACCTTTTGAAGGTTTAAATGATGAGTTAAAAGCTACTAAAGTTATGGAAATAATGCAGGTTGCTAATTTAATACAAACTGGTAGACAGACAGAAGCTGCAGAGTTAGCTAAAACTTTGCCAGGTTTTGTAGAAGCGTATGGTAATAATAAAGAAGAGTTACTAACAAATATAGAAAAATTTACTAAAGAGATTAGTGGATTAGAAGCAGATGAATTGTATGCATCTATGGGTATGATGTATAATTGGGATATGTCTGGAGGTATTCAAGTTCCAGGAGGTAAAGACTTAGAAATAAAGAAAGTTAATGAAGGAGGTAAGACCGTAGTATATACTAAAGTTCCTCATTTTTACACAGATGATCAAGTAGACTTACAAGCACAAAGCAGTTGGAGCGAGAAAGGTGGAGGTGTAGGACAACCTGGTAACCAGTTCTTTTCGTTCCTGCCTGGTGGAGAACCTGCGTTTGGACAAACAGACATAAACGAACTTAAGTATCCTGGAACAAATGATTTAATATACAGGAAAGGTACGTATAGATTTGGAAATAGCGCTAAAGAAACTGAAGGATATTATGTAGATATATGGATGCCAAAAGAAGTTAATACAAAACTACAAGAAACTCTTGATCAAAATAGAACAAGTATTGGAACAACTGATGCCGCAGAGTCTGCTGAAAATATGAAAGATCAAGTAGGATACTATCAAGATCTACAAAGAGCAACTACAATAATGACTGCTAACTATTCTAACGATGGAGTATTACCTTATTTGAGTGGTACCGAATTAAAAGAGTTTAACATAAGACCTTATATAACAAGGGGTAGTAATGATGATAGGATTATTCAAAGCATCATAGGAGCTATTCCTGAAGCAAGCGTTCAGTTTGAAGTGTTAAAAAGTAACGGAAAATACCCTCAAGATATGTCATCTACTGAATATATTTACGGTATCTTGGCCCAAGTTAAGATGACTGTTTCGCAAAAGCTGGATGATAAAACGCGAACTTCTAAGCTAAATAATCTGTACAATCTTTTAACTCAATAAAACTAAATATGAGTAAGACTAAAAAGTTTCAAAATGGAGATATATTGAATCAGAATAATCTTCAATCAAATTCTACACCTTCTAACGATGCTATAGATTTAACTGGTGCTTCAGACGAGCAAGCTATATTGTTTAATCAAATAAACAACATATCTTCTTCAGGTGGTAATAGTCCTTTTACAGGAGTTCCCGGAGTAGATTTAACTAGTGGTTTTAAAGACCCTCTAGTAAGCTACGGTATTACTGATCCTACTGCTGTATCGTATGAGGACAGTCCAGAGAGGTATCAAACAAATTTTCAAGGTGACTTTGCAAGTATGATTAATGATCATAGAAATAGAGTTAAAGAGTTTAGGATTATGAAGCTTCAAGACCAATCTGCTTCTTACCAAAACTATATTGATTTAATGGATAAGTATACGGACGATGTTAATTTAATGGCTGAGAGCGGTAGAATTAGCTCACTTGAAGCAGATCAATTAAAACAACAAATAAAAGATGGGGCCTTTAATGATATAATCTCTCAAGGATTTGATGATACTTTTAACCAGTATATGAATGAGCAACTATTTGGTAGTAAAGATATATCTCAATGGTTGAACAAAGAAATTATGGGTAAGTTTGTTGATGAGATGGCCAAAAAAAATCAAGAAGAAGTTAAAGCAGGATATAAAGATCAAGGAAGTGGGTTAGCATTTTTAAACACAGCAGACAATTGGGTTAATAGTATATTTACAGACCAGCCTAAAACTTATGAAGAATTCCAAAAACAATTACTTAAGCTAGGTAAACAGGTTAATGATAAGAAAAGTATGATTGATCAGGAAAGACCTGATTGGACAGGTACTTATGCTGGAGTTAATCCTGAGTGGGCTAATCGAGCTTCAAAATCTAGACTTAATGAAGAGACATTTATGTCTTCTATTCCAATTCTTGGTAAAATAAATGGCCTTTTAGGTCTTGGTAAAAAGACTGATTGGGGTGGAGACAATTATTTTAGATACCAATCTGGAGAAGATTTAGCAGGAACTATGTCTACATTTGAAGGCCATATAATAGCAGGGTTAGGAGCTTTAGCTGTTGGATATGGTGCAAAAAAACTAGGACTGCCTAAATCCACAATAGGAAGACTGCTTACAAAGACAGCTCAAATGGGAGCTATAGGGTCAGGTCTAGCATATAGTAGAGAGGCTGAGGGAAGTATGGAGCTTGGAGAATCTTACTGGAGAAAAGTAGACACTGAAATAGCTAGACAACAAGATAAGCTAGGTAGGATTTTAACTGACGAAGAGAAAAGAGAGATACGTGTAAATTCTATGGACGGTATGAGAGACATGCGTGTTAAAAATAGAATGCTTGTTGGTAATGATATGGCACAATTTGCTTTAACTTGGTTTGCTCTTAAAGGATTTAGCAGAACAGCGTTTGGAAGAAACTTTGTTAACAAAGGTCTTTATGGGAGATTAAACGCAACGTATCCAGGTAGAATAGGAATTAATGCTGCTAGATACGGTACGTTTGTTAATATGAACAGACAAATGGAAGGATGGGAAGAAGGCCAACAATGGAAATGGAGTAATGATTTTCTTAGTGGGTACTCTTCAAATCATGGAGTAATGGATTTAGCTGGAGATTTTTGGAGTGATGGTAAGGAAGTAGCTAAAGCTATGATGCCTCACAGTATGCATGATATGATAGGAGCTAATCCTGATATATATAATAACCATGCTTTTAAAGAAGCTGTACAATCAGGTAGAGATATGGGTACTATGATGGTTGCTGGGCCAAGGCTAGGTAGAGGTATTATGGACTATCATAGATTTAGACAAGCAGTTACATCTCTAGGTAAAGACGGAGAAGCGTTTGATGCTGAAGTAGATACTAAGGTTAAAGCAGCTAATATGTTTAAACATTTTAAAGATGGTACTGTTAAACATTTATTATCAGCTATATATAGATCTGCTAGAGAAGGTCTTATGACTGAGCAAGAGGCAGAACAGTCTATTGATTTAATATCAGATGCTAAAGAGCAGTATGATATGTGGGCAGGTCAGAAGCGTTTTGGAGAAAGTATTTATACTTCAGAAATGCAAGACCAATTAGGCATGAGCGGTAGGAAGAGTATTGCTAAATCATTAGGAGGCGTTAAACCTTTAAATGAAATGGAACAATTTGAACTGTTTCAAAATGCTATGCAAGTTGCTAGATTAAAAAAATCTTTAACATCTTTAAATGAAGAGAAACAGTCGTGGTTAGAGAACCAAGAAGAACAATCAGAGTCTTGGTTAGAAAGTGACTTTATGTCCCAAGACGAGAAAGATCAAGTTAGAAATACACTACAAGAAAAAGGTTTAGGTGAAACTCCTTTTGATTTAAAAATAAAAGAATCAGAACAAGAATTAAAAAGTTTACAATTAGAAAGTGTAGATCTTATAGGAGATAGAAATATGCTAACTATGGGGGCTCACGGTATTCAAACTGTAAATAGAAAAAGATATGAAGCTCTTAACAAGTATGAAATAGATTCAGAAGGAAATCCAGAACTAGCATCAGGATTAATGTTTGAGATTGCAGGCCTTGAAAGGTTAAAAACAGAAGGTAAGCTTACTCCAGAAGGAGAGTCTGAATTAAAAGCTTTAAAGCAAGAGGCGGAGATGGAACAATATGAAATGATTGTAGAAACTTCTGAAGTTAAAAGACTTCGTAAACAGCAAAAATTAAAAAGAAGTCTTGCTTTATTTAACGCATCTACTATATCCCAATTAATGACAGAAGATCCTAAAGGTAATTTAGGGACTATACTTGAGGAAATGTTAGACAGAAACATTAAGATAGATAACATAACTTTAGATGAGGTTAGTAAACTACAACGATACTATCATCATTACTCTAAGAAAATGGAAGCTTCTTTACAAGAGGCCCAAGGCCAAAGATTTATGCTAGGAGCTGATAAGATGACTACTGAAAAAGTAGAAAGATTAAAAAGCTTAAGACAATTTAAAGAAGAAGGAAGTATTACAGAAGAGCAGGAGAGAGAACTTGCTACACTAGCTAATGAAGCAGAACAAAGTTTTAATATAAATAAACTTCAAGAAGCAATAGACAGTCAGCAAGAAGCTACTAATGATGCTAAAAAAACTTCTGAGTTAATTAAAAAGTTTAGAAATAGAAGAGATAAAGATGGTGGCTACTCTCAATTCTTAATGGATGATTCAGAGTTTGGAGAACTTACAGATGATCAATATAAAAAAATGGTTGCAGACCAATTTATATTTGACAATTTAGAATACATACAATCTAATGTAGAAGCTAATGAAACTTTTTCAGATCAGAATATAGTAGAAAGAGCTCTTAAAGGTTTAAAGAAATTAAAAAATATTTTTACTATAAGAGACAGAGAGCAGAACCCGTGGATTACTGATGAGTTGCTAGCACAGATAGACACAAATATAGATAAGCTAGAAGAATATCTTACAGTTGTAACAGACAGAGTTAATGATAGAACTAGGGACCAATATCTATATGAAAACGATGTCTTTAATTCTTTAATGGATGTAATAGGTTTTGACTTCGAGAATCTAGAAGCTAAGACTCAAATGGCTGAAGATATAGAAAGAGCAATTGGAGCTGAGAATGTAATTAAATGGAGAGAAGATGTAAAATCTGGTAAACTTTCTGATAAGCACGCTGCAGCTTTATTGTTAATACAGATGGCACTCGAATCTAAAGTAGACACAAGCATATCTACATTAAAGAAAGACATTGACTCACAAAAGAAAGCTATAATTAAAAGTGAATCTTTAAAGAGAGTATTAAAAATAACAGGACGAACTCAAAAAAGTATACAGCCTAATATAGATGAGTACATGGCTGCTCCTAGAAATCAATTTTCTTTTATACTTAATCTTTTAATGGACGTTAATGACTCTGCTACAGGGTTAGACGATCAAGGCGCTTACCAAGACTTTACAGTACATAAAAATTTACATAAGTTTTTAAGAGATGTACAAAAAGCAGAAGAAAGACCAGAAGATAAAACTCTTACTAAAGACGAGCTAGTAGATTTAATACAAGCTCAAATAAGCTTAGAAGGAAAGATGGGGGTTTATGAGTATATAAATTCTGATTTTAGAATAGATGCTCAGATAGCTAATGAGTTTGCTACTTCTCAAAATGCACCGCAAGGAGCATACCCTTCAAAGCAACAAGTAATAGCTATAAGAAATTTAGTACAGTTTATAAAAAGTACTCCTAAAATAAGTGAGGAAAATTTATACTCTCCTTGGGTATATTTAAAATCTCCTGCAGGTACAGGGAAAACTAAAGTTATATTACCTTGGATGTTAAGCACTTCAGGAATAGGACTAGAAGATGTACTAGCTATTGGTCATAATGATCATTCATCAGAAACACTTGCTTCAGCATTAGGTAAAGAAAAGCCTTTTACTA
>JGI24006J15134_10002306_pt1 | contig 10616 bp, 17 predicted proteins | sample LinPmetageLP53_FD_15134 | JGI IMG/M metagenome (IMG submission 15134) | reverse complement strand
ATTGATTCTTTGAAGGTAGCTGGTGTAGCTGCTATTATCTGTGTAGGCAAAGCTGTTGCTGCATCTAAAGTGGGAGATCCTGAGACTGCTTCTATTGGTAAGGGTTAACCCCTAGCGGGATGGGATCTTATGAGCTACCGGCAGTCGGGAATTGAGTACAGGGAATCAAACTTTGTTTACAATAGGTCTGATGCGACTCTCAATGTAGGTGTCATTAACGTAATCTGTGGTACTCCTACTCTGTTTGAGTTCCCTTACCGTAAGTCTGGTACAGCATATCGGAACAGTTTCCTGTACCGTGAGCCAGCTTCGAACAATAATACTTATGTAGTTAAGGCTTTCCCAGCTACGTTAGCTGTGACTACAGCGTTCTCTGCTGTGGCAGGTAAACCGATTGATGTGCTTGCCGCTACGATTAATGTTGTTGCTGGTGTAGCTACGAACATTGATGTTGACGCTAACTATATTGCTCTTGTTGCGGGCATGAACATCCCTGTAGCTGTGCTTACGCCGACGTTTATTACGGGCAATATTCTGAACGTGGCGACTATCCCTGTTACTACAGCGATGGACTCAACGCAAGAAGCCATTGTCCGTCCTGATCAGATAGCAGCTACGGTTGCTGTGCCTGCTCCTGCGGATATTAGCGGAGATTTCAGTATCACTACTGGGACAATAAAGGTAGTGGCTACTACCCCCAATGTGTTGCTGCATCGTATCTTGACTGTCCCTCAAAGCGACACTTTACCTCCGGTGCTGCGTCCTCAAGACGCCAGCAAAGCTGCGTTCGCTTTACGTCAACACTACAAGCCTACAGCTAGAGGCATTAACCTTATCATTGTCAATAACGCTTCGGTGCAAACGTTTATGCCAGCCGATTTCTCTTCGGTGACACGAGTTATTTATGGTGGTCACGCAAGTCCGAACGATTTGACAGCCACTGAACAAGACATCCTTATAGCCGCCGGTTACAAGTTTAATGTAGGGGAGCCAGTCTAATGCCACTGTATTCATATAGGTGCGATCATTGCCACACGCTCTGGGATGTGATGCACAAGATGAAAGAGTCTTACGACGAGAGTTGTGAGAACTGTGGAGGGGAACTAAACAAATATTACGGCAATGTGCAGATAGCTCCGTCGGTTATGCCTAGCAGATCGAACATTGATTTGGCTAAAACTAAAGCTAACGATGCCGCTAAAGATGTTGACATGGCTGCGTACAAGCGGTTAAGGAAAGAGGGTTTACAGCCTCCTAGTATTAACGGTTCAGCGAAACTGGAGGCCCGTGCAGGTACTAAGTGGGAAGTTAACGCTGGGCATACTTTATCTCATGAGACTCGTAAGCAAGGGGAGAAAACTTTACAGGAGCATTTAGGATGACTACCGCCCAGGTGTGGATTGATTCCACTAGAGACATGTTGTTGTCTAGTTATGTGGAGGAGTTGGATGTTCTGACTGCTGCGGTGACTAACACTACTGTCCAAACGTTAACGATCCAGGGAACGTCTAGTAGCATAGCTAAGGGTGTGGTGTTCGAAGTCGGTACGGAAATGTTTTACTGCACTTCTGTAGCTGGTAACACAATCAACGTGTTCAGAGGGTACGGAGGGTCTACTGCTACGACGCACTCTACAGGGGATTTCATTAGGGTCTCTCCGAAGTTCCCTACCTACCGTATCATTGGCAGTATCAACGATGACCTCTCAGATTTAAGCTCACCGGATAACGGTTTGTTCCAAATGAAAACTACTAGCTTCACTTACGACGGTGGGGTTGATGGATACAATTTGGCTGGGTTGACTTCTGCCGAAATTAACTCTATCTACATGGTCACTTACGCTGATGTGGGTTCTGAAGCTACTGAACCTCAAGTCCTTTCCTGGACGTTGCGCCGTAACCGTGACACTGCGACGTTCTCAAGCGGTTTAGCTTTGGTTCTTTATACTGGTGTGTGGCCTGGTCAGAAAGTTACGGTCATGTACAAGTCGCCGTTGACTCCTATCGTGGATGGCAGCACACTTCTTTCTACTGTAGGTTTGGAAACCACAGCTTACGATCTGCCGCCGTTGGGTGCCGGTATGGCCTTGATGACTACTACCCCTATACGTCGAGAGTTCCTGGACGCTGAAGGTACTTCACGTCTTGCTGAAGAGGTACCTGCTGGCGCTATCTCCGCTTCGTTCCGTGACTTGATGGGTCGCCGTCGAGCTAGGGTGCAAGCCGAGTCCGCTCGCCTGATCTCTCGTTACCCACAAATTTGGAGCAGAAACTCTTCTGTAAGACCTACGTCGCAATGGAGCGGATACTCAGATGGCTAATTCTCAAAGTCTGCCGGTCGAACTGAATGGGATATCTTACCTAGTTGACACTAGGCAGTACTCACGGACGACTGTGCCAGCTTTGCGTGAGCAGCGCGATAACAGTGCTGAGCCTGGCGAGAACGCTTTAGATACTTCTGGTGCGTGGACACGTTCTCAAACAGATTGGTCGTACGGTGCTGGGCAAAACAGTTTCGATATTAGTGACAGCGACCGCCGTAGATTTAACACTTCTTCTGGTGTTGATATTTGGACGAAGGGTCAGATCACTCTTCTTCCTATTACTGAAGAGAAACGGAACGCTGTAGAAACGAATTTAGATATCCAACGTATGGGTGTGTACGTGTATGCGGCCCACGGGGCTAACGCAGTTTTCTCTACAGACCTTGTGCCTGCTACACCGACGTGGACTCCGTTTGTTCCTCGCGCAGGTAAAGACGTTAAGGACATGACTTCAGACGGCACGAACGTATACTTCGCTTTCGGTTCTACTGCTGCTATAGCTAAAGCTACATTAGGGACAGCAGCTATTGACGGTAGCTGGCCTACCTCGGGTACCCAATCGGCAGACGTTTTGCAGGTAGCTGCGGGTCGCCTTATCGGTGCGTTGGGTGCAAACATTTTTGAGTTGGATGCTAACGGTGTGAAGCTTGGCAGTTCTTTAGATTACACTGCGCCGTTGGCTGCGACTACATGGGTTTCTGTTAGCGGTGGCCCGTCAGGTATCTTCGCTGCGGCGAACACAGACAACACCGGGTCGGTATATCATGTCAACGTGTCAGCTACGGACGGCACTTTGCAAACACCTATAGTTGGTGGGCAGTTACCTCACGGTGAGGAGATCAATAAGATCCTTGCGTACGGTGAGATACTGTTGATAGCTACTACCGCCGGGCTACGAACTGCTCTTATCGACACACAATCTAACGCTGTGACTATCGGTCCAGTGATTGAAGAAGGCGGCGCTGCGTATGCGTTGGAGATTGATTCTAAGTTCGTGTGGTGGGGTGGAAGCGACGGGAAGATTTACAGAGCTAACCTTGCTGTGTTTACTTCTACGTTAGTTCCTGCCTGGGCACCAGATCTGGTGTCTACAGCGGGGTCAGGTAACGTAACTTCGGTTGCACGTTTCTTAGGTAAAACATATTTCGGTGCTGTCGGTGACGGGGTTTATGGTGAGTCTGGTTCTAACACAAAAGTTGCTACTGGTACACTCAACATTGGTGAGGTGTCGTGGTCAACTGTTGCACCTAAGCTCCTGCGTTCGGTAACTGTACGCCAAGATAGGTCTCAATATACTTTCGGTGACACGAAATACAATCAGCCAACAACGACATATCAGGACGCCGCTTTAGAATATCGTGGCAACCCTACTTCCGTGATGCCTGGTTCAGTGTTCTTCTCTGCGACGAACGATAACAACGTCCTTGATACGGTGGGGCCGTTAACTACTCAAGACCCTTTGCCTTTCAACTTCGTCACACAATCCTCTGTGTCATACAAGTTCGTGTTAACAATCAACCGGGACGCTGTAGATCCCACCACTGCACCTATCATTCAGGACTGGTTGACAAGCTGTATCGTCACACCCAGCAGAGTCGATGAGATCATTGCCCCAATAATTATGCAACGTCAGGTGTTGACTTCACGCAACGCTGGAGCCGCAGCGACGTTTGATTCTGCGACGATCTTCACGTCTCTCAGGAACGTTATGGAGAGCGGTATCACAGTGGATTATGTTGAGGGGACACGGGCCGAGAAGGTTACTATAGAGAGAATTTCGATGCAACCGAACCGTCTATCCGACAATGGGGACTGGTGGGAGGGTACTCTAGTGGTCAGGCTGTTAACCGTACCAAGTTAAGGGAGCTTCTATGGCTAAGGTTCTGTTCTACGATATAGAAACTGCGCCCAACCTCGCATACGTGTGGGGGCAATACGAGCAAAATGTCATCGCTCAGCACAGGAGCTGGTACTTGATGTGTTTCGCATACAGGTGGGAGCATCAGAAACAAACTAAAGTCGTTTCCTTAACAGACTTTGAACTGTACGACGAAGACCCAGAGAACGACAGAGAAGTAGCTCAAGCTTTGTGGGATCTGTTCGACGAAGCAGACATCGTGATTGCCCATAACGGGAACCGGTTTGACATGCGTAAAGCTAACGCACGTTTCATCTTCCATGATATGAAGCCGCCTAGTTCCGTGCAGCAGATAGACACTCTGAAAGTAGCTCGCAAACATTTTATGTTTAACTCGAACAAGTTAGGTGATCTTGGTGAGCACCTTGGCTTCGGCGGGAAGGAAGCTACAGGCGGGTTCGGTTTGTGGGTTGGTTGCATGAAGGGTGAGGAGAAAGCTTGGAAGCGTATGATTAAGTATGCTCGCCAAGACGTAGATCTTTTGATGGATATTTATTACAAGTTGCGTCCGTGGATGGATAATCATCCTAACAAAAACATTATTAACGATACGACTAGACAGTGCCCTACGTGTTCCAGTCCTCATTTGTTGAAGCGTGGGTACAAACGGAACAGGACTACTTCTTATGTCCAGTTAGAGTGTGTGGACTGTGGAGCGCTTTGTCGTGAGAGAACTAAATCTAACGAAGTCACACCTAGCGTAGTATAAAAAATAAGCACCCCTGAGCAGTAAACCGATTACCCAAACAGGAAACCGCTCAGAGATGCTTGTCGGTAAGAGTAAACATCCTCACAAAAAAGTGATAGTGCCCGTTAAGGTATTTTGTGTGGGCCATTACCGATTTGCTTGAGCATACCACGTAACTCAGCAAAACGTTTAAGGTTCTCTTCCTTCGGAAGATATTTTACACCGGGAAGAATACCGGTAGCCTTCCAGTCATCAGACTGTTGTCTGATAGTGGCCTGGTAATGAATCCAGAACTGGCTGACGCTAGGCCAATAGTCAGTCTCTACCGCCAGGGCGGCCACTGTAGTTTGGCACGCATCAAACTTTTTGTCAGAAAGAAAACTGTGCCAAGTTTTTAATGTGGGGTCAGGTGGTTTAGCGTTCCACCATACGGCAGACATCTGCAACATAATCTGGTCTGCTTCTCTAGCTTCCATTATACTTTTCCTCCTGTAAGAATTTTATGAAAGCGGACCGAGGGTTGTAACGCACGTCAGAGCTTCGCATCATCACGCTGCGGGAGTGAGCGCTCTGCCCACCCCATGTGCATGACGGTGTGTAACTTATCCGACGGTGCCAATCTACGTCTGATAGAGCTTCCCATAAGCATTCTTTGTTTACGGGGCAGTCTTTGCAGTAGCTTGGAATAACTTCGTTGACATGAAGCCCCCGACATTTTGCGTAGTTACGCCAGTCAGTCTTCACGGTGTTGTCGCATCATTAAGATACGGTCGATTGTGGTGCCTGTTTGTGATCGCGCTGTCCTGCGTGACGAACGTAAAGTGTACTCTAGGGCTGATATTGTGAAGGCATCTGTACGGTGTAAAGCGTTTATGATCTCGGCGTCTTGGTATCCTGCTTCTAAACATCGGCGGACAATTCCTCTGACTTGGTTGTAGGGAGTGATGGGCTTTGGGTGTGCTTGTTCCCAGAATTTGTCTACTACTATGGTGGCATCTTGTGTGCTTGTAGTGGTGGATTGTAGAGATAGCTCTTTCCTATTCTCCATCTTCCGTAAGTCTCTCTTTAAGTAACTGAGCGAACTGATGCATTTCCATCACCACGTACGCACCGCTGGTCCCAAAGTTTTTGCGTTTGACTAAAGCGACACCGAAGCGGGCTTCAGCGTTTATTCGTTCTTGTTCGGTCTCACGCATAATCATAGACAGAGATGACAAAGCGTCTTTCCTGTTTTTGCATTCGAATATAAACTCAGGGAAAGCTGAGCTAGCTATGTCGCCTACGTCTTTGCTGCCTGCTAGAGGTAGCCGCATAAAAGATTTGATGTTGTCAAATATGTAGTTCCCTAAATATCTTACGCATTCAGTTTCCCAGGCGGTCCCTTTTTGTTTTGCCTTACTCACTGGTTCCTTCTTCCCACATTCTAGTTATGTCTTGGATTTCGAATAGCTGGTCTACAGCTTCAGCAACTAGATTCGATCTCAAAGCCCAAAGAGGTAGCCCTTTGAGGTGTTGAGGGTATTCTGGATTCTCTTCATCTAACAACAGATGTTGGTCTATGCGTGTAAGCATTTGATCGCCGATGACAATAGAAATAATTGAAGTGTCGTCAGGGATGCTTAACCCTAAGCTGGTTGACTCGTCGTCATCTTCATAATGCATTAGGACACCTAGGTAGGGGGGAACTTGCGCTCCCCCCTAGTCTGCCATAAATGACAACCCCTAAGTATGCTTGTCCCGCAACAGTTGAATAGCTTCCCTAACCACATGCGCTTGAGAAACGTTCCCTCCGTCCCGGTTCTCTGCATGTTCCCGTATCCACATCAACTGTTCAGCACTGAGCTTCAAGTTAAACTGTTCCGTTAACCGTGTTCCGACTCGCCCTTTTGGTAGTCCCATTAGAAAGGCTCCTCATTATTCATTTTGAGAGTGTCTTGAACCATGTCAGGCTGCTTCTGAGCGGCAGGCTTGTCTGAAGCTGCACCCTTAGATGTGACGGCTTGGAATCTTACAGACGGCCCTCCGTCGTTAGCTACAAGCTCAAGCTTTGAACGTTTCTTCCCAGTGTCCTTATCATCCCAGGTGCTTTGCTGTAGGTAGCCGCTTAAGATCACACGGGTACCTTTAGGTAGCTCCGCCATGTTCTCGGCGAAATCGTCGAAGCAAACTACGTCGAAGAAATGGCTAGTCTTGTTGCCTTTATCTTCCGAACCTTTGTTAACTGCAACACTGAAATGGGCATGAGGTTTCCCGCTTGCAGCGAACCTTAATTCAGGGTCTTTAGTCAAATTGCCGACAAGTATCATGTCGCTACTCATTGATTTCCTTCTTCCTGTTCCGCTTCAGATTCGAAACGGTGATGTAAGTAATAGTTATCTTGCGCCCACAGATGCAGGCCCAGTCCGAAATGTCGTGCAGCTCTTTTGAGACCATCGCTAATGGCCTCTTTAAGAAGCTCTCCGCTATCAGACATAGCTCGTGTACCGATACCTCCCGCTTCTTCCACAGTCACCTCGCGACCGTCAATGGTGCAGGTTAAAGCTATGATGATGCCATCAACTTTGCCGTCTACCTCTATTATCCGTTTCACTTCGAGGTTGTAAGGGCCAACGATTTCAAGTAGCCGCTGAGTGATCTCGGAATGAGAGACGTAATCGAACTTCCCTTTTTTAGAAATGTAACGAGGCGGGAAAGGTTGAGCTAATCTTGCAAGTTGATCAGTCATCAGTAGGATGATCCTTCGCTCTGCCTTGAGGAGCTTGACCTACCTCTGGCATATCCCAACTGAACATAAGTCGCTGTAACGACTTCCCATGAATCCAATAGTTGAAAGCAGTGAGCATAGCCACGATCTGTGGTGGCATTTTCATTTGAACACCAGTGACAGCGACATGCTTAGTCATGTACTTTCTCAGAGTAGTACGAGGATCATTTATATGGGAAATACCGATACCATTGATCACACCGTTTAGGAACTCGTCACAAACCTCGCTACCATATGCAGCATTAACCTTGTAGATCGTGTAGGCCCAGGCTGTCTTGGAGCCTTTCACGCTGTCTACGGCCAAACCCGCTAATCTGATAGCCTCATACATCCCTTCGATCAGATTATTGTCAACGATATAATCCACAATGTCGTTCTTGGTGATGTTCCGAAGAGAATCTTTGTCAACGACACTACTGTGTTGGGTACTGAAGTTGATCCCTAAGTCACAAGCTATCAGCCACTTACCAAGAGACATAACTGAACGAGCTTGCTTCCAGTTCTGAGCGGCTCCAATGTCAGCAGGCGAACGCATAGCACCATCATCAATAGTGTTGTAAGCTTTCTCTGGCAAGTTACGCACAACCAACTGATCGTTGAGTGTTGTGCCGCTCATCTGGATAGCTGTCAATCTGTGCTGCCCGTCAATCAACCGGCCAGATTCGCTGAAACGGAATGTGTCACCGTTAGCTATCCACTTCCCATTTTTGAGCATTGAAATGTATCTGGCAACAATGTAACGACGTATCTTTCTGTTGTCTTGATTGTGTTGCAGGAACTCTTCAGCTACGGACGGCGTTATATCCATCAGTTCGTAAGTAGTGCTACTGCGGTCAATAATTTTGCGGCTGAACCTATCAGGTGAATGGTCCATTATTGGTGATTTCATAGGGTTCCCTTTTCTTGTTGTAATACTAACGGTATTAACGTTTCTTCGATTGAAGTTTTCTCTGTTGGCATACCGGCGCACATAGAGTTGTATCGACAGAACCTGCACCGCCAAGGTTGAGCCGAGCTGTCCGGGTCGGGGACATTGTAAACTATCCCAGAGTCAGGGATATATCGTTGAGGTAAACAACCCTCCTCAAACGTTTCTTTCACGATCGAAGATATCCTGTTAGCTTCTTCGTTCGCTATCTGACGTACTGTGTCGCCGTACTGGCCGGGTACAGGCTCGTCGAGGCCGATGATCCATTCTATGCACTCACCGGCTTGCGTCTTGTTCCTGCCGTAGCTCTGATCCTTACACAAATACACTAGGTGAATGTACTTAACGTCAAGGTCAGCAGAAATAGCGTACATCCCGACTTGTGCTATCTCGTGTCGGTCAGGCTGAGGATCTTTCTTGGCTTTGTTGAACCCGAAAGAAGATTTAGATTTGAGTTCCCACAGAACTTGGTCACCGTTCTCGTCAGTGTAAAGGCCGTCTGCGTTTCCGCTGATGTCCCAGCCGTATTCGTTCCTAAGGTCTATCGGGTATTCTCTGATCATCCCATGAGCGAACTCCATAGCGTCCTGCGCCATGCTGTGCAGTAAGGTGCCTGTTCTGAAAGCCAGCAGCGTCTTAAGGTCGATGGGGTCAGACTCCGGGACGTTTAGCATCTCAAAAGAGATTTGGCGGGAGCACGACCCAGCAAAAGAACCTCGGCCTTTAGTGCCGTAAGCTGTAGGCCGTGGCCCTTCTTCTATCCTTTTGTGGAACAAATGGTCATAGAGAGAAGCAACTGTGCGAGTCGATTCAACCATCTTGACCCTTGTAGTTGTCGGTAGACTCCAAGGACTCTTCGAATGTGACTTGGCTGATCTTCTGGTTGAGTTTGTGTAGCGTCTCCGAGGAGATGAGCCAACTGTTTGTCCGTGCGGGCCACACGTCGGGGTCTTGCAAGGACATAGTTATCTTGAACATCTTGTTCTTGTCCCCCATGTTGATCGCTGGTTCAGTGCGCTCAACAGTTACATCTACTCCTTCCTCCGGTTCGGTGACTGAAACATTCTGCGCTTCGGTGCAAGTGATCTGCATTCCTGCCGAATAGCTGCTGAACATGAAGTAATTTCGCATATTTCCCTTTCATTCGAGTACGATATAACACAGTGTACACTATTAATACTACTCTGTATAGCATACCCAGGGGGTAAAGCCAAATTTTAGGTAAATAGTGTACGCCATTTGAACGTTCGCATCCACTTCGTAGACATCTTTGTAAAGAGTCGGGAACTGTTCTTCCCAGTAGAAATCATTTATCTGGAAGACGCCTCTATCAATCGACCCACTAGAGTTCACGTTGTAAGCTGTAGGGGACAACCGTGACTCACACCACGCTATTTCAAGGGCCTGTTCTTGCGGCCAATGGTATTGCTCTATCCGATGAGCTACAACCTCTTGCTGATTACCACCCATCGAAAGTATGTCAACCAGCAGCCACATAAGATACTTCACTCGTAACCTCTAGCCCTCTTAATCTCTTGGAGCGTGAAGCCGTAAGCAGACTCTTTGCCACCTCTGCTTGCTGACCCACTAGACTTACGTTTCTTCGCAGGTCTACCTTGAGGTTGTTCGGGCGGTAACCCACGATACCTTCTGGCTTGCTCCGAACTGCGATGGGCGCTCTCACACAATCTACACCGGCACCCTCGAAGCCAGCTAGAGTTTGTCCCAGTGCAATTAACGGCACTCAAAAGAGGTCCTCTTCTTTACGTTCTGCCAGAATCTGGTCGGCCTTTATAGATTCAAAGTCATCCCGGCTAAACTCCAAGAGGTCTTCGTCGTAGTCGTTATCATCTGGCGCTTCGTAGTACTGATCACTGTTCACAATTAGGGTACCCTTCTCTGTTTGAACCAATAGTACCAGAATGTACCACCTTTGCAAACCAGTTCAGGACTCTGGTTCTGAACCTTCCCTCAGACGCCCTCGTGTCGTCTGAT
>JGI24006J15134_10002305_pt1 | contig 10616 bp, 5 predicted proteins | sample LinPmetageLP53_FD_15134 | JGI IMG/M metagenome (IMG submission 15134) | reverse complement strand
AATTCGTTCATTTAATTTAAGTTAATTTGTTATCTTGTAAAAACTTTTGAGCTTTAGCTTTTTTAGCTTCTGCTAAATCAAATACAGCGGCGTCTTCTGTAACTGTAGGGAATTGATTTGTAGTAAATTGTTTTAAATAGTTTTCTATAAAATACTCTTTATATTTACTTTCAAACAAAACTTTTTTATCTTGAGACAACGGTAGATCTTCTTCATAACTCCAGCTTTTACTCGCTGCGTTAGCATTTTGTACCATTTGATCATCTTCTTCTACGCTAGTTCCTTCTGCTATATATACGTTCCACGCGGCTACAGCAGCTTGCTCAACACTTAACATACCTGACACTTCGGCGTTTATAAATGGCTCTGCTTTACGCTCTATTTTATCTATGTCAAACTTAAGTACATTTCTACCTTTACCACCACCTATGTCTATTATTTCATAATCATAGCTACCATCAGAATTTTTTAATATAAACTCTTCTTTTATTCTAGCTGTTGGAGCTAGTGTTTTATCTTCTCTTATATCGTCTAAAGAAAAAATACCAATAGCAGTTAATAGTTCTAACATTTCTTTATTTATGTCAGGAGTTTGAACAACAAGATCTATTCCAGCTTTATCCATAGATCCTAAAGCAGAATTAGTTATAACTAAAGGAGATTCAAATATAGGTCCATCAAAAGAAATAACTTGATTACCGTCTGTGTTTAAACTTAAATCTACCACGTAGCCATCAGACATAGAAAAACCTGGTCTTCCTATCATTATAGAATTAGCAGCTAAATATTTATAGCTATTATTTACATCATAGTTTTCGTCATCAGTAACGCTTAATTGTTCTAATAAGTTTTCTAAAAAAGCAATAGATTTTTGTGGAGCCTCTTCTAGTATTTTAAGTTGCTGTTTTTCTATACTACAATTAGGTAATGAACATTTATTGTTTTCAATGTCCATTTTTAATTTAGCATAAAGCTTAACAGTTGGCTCATATGCGTTGTCTAGTATTTTAAAATTATAATTAGCTGGGTACGCTAAATAATCTTCGTTGTAAGCTATAGCGCTGCTCTGGTTGAACTGTTTTATAAAAAGGTTTTTTTTGATGTTTACGTCTTCCATATTTTTTTTATTTCGGAGCTGTTGCACCCATATAGCTTCCAGCCATTGAAGCTATACCTCCAATAGCGCCTGTTATAGCACCTAATTGTGAATTTGCTGCTTGTTGTTCTGATTGAGCCGCCATACCTATTTGAGATGCAACTCTATTTAATTGAGATATTTGCCTGTTTTCTTTTTCTCTATAAACAAATTCTCTACCAGCGACGTCGGCTTGTTGAAGTCTTTGTTTCTCCCCTCTTTTTTGAGCCATCATAGTTTGATCTCCTTGAGCTCTTTGTCTTTCGTTTGAAAGTTCTTGCTGTTCTATGTTAGCTGCAATATTTTTCTTACTTTGCAACGCCGCTTGAGCTAGAGCAGTAGCACCACCAGCGCTAGCTCCAGTAGCTCTAAGAGTATCTAAAGTATTTGCTAAAGCTAAATCAGTCTGTTCCATTTGTATTTCTGTAGCGCCCGTAGCTACTGACAACTGTGAAAAAGGATTTGTAATAAGACTAGATAAGTCTTGTATTCCTTCGTAAGGGTTTATTATTTGCTGTCTATTAGCCTCTAGAGCAGCTAGTTTTTTCTGTAATCTTCTACGTCTTTTTCTAGCTCGTCTTTTAGCTGCTCCGCCCATAATACCGCCTACAATTCCCCCAAGCGCTGAAGCTCCTCCGCCAATGATGGCTGCTGTTACCATTGTCATATTAAATTGTTTTTTTGTTATATTCTTCTATTGTCATAGACACTAATTCGTTTTCTAACTCTTCTATATTCTTAGTGTTGCTGGGATTTTTATGAACATTTACAAATATAGAATCTTCTAAAGCATATATAAATCTTTTAGAACCAGGTTGCGAAACAGTATAGCAGGGAGCTATATGTTCTATTTGTTCCCCATTGTTATTTATTAAAACCCTACCTTTCATTAAAAACCAAGTATGCAAATGATTATGAATAGCACCAACAACAACATCGTCCTTGTTCATGTCCATCTGTCTTATATATATTTGATCTGCAAAACTGTGTTTTATAGGCACTTCAGGTACTTCAACTATGCCTTTGCCGTCGCCATAAAATCCATCAACATGATTATTTTTTATAATAATATCCTGTATATCTTGAACTGATTTGTTTATTTTTTTAATATCCATTGTTAATTATATAATTGCTTTCTACTGCAAATAAAGTTTTTTCACCACCTAAGTCTGTAGTTCCATCTGTTGACATTTTAACAACAGAATAAAAACCTTTAATACCACTTATAGAATCTCCAAATGTTATTTCACCAGGAGCAGGTGCTGAGTTGTTTATTAAATTAGCAACATACTTATTTTCTTTTAAAACAAAACCTGCATAATATTTTTCATTTTGTGGGTTTATAGTTCCAAAAACGCTTTGGTAATCTACCCTAGATACAGCTCCATTAAAAGATAGTATTGCGTTTTGAGCAATACCTAAATTAGCATTAACAGTTAACAATCCTGTAGCTGAGTTAAAAGACACTACAGTTGTATTCAACTGAACACCTAATCCATTTACGATATCACCTGTTCTTATAATTCCACTTATACTTGCTAAACTTAAAACAACACTAGTTGTTAATGAAGCCGCAGAAGCAGATCCGCTTCCTTCAGTTAAAACATATTCTCCTTCTGTGTAGCTTCTTATTTGTGATGTAAGATCACTACTATTTTGCCAAGAACCTACAAACTGCGTCCCGGTGCTATCTGATAAATATTGATCTACGCTCCAGCCATTGCTACCTTCATAACCTATAGTGTTAAAAGTCTTAGAAACTGTAGGACTTGGATTAAAAACAAACGTTATAGAAGTTATATTGTCTTGACCATAGAAATTACCTCTATTTACAGATGTATCATAATGTCTCCATAATTTAGCTACACCACCAAATGTTAAATTGTCATTATTAGCTAGTGTTACATTTCCACTTAAAACTAATGCGCCTGTTGCTGAGTTAAAACTAACTACAGTTGTACCTAGAGGCACGGCTGTATAATTTGGAACTCCATTAACTAACAATTCAACTGTAGAATATTGTTCTATAAAGTTTTGTACTCCATCTACTGTTACATTAGGGCTAGCCGTTACAGCGCCATTTACGTTTGCATTACCACCTATTGACTTTACAGTGTAAAAATTATTTCTTAAACTAAAAGCTTGATCAGGCGCATAAGAAAATAAACTCACCCAACCTTTTGGCTTTTCATCAAAGTTTAAAGTTTTAAATGTTTCTTGATTTTGCATTGATACAATATAATCTTTGCCATAAACATCGTATGCTCCTATTATTTTACCATTAGATTGATTTGTTACTGTAGCATTTAACTCATCTCTAAAAAAGTCTTTCATACCAAAGCTAGATATTTCTTCAATACCATTAGAGCTAAGTCTACATATAACATTATTATTTACGTCTGCAAAATATTTTCTATGACCATATACAGCGAAGCTTTCTGGATTTTTAGATATACCATATTTACCAGCATAAGGCTGTATAACTCCAATAACTAAATTACTAGCTGTTACAGTACCTCCGCCTTCAGCAGCATATATAGCATCTTTATCTATTAATGCTCTACTTACTTTAAGCTCTTGAAATATATTTAAATTAGTATCTTCTGCATATAGTTTTTGTATTGATCCATTAGCTGGATCTGTGGCTTTAGTTATGTCTTCACCTACAGAAAAAACATTTGTTCTATTTATACCGGTTCTTGAATTAAATATTCCAGAATATATTAAAGCATTAAATCTTCTAGTTTGCTGAGGTTCTTCTTCTACTATATAAGCTTTAGCTCCAAAGTCTACTGTTGTATTGTTATAGCCACCTCTAATTCTAGATTCTTCTATAACCCAAGAATCGGTTGTGTTAATTAAACTTTGAACTGGATAACCACCTATACTTTCAGGTATACCAAAAGAACCGTTCCACAAGACATCATCTCCATTGTTAACAGCTTTTTTCAGTAAAAAAGTATTGAAATACTTAACTTCTATTATCGCTCCAGCCATATTTAATTATTATTACTTATTTTTTATTTAAATTACTTTATGAAATAGTAAATGTTATATTGTCTAAATCATCAGGATCTATAAAATCGGGAACATTACCTAATCCTTGACCACCAGGATCATTAGAATTTGGGTAACCTGGATTCATACCACCTATTGTATTTTGGCCAACTGTTTGGTAACCTCTTGGTCCAAAACCAGCACCATTTTTCCATGCTCTGTGAAAATTCCATTCACTATAAAAAAAATAAGCTTGGATTCTGCGCAAACTATTAAGATCTGTATTAGGTGAAAAATACCAAGGTTTTTTATCATTAAAATTTCCACCAAAGAAATATATAGTATCGCCAATTGATACACCCGCTATATTACTTGTGGTGTTAGCCACGAAAATCATTGAACCCGTAGAAGAGTTATAAGATTTAAGTCTACCACCCATTATTTTGCTTATCTGATTTCTTAAAGCACTACCAGCGCCACCATAACCAGCGCCATCTGGTTCAGGTGAATTTACTGGGAAACTACGAAAAGCAACCATATCTTGTGATATTGTTCCTAATGTTGTTCCAGCTGAAGGGTTTATTGTTATCCCTATTTCAACTAAACTTAAACCGCCAGTCCCTGGAGGTGTTACACTCGTTACTACAGCTCTACCTTTAACTAAAGGAACGTTTGGATTTGCTTGCGTATCAGGCCACAATGTTTGTTGTTGAACTAAACCAAAAGTAGGATCAGGCGTGTTAAGCGGTATATTTATTGTTCCATTGTTTGCTAAAACTCCGTTCACCTCACATAGACTATTACCAGCGGGATGTCCATTAGATCCTGAACGCCAACCGTATTCATTGTTAAAAACACCACCTGCATATAAATAATAACCAGCTTCATTAGCTGTAATACCAGCTACTGCAGAATCAATTTTTAATAAAGTTGCAGGTAAATAATACCATTTACTACCAAACCAAAAAGGAGATGGCACACCTTGCCAATAATAAACTGGATCAACAGCCGAATTAAGTGTAGGATTGAAAACGAATTTTTGAAATTGAACTCGCAATGCAGCATTGAAAACATTTCCACTTATAGTAACATCATTATCGTATGGACCTCCAGATAATCTTATTCTCATATCTATTTCAAACGTAACGTCTTCTGCGATTAATCCTGCATCTTGTATTCTTATTGTTACAAAATATAAAGCAGCTCTTACCAAGTTGCTATTAGGGTTTGTGATTTTGAGACGACCTTCTAAAGCATCACCTGTAAAAGCAGGGTCAAGTTTAAAAACATTTGTATCACTATCTATTAAAGTAGCGGGAGGGCCATCTATAGAATTTATTGTTTGGCTAAATATTACGTAATCAAACGCTTGAGTTAAATTTGCAGGTTGTTTAAATATTATAGATTGATTTTGTAGATTAGGATTATTAGCACCGTTTTTAGCTTTAATATTTACTATAGTTCCATTTTCATCTCTTCGAGTTCTTACAGGTATTGTACTAGGCGCTGTTGGGACTACAGGAATCCCACCTCCACCTGGTCCATATGTAACTGGACTACCAGGCACGTTGTTAACAGTTATAAGATCATAAAACTGCTGAACGTTATTAAGTGAAGCTTCTTTAGTTATTATATTTTCAACGCCATCTACTATAACTCTAAAATTAAAAGTAAAATCTCTTAATGGATTTGTATCTTGATTATCCGCGTTATACATATAGTATATGTCATCATAGAAATTAGCTGGAAAATCTGTGAATTGATTATCTGTAGAGTCTGTTGTTCTTATTTGCCAAGGTCCTACTAAACCACCTTGAGCTGAAGTAGAATCTTGAAATATAAAATACCTTCCAACAACACCTTGACCAGTTCCGTCTACCGCGCTTGATCCTCCAACTACTTGATTATATCCATTAGTAACGCTTAATAATTCAATAGTATCACCGTTAGCTGGAACCAGCGTTATGGGCGAGCCAAAGCTATTAACAAGTTCAAATCCAGTTGTTAAATTGTTTAATATATTACTTTTAGCAGGTAGACCTTCGTCAAAATTATTTGTTGCAAAAGGGAAAAAATCTACACCACCAGGCGTTGATTGATTATTTAATATAAGAGTGTTTAAATCTGATATTAAACCCGAGCTAGAAGTTTCCCAATATATATCTAAAAGACTTTCAACGGGTTTTGTTTCATAAACCGCCAATCTTTGTATGCCTGGTATTAATGGTGTTCTTACAGCTGGAAGGCTAGCTCCAGCTGTTTTTGTTATAGTTATAAGCTCTCCTTCTATAGGAATAAAATAAAAAGTCATTATTATCTTTATCAACAAGTGTTATTCTCAAACCGCTTATATTCCCTACTCCAGGGGAAGCAGGATAATCAGTTTTTATAAGACTTACAACATTTACATATGTTTTATCAGGCAAACTATTACTAGAAACTAAATCTCCAGGAGCTATACCAGTAGTTATTATGCTTGTTAAATCACCTGTAAATTGAGTTATACAAACAAAATCTTGAGGCTTAGCATCGTTTGTTGTTATAACGGCACCACCACTACCTCCGCTTTGTTGGTTATATAAACTTTGCGCTTTTAAAGCTTTACCGCTTTCAGTAAAATACTGTGTAGTTGATAATTGCCCTATTAAACTTTCTGTAGTAATTCTAGCAACCAATGGGTTTGAATCTAAACTATAAAATTGAGGAAAAAAGTTAGGTGCTTCAGGATTTAATGGATCAAAATCAAACATATCGTATACTGTTGAAATAACAGATACTGTGTCAGAGTTTTTTCCTGAATAATACTGAACGTTTAAATTACCACCGCCTGTAGTTGGAGCCGCGTTAGTGTTTTCAACTCTACCAAAAAGCTGAACAGAACTACCAAATTGTCTTTGATCAGGACCTACTTCATTTAAATCTCTTGGTATTTTATTTATATTATCATTTATAAGAACAGTGTGAGATGTTTGACCTACTTCTAGCGTTTGGTCGTTAGGATAAGATGACATTATACCAGGAAGATAAACATTGTAGTAATCTTGCTCTGTTTGTTTTACTACTACTTTCCAAGAATACCAACCAAGTGGATTATAATTACCGCTCGAAGTATCGCCATTATATAAATCACTTGTTATTGGTTGATTCATTAAAACTTTAAGTGAATCACCTGGCCATGATATTGTGTTGATAGTGTCATCAACATAAGGCGCATATAATGTAGAACCTTCAAAAGTTTCATTATATACTGTTATAGAGCTTTTACTATTAGAAAGTATAACACTTGATTGTCTACCGTATCTATCAGATAATACAAATCCAACTTGATAATTTCTATTTGATTTAACAGAGCTACTAGGGTATTCTATTCTACTTGTAGTATTTAATATGTCTCCACCAGCAGTGAATACTAAAGCTACAGGAGAAGGTACTGTTCCTAAAGGAAAAGTAACATCATTGCTTAAAGTTATAGTAGCATTTACAGATCCACTATCAAAAAAACTTAAATTTTGAGCAGCTGATACATTTACAGCAGCACTAGCTATTACACTGTTGTTTGTTGAATTATAATTTACAACTGTTGTACTACCTGGAACACCAGCGCCTGTTATAGTCGCTCCAATAGGTATTGAACCTGATACAAAAGATAAAAATATTTCAGTAGTAGTGCTAGCGTTTAATACAGTAGCATTAATTGAAACTGTTTGACCATTGTTATTTGTTGTTACTATTGTTGTTCCTGCTGGAATATAAACACCAGGATCATTACAACTAATAACCATATCTGGAAATAAGCCATCTGGCGGAGTAAGGTTTTTTGATAGTTGAATGTTTATATTGCTGCCAGCTGAATAAGTAGCTGCAGATCCTATGTAAATAGCTGTAACTTCATTTATATTAAAATCTGCTTTTTCACTACATATAACATTGTAATCTAAAGCTGTTGGTGGAGTTAGTTTATTAACAAAATTACCGTACATTACTCTATTTCCAGCAACTTCTTGTGCTAGAGCTTTTAAAGGTACTTTGTCATAAACTCTTACTAGTTCACTTTCGGGTAGAGTAGTTGTTGGTTTAGTAGATCTATAATTATATGTAAAATAATTTATATCTCCAATAGTTAAAAAGGTATTGTCAGTTAAGCCTGGAGAAGGTATGTCTTTACTAAGTTTTATTGTACCTGCTATTGGACTGCTAGCGTCAGTTGGTGTGAAGTCAGTTATTGTTGTAAGAGCAGGTATACTATCACCTAAAATTGTTTCACCTTGTTTTATACCACCTTGTATTCCATCTATATTTATAGCAGTTCCAGCCGTTATAACACCAGGTGTAGAAGGCTGATTTCCATTTACAAAAGCTATTGCAGCTGAAGAAGTAATATCATTGATAGGTATTTTTTCAATAACTCTAACAGCTAAAGAATCTGATTCTTTATATAATATTTCTAGTTCTTTTATTTTTAAAGCGTTTTGTAGCGTATAATTAAAAAAGGGCAAAGGTATTCTTAAACCTATGCTGTTAACTTTGTTTTCTGCAAAATAAACTATAGTACTTTGATAAGTTTCTGTTTGATCGTCTTTAGGCGTATTAGGAGCAAGCTCATACATAAAATACCCATCTTGCTTTGGAATAAAAGCATGCTGCGTAAATGGAGCAAATATAGAATATTCATTATCAGTGAATTTAAATCTATAGCTAAATCTTGCAAACTTACTTTCTAAATAATCAGGATCTCCTGAGAATTCAAAATCAAAATAAGGATTAGCGTTAAAAACAATAACTTGATTATTGCTAACATCTATGTTACCAGTTAGTGAAAGTTCAGTTCCAGCTGCATTTATAGTATTTACAGTTACACCTGTTGGTTGTAATTCTTTTGAGTTAGGGTTTTGTAAAGATACAGTAGAATTTGGATATGGACTACCTGTGTCGTTTATTTGACCATTTATACTATTTATCAACAATGGATTTCCAGCACCAAAACCTACTGCTGTCTGAGTTCCATTAGCTAATGCTGTGCCGCCATTTGGTAAAAATAAACTACTAACATCTTTCATAGTAGTTTCATAATAAGTATTACTAGAAGTAGTAGCTAACGCACTTTGTTCATAAAGTTCTATGGATCTATAAGGATTATATTTAGCTACAGATATTTGATCTTCGTTGGTGTAATACGTAGGATTTGTTAAGCCAGAAGGATTTGCTAAAGAAACGTTTATAACTCTAGGCTGATTTCTATTATCAGTAAAAAATAAAAGATCTTCTAGTATGTTAACGCCTGTTATTAAGCTTTCTGTAGAAAAATTTAAAAAATTACCTTTTACTAAAATAATTGCTTCTGATGATAAAACATTATAAGATATAATAAAATTATTAGACTGCTCGCCACTAGGCGTATAGTTTGTATTATAGTCAGATCTAGAATTATCTTTATCTGTAAAAAAAAGATAAACAGTATTATTTACTTCATCAGCTAAGTTACCTATGCATATTAGTTTAGATACACCTGTTAAGCTTTGAAAATTTTGTATAGAAGCATTGCCTAAGATATTTTCTAAATTACCTACATTAGCACTTTCAGACTTACTTATTTGTGCATTTTGAGCATCTCTATATTCACCGTTAGGTAATATACGAGCGTCCAAGTCTTTGTTCATCTTGGACTTTAAAAAAGTATTTTGAACTTTAGCCATTTAATTTTAGTGTTTTATCCATTTAGATTTACCTCGCATAACTTGAACTATTTCGTCAAGCTTTATGTTAGATAATCTTATTTTAGCATTTCTAAGCTTAGCTGATCTATCTCTTTTTAATCTTTGAACAACGTACTCTTGTTGACCTGCTCTTGTAGATACTATATTATATAGTATAGAGGCATAAAGCGCGTCTTCGGCCATCTTAGGTATCTTAAAATCACCATCATAAGCCAAACCGTCTGATATATACTCTAGTACTATTAACTTACCTACTAAGCTACTTGAAAAGCTTATCTTACCTTCTCTTGAATTCATGTTAAACCAACCGTTTACTTGTGCGTATTGAGGTTCTAAGCCATATTGTTGACCGTAAAAAATGCTATTGTCAAATCCATAATAATTAGCCCAGTAAGCATAGTCATCTATGTTATTGAAAAAAGTTTGACTTATTATTGTGTCGTTAGCTGTTTTCCATCTATTTTCTGTTATAGAAGTTCCTTCTAAATTTTCACCAAAATTATCTTGAGTAGGTACGCCTTGGTTGTCTTGTATGGGATTTTCATAAGGACTAGTAGTTAGATTATTAGCTGGATATATAGGTCTTTTAACTCCTAATTGATCTATATAGCAAACGCTAACATAGTTCACGTAGTCTTGAGGTAATGGCAGGCTTAAGCTTGGAGGTACATTTAGCTCTTGAGAATGTATACTTTTTAAAGTATCATAACTAAATTCTTGTAAAGATCTTTTAGCAAAAAACAATACATCTGATTTATTCGCTTTTTGTA
>JGI24006J15134_10002303_pt1 | contig 10621 bp, 18 predicted proteins | sample LinPmetageLP53_FD_15134 | JGI IMG/M metagenome (IMG submission 15134) | reverse complement strand
AAAAAGTTAAGTAATCTTTTTTCATACCATCCAGCTTTCTCTAAATCTTCAATAGGTTTTCCTTTATAACGCATTCGCCATCTATATTTCATAGAGTTGCCCCGCAAGTAACCAATGTACTCATCATCTGTAAGCATAGCTTCTATAGCTTCAATGCATTCCACTGCCCCATTATTATAATGTTCAGGATTATTCACGTTATCTATTTGATGTGACACGTTTTTTATATGTTCAGTTTGATGGTTAAATGTATCTGTTTCCATTTTAGTATCAAGAGCATCTAACATTTCTTGATCTGATCTACCATTAGTATTTTTAAGCTCATCCCATTCTCTGGGTGTTGCGTCATTTATACTCATTCTATTCTCCATATTAAAACTCCTGCCATTCTTGAGGAAATGATTCAGCACTAAACCATCTAAAGTTATGTGAGTTAGCCCACTCTGCATGGGATCTTTTTGTACCATCCTTTCTCCTTTTAGAAGCTGGCATAGGAGCAGAAGGATTAGCAAAAATAAATATTAACTCAACATCTTTAGGTAGCATCTTAGCAGCCCATACATATTTACTATGTTCTTGAAAATCCCAAAACCTACCCTTAGCTTCCACAATGTATAGTTTGTTACCTATTTTTTTAAAGAAGTCTGGATGATATGTATGTTCTACAATGTATGGATAAGTTTTTCCATGATGTTCCCATCCTTTAAGGACAGTATCATGTAATGTTTTCTCCCACTTTGAATCATAATCAGAAGGCTTCTCTTTTTCTACAGGTCTTTTTACTCTAGGCTTTCTTGCTTTCAAAAGATATTCTTAGTAATAGCTACAGTTTTTTGATCTGTCGCTACTTCCTCTAAACTTTTTAAAGTGATAGTATCTAAATCTAAATTAGGATTGTTTTTATATATCTTCTTTAATTGTTTACGCATCCATTTAGGGGTAAAAGGAATACATTGAACACCATATTTTAATGCAGTATGTGTATCTGTACTAGGCATAAACTTCATTATGTTTTTAGTATTGACTTGCTTCATCTCTTCATCACTTACTAAAGTACCCAACCATTCTACCAGAAGTTCTTCTGTTTTCCTACTAATTTTTTTAAACATTTGTGTTCGACTATTCATACTAATCTTAATGATACCTCCTCTACTTTTGGTTCAGATGTTACTCTTGTAAAATATTTAAGACCATTAGAATATTTGAATACTCGTAAGCCTTGCCCATTGTTAGAATCTGACCAACACTTATTCTTATGAGAGCAATAAGCGCAGCCAACTGCAAGTCGCAAGTTACCTTTGACTCCTTCTGCTACAGGAGCATAGCATCTATCAGGAGGAACATCAGATTCTAAATGTTTCTTTATATTTTTGATTCTAGTTTTGACGTTAGGTTTCTGTAATTCTCCGGGTCTATATAAAACTAGTTCTCCAGATTCTTTATTGAGTGCAAGGAATCCACCATTGGTAGTACCTTCTGCTTCTTCATAGCCAGCAAGTTGTGCCATATAACCAAATGGATCATCTTGAGGTAGTGTTCCTTCTTTAAACTTCCTGAAAGCAAAACTAGAAGTAGTCTTTACATCTACTACTTCACCGTCTATAACACAGTCCATGTGTCCTAGAATTCCATCAACCTCCACTTCTTTCTGTTCACTAGTAACTTCATGTCCTGCTAGCTTGCTTAGTAATAATACTACTTCTTCTAGCATGTGACCATAAAGAAATTTGATAAACACTTGAGGTTGGGTTCGATTGAACACAGGCAAGTCTTCTTTAACGTCATACCACAACTGCCTCATAGGACGGCCTATGTTGCTCATACGCAGCCCTTTAGCTTCTTTGTAGGGGGTAGACCAGTTTCTTAGAACGTCCTTCATACGCTCTCCAAAGTCCTCTATGGCCTCGTCTGATATGTCTAAGTCTTTTTGTTCACAAAGACAAGACAAGGTTTCATAGATATCTTCTACTAAAGTGTCTAATGCTTTCATTTGTTTTCCTTTAAATAGTTTATTGCTCTTTTTANAATGTCAATGTTGTCATCAAAACCACCTAAAGCTCTGTTACATTTGTGACATAACCATCCTCTAAAAGATNCTGTTTCGTGACAATGGTCTAAAACCCAAGAACCATTTCTTGTATTGCCTTTACCTTTAACATCTTCTTCTGAGCCAAGGCATATTGGACAANCATAATTTTTTGAAGGAGGAGAATGTACAGATTTTAAATACTCTCTGACTTTACTTAAATCATTATTACATTTCCTGCATTCTGGTCTTAAATAATTTCCTCCTGAGTGTGGGCTAAAACTACTTAAAGGCAAAAGAGTATTACATTTATTACATTTTTTTTCTCCATTACCTAAATCAGAATGGTCATCATCAAACATTTCAAACTGTTTAGTGAGTTTCTGACCAGTTTCTTCCCACATTATATTCTCCATCAAGAGGACAGTTTAATTTAAACAAAGCACCTGCATCTATGATAGCCTGTACTCCGCGCTTTCCTACTTCTTCAGCCTGATCTTCTCTTGCTTCTACTTGCCACTCATCATGGACATTAGCCACACACTGGGCATCTAAGTCTCTAATGTAATGTACAAATAAAACTAATGCTTGCTTCATCACAATAGCTCCTGCTCCTTGCAGTAAAGTGTTGAGTGCAGCATGTTCAGATCTTACATGTATTTTCCTACCATCTAATCCTTTAAGATACCCTTTATCTGCTGCTCTTGCAACTTTATTTTTAAGAGATTTAAATGATGGGAGATTATCAAGGAAAGATTCTCTAGTTCTTTTTGCATTTCTAACGCTTCCTCCAAGAATAGTTGAGAGCTTTTTGTCTCCTGCCCCGTAACAAAGTGCGTATATGAAAGTCTTCGCCTGATTTCTTGATTCAAGTCCTGCAAGCTTTTGGTTAGTGGTGTGTATATCTCCGTTAATGATTTCATTAGTGTACTCCTCATCGTTCATATAATGTGCAAGCATTCTAAGTTCTAGACCTGATGCATCTATACCTACTAGCTTGTAACCTTCTGGAACAATCCAACATGCCCTACATTCTTCACCATAAGGGGAGGATGAACTAGGTACTTGTGCCATGTTAGGTTCACGATGAGTCATGCGTCCTGTGATGGCTCCATTAGGTATTACAAAGCCATGTACCCTATCATCATCCTCTACAGCCTTAGTCCATGAGTCTATTTGAGATAGCCTCTTATTATGTAGTAGATAACTATTGATTAAGTCAGCCTCTGGAATACCTTTAACTTCAGATAGAGTCTTCTCGTTAACAATAGGTCTACCGTTAACTGTATACTGGTCAGGCTCCCATCCAAAATCTTGAAGATATTCACCTATCTGAACTCTTGAATTAAGATTGAACTCTGTCGTAGTTAATCTTGCAATAGGATTGCATCTAGACAAACATCCTCCTGAAAAGTTTAGATTGTTTCTTAATATGTTGTGCTCTGATTCAGTTAACCTAGCTCCTTCTCCACTATCTAACTGACTCATATCAGAAGTCTTACTAAGCTTCCCTGCTTTAGTAAGTCTAGGATATAATTTTGTTTCAGTTATCTTTGGTCTAAAGACAGACTTAACTTCATCTTCTACTCTATCAGCATTAGATCTAAGCCCTGCCATTAGAATATCTGCTGACATAGAATCAAATAAGAACCCATGATTCTGTTGATCTTTTAAAATCTTTGCTACACTATGCTCCAAGGCTAATGATTCTTTAGAGAATCCTTTTGATTCCTGACGTAATGCATAGAAGATCTTTTCATTTAACTCAACATCCCTAACACAGTAGTCGAGCATCTCAGCCGTGAACTTTTCAAACTCTTTGAACTCTATCTTAGCCAAGCCAAGTTTAGCTCCCCATACAGCCAGCCCATGTCCTCCTTCTCTAGATGGATTAAACAATCTAGAAAGTACTAAGGTGTCTATGATCTCCTTATCATCTCCAAAGTTAGGACGGTTAGTTAGGCTCTGCACTACTGGTATATCAAAACCTATTATGTTATGACCTACTAAGTGAGTTGCTTTCTCAAGAAGATCTATTCCCTCTTCTATATTGTCAGGCCCATAAGTATAAAGCTGCTTAGAGTCTAAATCCTTAGCAACGATACACCATATCTTAGTAGCTTTTAAGTCATCAGTTTCTATATCAAATAGTATTTTCATAGTTATTCAAATTCCAAATTGATTTCTATATCTTCATCTAATGAATTAGTTAAGTCATCAGTAGCCAACTCAGATAGTCTACCTGTTTCATTATCATACACTAAATGTGTAGCGATTCCTACATCTCCTGTGTATCTAGATTTAAGTATCCTTACCTTAGTAGTGCTTGCCTCTATAGGATCATCTGATTGCTGGTTTCTTTCTAGTGACAGGATCGCATCAGATATCTGTGCAATACTTTGACTGCCTCTGATGTGACTCACGCTTGTCTCTACGCCATTTTCATGGCCTCTGTTACCATCTATACGTCTTAGATGAGAAACCAGTATAAGACCTACTCCTGTCTCTTCTACGAGGGATCTAAGCCTAGTCATAATAGAGTCAATAGCTCTTCTTTCATCACCTTCTACGCTGTTAGATACCATCATATGCAAGTGATCTAGTACTACCCATCTACAGTTACATCCTATGATCATAAATCGTAGCTTACTAAAGATAGCGTCTATATCGTTAGCTCCAAAGTGAGCATGTATCCATACCCTATCCTTATTATCACCAGTAAATACTGTTCTGAAGTACTTAGTTAGTTCTTCTTCTGTGTATTGTTCTCTGATTCTATCAATGTGTAACTTAGCGTCTGCTTCTATAGATACAATACCATCCATAGTTCTCTCTTCGTTTTCTTCTAGAGCTATGATGCCTACGTTATCTTTGGTGTGGTTTATTAGCCAATGCTCTAACTCCCTAGTCACAGATGACTTGCCTAAACCTGTGCCTCCAGTAAGTAAAACAAGTTCACCCTGCCTTAATCCTTCTAGCTTCTTGTTCAATCCTTCCCAAGGATAAGGGATGCACTCCTTCTTCTCACGGTTAATGAATTTATCTATGTTATCTGAAACATTAACCACTCCACTAGGAGTATAAGTCTTAGCTTCCCACCAATACTTAACAAATCCTGCTTGTTGATGATTTATTAACAACTCATTGGCATCTTTAAATCCTTCAGGTAAGGACATGATCTTAGCCTTGCTAGGTTTTAATAGTCTAGCTATTCTCTTAGATGCTTCTCTTCCAGCTTTGTCTGAATCAAAACAGATGATGACGTTATCGTATGACTCTAGGAATTCTAGAGATGATTTGATATCTCGTTCTGCTGATTGCGCTCCACTACGAATAGAAACTACAGGCCACTTAGATCCTAGCATCTCGTATGCTGCCATAGCATCACACTCTCCCTCGACTATCGTGACATACTTACCTCCTCCTTTAAATAGTTGTTCACCAAACAACCCTGCTTCCTTTAGGTTGCCTTTGGAATAAAATTCTTTAGAGTTAACAACCCTAGTCTTAGTTCCTATTATCTCTCGCTCAAAATAGTAAGGATAGAAGTGTTTATTTATCTTACCATCTGACCCCCTTGTAGACCTGACTCCATACTTAGTGGCAGTAGATTTACTTATACCTCTGTCTTCTAAACTATTAAACTCTCCTTCTTGCTCAAAATTAATTGGTTCTTTACTGATAAGACTCATTGATGTTTTACTTGAATCTTTATCCATTCCATTATACTCCTGTTGACTAAATGATTTACCACAAGAAAAGCAGTAAGCCCTCCCGTCTTCATCGACGCAGAGGGCATCACTACTAGGACAACTTGGGCACGGAAGATGAAGCTTTACAAAAGCCATGTTATATCTCCTATTTAATTGCTTTCAAGTACAGGTATCTTAGCCTCCTCATCTAAGTTTCCCTTGATTATTGTATCATAGTTAGCTTGTGCTGCTCTATAGATATTTAGATCTATTTCAGCTTGGCGCAAAGGCCCCCGTTGAATTTCAGCTAACATCACAAAAGCTTGTTGGGCTTCTTGGTTGAGCTTGGATACATCGTAGTCCACATCTTCATTACGATACACTGCTTGTGGGGCTTGTTGTTGCTGTTCTTCTTCCATTTTAAAATGCTACCTCCTCTGTTTGTAGTTTAGGCGGGTTTGATCCCTCTGATCTTTCTATCAGATCAACTATCTGTACTGCTTGAAGTACAGGGCGAGACACCTTCACTTTGTTTCCATAGTTGTACTGTGACCACTGGACATTAATAGTAGAACCGTTGCCTATCTGTACATCTGGCATAAGATTCTTATCCAAGTCTACAATAAGAGGAGGATCTCTCTTTTCTGCTGTCCCTTTATTGAGAGCCCAGTTAGCAAACTTAATTACTGGATCAGGCGTAAAGCTCTTTGAACCTGCTTCACTCATAAAGAAATCACTGATTCCTATACTCTTGAAGGCGGCAAAGATCTCATCTGACACTGCTAGATTTAACTCATAGAAGTGATCAGTTTGATTGTAGTTAGGGTGTGGAACTTGCAAATGTGCATAGTAACATTGACCTGTCACGATTGAGGGTGGTCTATCCATAAGGCAGTATCTCCTTTTGTTAAAAATTTAGTTTAAGTTGTGACTCATTATAACACTTTAAAAAGGGAATGTAAATATCTGAATAGAAATCTAAATCAATTCCCTGTCCCGGCGTTACTTTAATATCTCCATTGGGTTGACGTTTAGTAGATTCAATAAACATTTTATCCACGTACATCTGCATTACAAAAGGAGAGCAAGTAAATTTGTCGTACTGATGAGCAGTCATTGTAAATGTTTTATCTGACATATTATCAACCCACTAAGTAGTCTAAGAAAGAAGGGAACTGATCAGCAACTACTGAATTTATTCCATTTAGTATATCTTGATCATCATGTTCATATTTTATATATGCTGCAAACTTATAAAATAATTTACGGCTAGGTGTATCACTATAGTTGTGCGCCCAGTGTGCTGCCCAAGCATCATCTAAAGCTATCATTAATTCAGACTTAGGATCTATATCACTCATCATTATTTTCCTCCTCTTTTATATATTCTACCACAATTTTATATTTATATCCACTAAACTTTATACCTCTATCTAATAATATATCTTCTACCATTTCATCAAGAGGATCTTGTTCAGAAGGACTTAAATTTTTATGATCTAATATTATTTTATTCATTGAGTTCAATCCTTTTCCAAAGCGGATTTATTTGGTAAGAATAAGCCCAATGACCATCAGATAATCCTACAACATACTCTCTTTGTCTAGCATGAAATGAATCCCAACTAATAATATCTATAAACTTATCAATTCCTTCGTCTTCATTCCTTTGTATTTCTGTTACCTTTGCTATCTCAGGTTTACCTCTACCCCAACATCCTCTATGTACAACCTTGTCACCTACTTTAAGATCCATACTTTTTCCTTATTTAAATTTCATTTTGTTTTATTGCTTTCTGACGGTCAAAGAAATCAATCACAGATTCCTTTCCAGCCAGTAACCTACGGTGATCTAGCTCAGAAATATAGATTGGAGAGTTATCAAACTCTTCTATCTTTATCATCTTGGCTTTGATTTTGTAAAGTTCAGAAACCGAATCTTGATATTTCCAATTCTCCTTGAGTTCCTTTAGACGTAACTTGCCAGCAACCAATCCAATCACATCCTGTAAAGCACACATTACAACAGCCCAATCGTCTTCAGTGAATTGGATTTCGTTTTCATTGTCTCCACCCATCATCAAAGTTATGTAATTGTCGTACTGTTCATCTGTTTTTTTATGCCACTCCATTGTTTAACTCCTTTAGTCTGTCCTTGGCTGTATCCCAGAGCACATTCTTTTTCCAAGCAAGGTATCCCTTCAATGGTTTTTTATTAGGTGGCTCACTGATGTTAGAGATACACATGTTTTTTACGCGGATATATCCCGGCTCTGGTCTATCAAGTGGTAGTTCTTCTTCATCTAATCTATTGAATCTAGGTGGGTTGTCATCATTGAATTTTAATTTACCCTCTTCTCTTAATGATGTGTAAAAATCTCCTCTATCAACTGTTATTGCAGCGGCTAGATCAGTTGGTTGATAATCAAAAATAACTTCTTTACTTTGATAAGCTTTAATAGGAATGGTTTTCTTTACTTCATAGAACCAATTGAATAATGCAGGAGCAAAGATCTCACCCTTCTTCTTCATCCAATCCATCTTACTAAAGTATTGTTTTAAATTATCAATGTCTTCATTAGTTCTTAATCTATATATGTATGCTTTGTAACTCATCTTTATTACTTATCCTCATTAGTCATGGACAGTTCAAAGTTTCCTATCAATTCTAAGGGAGATTTATTCTCCTCTCCCGTAAAGAAAGTAAACTCATGTTTAACACCAACCTTCTGCCTAGTCTCCTCAAAAACTGTTAGATCAATATAAACACCCCCGCCATCTAATATTTTCTTTTCTATTTTAATATTATTAACATAATAAATGTTCCCACGACTTACAGTTATCTCTGTACTCATTAGCATTGCCTCGTTAAATAGTTTGAATAGTGTGAGCAGTTTAATATCATGCTCAGGATAGCATCCTTTGTTATGCGGCTAGCCTCTCCTTAGCTGCTGAACGAACACACACCTCTCTGTTAACTCTAGCGGCAATGATGTTATTCTTAGCAGTCTTCCTTTGTATTGGCATGTGAGTACTCCAATGAGTCATGGCGTTGTAAGCAGCCCAATGAGTCTTACCTAACGTCTTGATCTCTTTCTTGTATTGACCCCACAAGTACATCAGACTTTGATTTCTGGATACTTCTGAGTATCTTTCCTTGTTGTTAATCAGATCACTGACAGATACTGAGTCGCTTACAGTAAGAGGAACCTTACACTTAGCAGCCAAAGCAAAGACATTGAATGCTTCCCTGTCAGAGATGTCATTCTTAGTCCAACGCTTCCATCGTTCACCTTCTGCACGATAATCCTCTAAAGCTTTCTGTAACTTTCTTTGAGCGTGATTAATATCAAAGCTAGGTGTATGCTTCGCACTGTACATACTGAAGTTCTCTACAAAGGCTTGAGAGTTAGTACAAATAATTCTAATAGCACCTATCTGTATTACAGTAGGCCAGACACCATTGAAAGATGTCCTCCCTGATATTTGAAACTGACTCTCATCTCCACTAGCTACCTCAATAGTGTACTCAGGTAGGGTCATGGACACATAACCTATTGCCCCATCAGTTGTCACGCTGGATCTAACCTTAATGCCAGTACAGTCTACACCTGAGTTCTTCAGCACGTTAGTCATACACCTATATAGATCAGAGTACTGACCACCTTTAATACTATAAGAGTTCTTTCCTACAATATTAATAGCAGTATCTCCACCTACACGATGTATTCCTTTTCTGTTTGGATCAGACACGATGTTACCATATCCATCTGGATAGTACACAGCCCTCTCTTCCATCACTACATCTACTATCTCTGGTGTTTCAACTAAATCTAGTGGGTGTCCAAGAGATCTGTACTCGTTTATGTCAACTACATGTGTGTTCATGTTTTGTTTTCCTTTTGATTAATGTTTAAGTATCTTTTCTTCTATCGTTTAAACAAATTCAGCAATAGGGTAGCATACAATTGTTACAGTTTCATGACAACCCTAAACTAAATTCATTTATAGAACAGGTGATTCCCAATTGTTACAGTGTGTGCTAACTGGCTAGCCCAATAAGGCTTAACGTAATCAGCATGATACCATAAACTTCCCTCCGTTATATCTATTCGTCTGTCACTACTTAGAATATTACTCGCTAATATGTAACAGTTTAACCATGTTGTAGAATCTGTAGGGGAATCTGGTTTACCATCACAGTACCAACTAAACTGACATCTATTTCTTTTCTCACCTCCTTGCGTGATTACTTTACAAATTGTATTAGGAAATAACTTGTTGTCTCTCCTGTTAATAACAACATGAGCAACGGCTATCTTTCCTGCTAGTGGTTGGTTGCCTGATTCAAAATAAATATTCCTTGCCATGCACAGGATTTCTCCATCTTTATCAGACGCAAACGCACCACATGTAGTGAGGAGAAGAATTAAAAACACTAGTAACATCAATAAGTTATAGCGTATATCTCTTTTCATTTAGTACGTATCCTCCTCCTGTTGTTGGGTTGTATAACAATAAACCCATAACAACCTGCACACAGAGGCCGTGTGTAATCACGTTTATAAACTACTGCTAGATTGTTACAGTTAGGTTCTGAGCAATTCATTTTAACCATCCTCTTCGTCCTCATCAAACTGATTAGGTATCTGTACCCCAGACACTACCTCCTTCTCATTGAACACGTCAATGCCCTCGATGCTGTCAGTAGTAGACCTAGAGAAAGTCTCTGCGTCATCGTTCAAAAAAGAATCCAAGTCAAACTCATTGTCATCTGGATTGGTCATAATATATCTAACTCCTTGTGTTAGTTTGTTTTATTTAATTATCTGGCAGCAATAACCTTCTTCGATTTTGAATATAGTAGATCTGCCCCTAGCATAAGTACATGCTGCTTGCGATA
>JGI24006J15134_10002301_pt1 | contig 10630 bp, 10 predicted proteins | sample LinPmetageLP53_FD_15134 | JGI IMG/M metagenome (IMG submission 15134) | reverse complement strand
ATTTTAATACCAAGCCAATGCATAATTCCATCATCAGTTTGAGTAGAACCATTAAATTCTCTATCAGTTATACATTCAACATCAAGTCCTCCAGTTCCAGCACCAGTAGTAGCACCAATAGTATTAAAAACAGAATAAACAGGAGCAGCAACCTGAAGAGGCACACCTTCAACTTGATTAGTTTCACTAAACTGAAGAGAGTTATTACCAATTGGTATAGAATAAAAGGGCTTACTATCAATTGTTAAGTTCATAGTTTCAGAAGAATTAGTGCAATCTTGAGAATTATAAATACCGCAAAGAACATCACCTTCATCTGCTCCAGTTCCTTCCTGCGATTGCTGAACTACTGACTTAACTCTTTTACCACCTAAAGGTAAGAATGTTTCAACTCTAATATTATCTCCAATAGCCCAACCACCATCGGGGTGTTTATCATTATTGTAAGCAACTTGAATTTCATCATAAACCAAATCATAACCACCTGAACCTTGAATTTCTGCTCCTAAAGCACCAAGCAATTGAGGATAAAACAGAAAGTCAGCCATAATGTAAGTTTCTGCTTGAACGATGGAAGATTTACAAGGGGTATTAGCAGCAACTAAAGCACCACTTCTCATAATTCTTGTATTAAGTTCATCTTTTTGAAACTCTATGGTAAGCGAAACTTCTTGAGAAATTGCGAACAACGGGAGCATAACGCCTCTCATCATAGGAATTAATTGAGATAAACTCAAAACCCATTCAGGAGTTAANTCACTTGTTTCTTTAAGTTTATATCTACTTGATGTATCAGCATTTCCAGCAGCAGCAGATTGAGCCATAGGATTAGAAGGACGACCTATAGTTCCATAAGGAGCAACAGGAGGATAAGCAGATGAAGCACTTCCTAAAAAGACATCATCACCACCCATTTTAGGTTTAGCAATACCTTCTCTATATTCATTAGAATAATGAAGACGCTTCCAAGTAAGATAATGTCCTACATCTGCTAAAGTTGCAACTCGGCGACCTCCAATTTCCAAAAATGCTCGGGAAACGGCTGACGCTGCTCCTGTTGCTGCGGGTAAAAAACAAAATTCTGTATCATCAGCCATAGCAGTTCCATCACTTTTTCCAGCAGTCATTCTAAATTTGAATTGAGAATTTGAATTGAGTATTCCTTTACGAGGAAATACGAAGCGAACGCTATTTTGAGAAAAACTAACAGGATATACAAGGTCAGTTTCTACTCTCTGATTTTCAGGTCTTTCTAAAACATCTGTTCTTAAGACGGCGGGTAAAGAATTTCCACTCATTTATATAATATCTAAATATTTAAAATTTAAATTAAAAATTTTAACTTTATATTTTAAAATATTTTTATTAAAGATTTCCTTAATAAAAGTAATAGATTTTGTTAATATAATTTCAACTTCCTGATATACCCTCATAAGAACAAGAATGTTGTAAAATAAAGCCAATACATAATTTTTGCGTATGTTATTATTCCCATTATGATTAAAGGTAATAAAATAAAATTAATTCATAATTGAAACTTGTCCGTTGTTAAACATAATTGTATTTTTATGACGAATAAAGCAGAAAAGAGAGTGAGGAACTAAATTAATTCCAGCAGTAGGACGAGTTTGAAGTCGTAATCCAAGTGGAGTAGATTTGAAATTCAAGCCGTTTCCTGTAATATGGTCGTAGGAAGTTCCGATATTCCAAGCATTTTTAGCATCATTCTCAAGCATAGATGACTGATATTTACCAGGAATAACACCACCAGCACTATTTCTATCAAGAGACAATTCTGTTCGTAAATCTTTCATAAAAGAACTCATAGCCCATACATCTCTAACAGCATTAAGTTCCTCAAAATTCTTTTGAGATGTAGCAACACCCTGTTCCTGCTCGTCTTCAGTCCTCAATTCATAATCAAGCGGAATACGAAGCCCTCCTTTAGTGAAGGTAAGTTCCTGGAGGTTGCATTGATTTTTAAGAATTCCAGCCGCATCTGCTTCTAATGGCTGAACCGCCCAATTACTATTATAATTATAGTTATTAATAAACTCACTTGGTATCATATTCATAATTGTTCCCAAAGTCCTTGACTTGTTAATATTAAGAACGGCATTTGTATCAGTTGATTGAACGACCTGATAAAACGAACTATAGGCATTATACTCCCAAGCACCCGAGTTATTTTGAACCATAGCATTTTGAGCCGCAGCATCAGGCACTTCAAGTTCATAGGACATATTTACATCTCGCATTTGATAATATGCTCCTGAACCTGCTGTTCCTCCAGTAGAAATTTGGTTATTCCAGTAATTATTTCCGCATACAAAAAGGTCAGAAGCCAAAGTTGCAGTAATGCGAAGTCCTCTGACGAGTTGTAAGTCAATTGGATTACCCTGTAGGAAACCTGCTTGTAATGGAATGGAAAATTCAAAAGCATTATCGCAACGGAGACCCTGTTGCTGTTCTTTACCTAAAGCACCATAAGCAATATCTATACCTCCACTTAAATAACTTTGAATACCTTCTTGTAGGGGTAAAATACTACTACAAAGGCGATTATATGATTTTATGGTCTCATATGTAGCACCTTCTAAATTTTGAATAGTGAGAAAATCAATCGCCGCACTTACACCTACTCTCGGGTCAATAAAAACATCTGTTCCAGTAGCAACTCCAGCAGCAACACCATTAACAGCAGTATTATTAGATGGACGAGTTGTTGCTGTAAGTAGTGTATCAAAAACACCATTTATTCTTACACTTTTCCCGTTAAGTATAGCAGGGGTCATAGGAATATCAAAAACCAACTGATTAACACCACCTCTAAATGAAAACACTCCATTACCTTGATTTGTTGGATTAATTTGAACTAATCTTCGTCTTGAACTCATTATATTTTATATAGATATATTTTTTTATTTTAAATTAATTAAATATTTTAACTAATTTAATTATTGTATATCTAAAGTTCTACACTTAATCCAACTTTATTAACTCTAATTCTCCTTAATCCGTAGATATATGAAGTAAATAATTTATTCTCATCAGGAGGTTCTGATGCGGAGTATTCTACTTTAAGTGATATATTACCATCAGCAGCAAGATTATAAACACCTCCATATAAAGCAAGAGGACGAGCCATCATAAATTCCTTACCCTGTTGATTAAGATTTCTAACAGGAAGTCGGGCAGTTGATAATGATTTTTCTATTTCCCAAAGAGCAACTTGTTCGTTAAGTGAAGGACTTTGAGACAATCTTCCTAAAGAAACTTTACGAGTTGGCTGACTTTGTCCGTTGATTATGTAGTTATAGTTTTGAATATGGTCTAAAGTCGTAGCAAAATTATCAGATAGAACCGAATTTGCTATTGCTTGATTATGAGGAAGAGTAATAATAGATACAGCCCTCTCATTCAAAGTCGGTAAGTTAATTTGAGCGACAACTTCACCGCTATTTACATTATTCCTATAGGTTTCGCAGGTCATAAAATCGTATTCAGCACCTTCATCAGTCATAGTTGCTCTCTGTAATCCATCAACATAGGATTTAGGAGGTTGAGCCGTCTTAAGCACTAACTCAATATCGGTAAGTTCATATTCGCACTCCTTAATAGAAGCGGCTTTAGAAACTCCGCACACTCCTCTCATCTCAAAACCAGCAGGAGGAGCAGCAGCAAAAACAGCAATTTGGTCTTTAGCAGCAGCAGGAAGATATTGACCTGTAGCACCACCTACACTTGTCTGAAGAGCAGCAGGAATAGCACCAAGAATAACCTCAACTGCGGCAGTTGCGGCATTATAAGTTAAAGATTGGATAGTTCCAACGCATACAAGGTCAGGGAGGGTTGGAACAGCAGGGTCTCCAGTAGTCCAACAAAAGAAAGGACGACCTACTAAAAGATTAGATGAACCTGTAATACCTTGAAGAGAATTCATAGCCCTATCACCAGGAGCAAGTTCTCTACAAGATGTAGCAAGAGCAGCAGGAGAGAGTGAAGAAGCAAAAATATTTACTTGCGTTAAAGCCGCACCAATACCACCACCTACAACAGATTTTACTGCAAAATTATTAATAGAAGGAACAAAAGCAGCAGGAACAGCAGCACCAGGAGGATTAGCCGCTCCAGTAGCAACTGCTTCATTAGACATCATTCCTGCTTCACTCCACACTTGAAGGCATTTTGCTGCGAGGTTAGTATCAATTTCTACAGAAAGCCCCTGAAATAATGCTGCTGGGGTCATTCGTTTAGACATAGTTCCTAAAAGTCCGCTTGATAAAGGTAAGACAACTTCCATAGTATTTGGATTAGCAAGAATAGTAGTTCCATCAAGTTCAGGAGCAGAATTAACTACAGCAGAACCAAAATAACCCTCACCTAACTGACTTGAGTTAAATACGGCAGATGCTTGTTTTTCATTTGAACGAAGATTATAAAAACCATCATCTACTACACTTTCACTACCTTCTAAAAGGTCTCGTTTATGTTTTACCGAATTATTTTCAGTATAATGATATTCTTTGGTAAGACGCTCTGCATAATTTTGTAAATTTTCTAAAGTATGGGTTTGAGTTCCGTCATAAATTCGCAGATTATTTATTACCGATTGAACGCCAATTTTTTTTGGAAATCTATAAATAGACGAACCTCTAACCTTAACTTTCATCTTAAGGACACTCTGACGAGGGTCAATAAAACTCATAAATGGAGGAACGGAAAATCTGATGGTCTCCCCTGATTTATAGGCAAGTTGATTATCAGATGGAACAAGAGTAGATTTACTTGTAATAGTATTTTGATATTGAGATGCGGTGTAATCCATATTTATATAATACCTAAATATTTTATTTTAAAGTTAAAAAATTTAAATATTTAAACTTAATATTTTTATTAAAGATTTCCTTAATAAAAGTAATAGATTTTATTAACATAATTTCAACTTCCTGATATACCCCTATAGAGAGACATTTTACCTACATAATTTAGAAAAATAAAATATAACCTAATTTTTTTAGTTTGGTTATGATAATATGTAATTTTATTTCATTACGAATTTGCTCTAAATCAATCATTTATATATATGATTATTTTTTATTTTTCTTTGCTGCTGCTCTTTTTCTCGCCATTTCACCTAATCTTTTATCATTTGCTAATTGTTTTGCTGACCTTTTTCGTTTAGTTTTTGCTTGAGTTGGTTTTGAAATCTTTTTATTCTTTTTATTATCTTCTTCTATTAATTTATCTGCAACTTTATTTACTTCTGCTTGTTTTTTTTTTGTTAATTTTTTTTTAATATTTCCCTGCTTATCAGTAGTAGTTTCATAAATCGGTTCTTTTTCAGATTTAGGTCGTCTTGTATCTTTTGGTATAACTTGACTATAAGACGATGACTTTACTCTTTTATGAGTTAAAATTTCTCTTCCTTTATTTTTTCCTATACCTTTTTTAGTTTGAAACTCCTTCAGTTTGTCTTCTAATTCTTTATCAGTCATTTTACTAATTCCTCTAATTGTTCGGGGTTCATCTTTAGTTCCCTTAATTGTTCTGTTAAATGCTACTAATAATTTACGAGCAGCACTTCTACTTAAATAATGGCTTCCAAGATTTACGGGCATTCTATATATTAATAACAAAGATTATAATGTTATTAAAATAAATTAATTAGTTAGTTATTCCCATTTTTAATTGTTTCTTCTTAAGGTAAGCAATTCGTTTCTTTTCTAAAATAATTTGTCTATTTTTATCATAAAACTTTTTACTTGCTATTTTAATTTTGGCTTTTCCTTTATCACTTTTTTGGTATTTTCTAATATATTTTTTCTTATTCTCCATCAACTTTGTAGTGTATTCTTTGAGTTCATCAAAATCCATATCAGTAATTTTCTTTCTTGTCCCTGTTTTTCCTAAAGGATTACCGCAAGGATTTGGTTCGTCGTCGGTAGAATAATCTGTATCATTTACGATACTTTCTTGATTGCTGAATTCTTCTTGAGTAGTCATTATATAATAACTATAGATATTAATTTTTTAGGATTTGAACGCAATATAAACAATTATTTTCCATTTTTATTTGGAGTAGTTCCAAAAATTTGAGATTGTTTAGGTGGCTTTTTCTTCTTTTTTTTCTTAAGATTTATGAGAAACTCGTCTTCTCCTTGATATTTTCCTTCTAAATTTGATGTTCCTTGTTTCAAAGATTTAGGATTAGTTTTCTTAAAAGTTTTAACCTTTTTATCTTGTTTAAAAGTTTTAAACATTTTTAATATATAGTAGAATTATATAATAAAATGAGTTTAGTTTTTTTGAAAAACGAAAGTAATTCTGTCGGTGGCGATAGTCATCAAAAACCTTATGACTGGACTAATCATTTTGCTTCATCTATGGTATTACCTCCTAATAGTCAAGTTGCGTTTGTATCTGCTACTATGCAGCGTAAAGAAAATGTAGAAATAGCAGAACCTAATAATGTTTTATATCAACAGATTGGAATACCTGCTCTAAATAAAACGATGCCTATATATCTTAACGAACAGATTAGTGATGACTGGTCTAATGTAGTGAGTGAATTAATTTTTAATATGAATAGATGGGGAGGTCAAGCAGATTTTATGAGTGATAAACTTGTATCTCCATATACTAATGGTTGGAGTGGTGCTTATTCATCTACGACTGATAAAATAACAATAAAACAAAAACAAAGATTACAACCTGCTGACTATGGAGTTCAGTTTAATTGTATGAGGTCAATAGCAACTGGTTCTGTTTGGGGTGATATGAATGAGTTAGGTGTTAATTTTAGAAGTTCTCCTGATGGAATATTGTTTTGGAATGCGGGAATTCCTAATGAAGTGCCTGTTAATCCTGGTATTCCTACATCAATAGGTTTTTCTAAACTTTTGACGCAAGGAGGTCAAGCAATTGGAACTCCGTCAAGATATAATGAAAATAGGTGGGGTATGTGGTATTCTGATACTGGTATTAAGAGGAGTTTAGGTAATGTAGTTGGAGGAGGTTGGAATACAGGAGGTAATGTTGTAGGTGGAAGTGGTGTTTTTATGATAGATTTATCTGCTGGTGCTGATACTGCTACTCCTACATCTCAAGTGCCTAATTGCGTTGTTGGAGTTCAATCATTACAATTTATTGAAGGTCAAGAACCTTCTGCTGCTGGTAATAGTGGTTTTCTTGTTAATCTTGATTTAAATAACTCTGTTGGTGGTGGGGGTGGTAGTCAGACAAATGCGAGATATACTATGGGTTTATTAATTGAAAGAAATCAATTATTCGTTGAAGTTCAAAATGCTGATGCTGCCGCTGGTAATAATGGTGGATTACCTGCTTTAGGAGCATTAGGTAATTCAAGACACACTATAGTTTATCAAATGGATTTAAATGATTGGGCTGCTACAACAACAGCAGCAGGAACGCCTCAACCTAATGCGAGTATAGCCGATGCTTTTGAACGAAGAATGAGTTTTAGATTTAGATGGACTACTCCTTATTGTATGGCTGTTGAAGGTTCAACTAATTATAATCAAGATACTAACATAGGTGATTGGTTTTTATTATATGATATGGCTACTGGTGATACTCCTGCTGGAGCGGGTGTTGCAACAAAAACATTTATTCCTTCTTGGTATGGTGATATGGCTTTATGTTGCTACGCTCAAAATAGAATTAGAACATATGCTTATGGTAATTTTGATGTAAGAAGATGTTATAGTGGTGCTTTAGATTTATTTCCTGATTATGATTTAATGATGTCTAAACCTGGAAGTTATGCTGGAGACCCTATTGTTGGAAGTGCTACAAGATGGTTAAAAACTATTAAAGACGCTGACCTTCCTCCTGCTGGAACTCCTGAAACTTTTGATGCTAATGGATACGCTCAAAAACAAATATTTTTAGTTGGTAATGCTATTATTGATACTCCTGTTTCTGTAGATAAATTTAGAAAATGGAAACCTGCTTATCTTGTAGAACCTCGTTTTACAATAGGACAACCTGCTACTAAACTTGGTGTGTTGATGGGTATGATTGCGAGTGGAGCAGATGGAGTTTTTGAAGTTGCTCCTGATGTTGCTGGTGTTTTTGATGAATATGGTGTTGTTGGAACTGGAGGAGTTAGTGAAGATGATATTAAGCAGTCAATTCATATACAACTGACCGACTTACCTATACAAAGTAGAAATGGTGTATCAAGTCAGCAAGTTGCTGATATTGCTGTAGTTCATAATTATGGTGATGGAGGAACAAGTGTAGGTTCAAAGTTGGTCTATCAACATTATACTAATGAAAAGAATTGGGTAGATTTAAACAATATCGGAGAAATGACTTTAAATCGCTTGAGAGTTTATTGTAGTTATGATAATAATGAACCTGCTGTTGGTCTAATTGATAAAACTGATGTATTAATTATGTTTAGACAGAAACCAAATTCAGATACTTCATTACCTAATCAAGCAATAGGACGAGATTATCAAAGTCAAAATAATATGACGAGATTAATGTAAATAAAAATAAATAACTAATATATAAAATGATGAAATTTATATATTGGGCTATTGGTTTAAGGGATAGAGAACCGACAAATACTATTAATCCTAACTCTATGTCTCCTATACCAAAAAATAAATTTGTAAATTATGCGAGAACAAAAGAACCTGTTGATGAAGATGTTGAACCGCATCAAAGTATTTATGAATTAAAAAGAATGGAACGCTTATATGGTAAGAGCCAAAAAAGAAAATCTCAATTAGAAAAATATTATGATTATTATAATTATTGAATACTTTAGGAGAAAAGTGCGTTTAATTTCAAAAAATTATAATCTATAGTAATTATTATAATGCGAAAGAAACTACCTAAAAGCAACTGGAACGATGCCGAGAGCATCAAAGACCGCCAAATGGGGCGAACAAATGAAAACTGGTTTGAGAAATGGTTAGTAGAAAAAGATTTTTTTAAAACTTCTTGGGAAACTCGTAAGTGTGGTAGAACTAATTGGGATATTATTGATTATAAATCTATACCCGATGATGATGATAATCAGGTAAGAATGATTGAATTAAAATCAAGAAGAAATAAAGTAGATAGTTTTTGGGATACTATGATAGGTGAAAATAAACTTATTGAGGCGAGAAAGATGATGGATAAAGGTTATAAAGTATATTTCTTTTTCTTATTTACAGGTAAGAAAGGAAATGAACGAGAACTATATTTTTTTGATAGTGAAAAATGTAGATATGCCCTGTATCATAACAAAGGATTAAATTGTAATATAAAAGTTGCAGGAACTGACGAAGAGGTAAAAAAGAATTTAAACCTCATTTATTTATTCCTCATAAATTACTACATAATGTTAAAGATTATATTGATATTATGGACTATCATAGGAAACGAGATTAATTAAAATTTATTATAAAAGTATAAAAAGTTTAAAAGAATTTTTTATATTTTTAAAGATTATAAGAATGAGTTCATTAGAATTATTTCCTGAAATCAATCCTAATTTAGATGAAGTTGCTGAAGAAGGTGAAAACCTGAAAGTTGAAATAGAAGAAAAAGAAGTTTTAAAACAAAAAGATATTTTTGATATGAAGTATAATAAAAAAGAACTTAAACAAAGTCGTTCAGTTCAAGAGACAGAAGTGGGTGAGTTGATAAACAAGGATAAACAAAGTCAGTCAGTTCAAGAACCGCCAGGAACGGGGAAGAACTCGGCGAGTTGTAAATATCCACACCTAAAGGAGGCGAGAGCAAAGGGAATTAAAACTCGTCAAGAAAAGGCGAGAATTAGACGAGAAGAGAAAGCAGAAGCAAAAAGATTAAAAGATATTGAAAAACAAGAACGAAGAGACGCAACTAAAGAGCGTAATAGAGTTAAAGCAAGAGAAAGATATAGACGACTTAAAGCAGAGAAAGATGAGAAAAAAGTATCAGAACCTATTGATATACCAAGAAAACCTCAATACATTCCTAATAAGGAAAGAGATATGAGTTTTAAACAATTCTCTAATTATATGATGAGATATGAAGAGATGAAAGGACATTATAATAATTATAAAAATAGAACAAATACAAATACTAAAGAAAAAGTAAAAAATCAAAAGATTTTAAAGCAAAAACCAAAGAAAGAGTTTCCTGATAATTATCCATTAAGTCATCTATATGGTAAAAATAGATTTAAACCAACAGATTTTAATAACTTTTAACCTTTTATAAAATAATTTAATCTTTTATAAAAGTATATGAATACCCGAAGTAAAAAGAAAGATAATGATTTTCTTGATGAAGATAATAGTTTAGAGATAATACCAATTAGACCATTACCTATAACAGAGAAAAAATCTTATCACCCGAACCTACCATCTATTAATAGAAACGCAGGTTCAATTACACTACTTATTGGAGCGACTTCTGCTGGGAAAACTACAACTCTCGTCAATATGGTTTTAGGTAAAAATTTTTGGGGTGGAAAAGAGAGTGCCTTTGAGAAAATCTATCTTTTCTCTCCATCGGTGTTAGTTGATGATAGTATCAGACACTTGAAAGAAGTTGCTGAATGGAAAACAGATTTTAAAGATGAATACTTACAAGAAATATTAGCAAGACAATTAAGTTT
>JGI24006J15134_10002300_pt1 | contig 10633 bp, 25 predicted proteins | sample LinPmetageLP53_FD_15134 | JGI IMG/M metagenome (IMG submission 15134) | reverse complement strand
TTTCGGTTCCCGGATCTATGTGAAGTTTCAGTTCATCAACTTCCATCCAACTGGAATTATCTAAACTTATATCTGCTTTAGCTCTTTTGCTCCAATTTAAAATGTGTTCCTCGATGTCTTCACCTTCTGGCACATCATAAGGAATAACGTAAGTTATCTTATTGATATAATCTAATAATACTATATTCTTCTTTGCTGTCTCCATGTTATTATAGTTTAATTGTTTGTTCCTCGTTAATAAATACTGAAGTAACTAAAGGATAAAATTCATTTCGTTCCTCAACGGCAATTACAAAACAATCTTAAATGCATGGTTTTTCCTATCAACATAATATTGCACCGCTTTAACACCTAGTAAATCATTAACCGCGACCTCAATATTTTCCATATTTGACTGTATTGGTAAATTAATAGGCTCATTATTTTCTCTTAACTTCATACATATTGCAGTAGCACTTATACTAAAGTTATGATTAAAACATTCCGAGTCAGTAAATTCTTTCCTAACTTCTTCCCATCCACCTTTTCTATATAAAGATTTAGATTTAATTGTGTTCACAATATATTCAACCACTGTTTTTAAAGTTTGCTCCTTTTCGCTTATCGATTCTTTAACAAAATTTTCCATGTTGTATTTGTTTGGTTTATAATACTAATATAACTAATTTAATTGAAAACTAAAATTAAAATGTTAATTCATTTAATTGCGTATGATTAAATGTATACAGCTTACCGTTCTTCATAGACTTTCCGATAACTCCTTGTTTACAACGTCTAGACCTACATCCTACAATCTTATGCCATTCTCCTTCAAATTTAAAAGATTGACCTAAGTGGTTTTCTCTAAGTCCGTGTTTACGCCAGTCTCCTCCTTCCCAGTTAACAACCCATTCAGGTTTAACTTCTCCTCCATCAGATAAAGTTGATACTGTTAGTTTAACTGTAAACGAGTTATCGTCATACCTGATGTTACCTAAAGTGCAACCTATGCCGTGCTCTTTTAGTTCTTCTAATTTTTTGCTTATTAGTTTTCTAGACCATGATACTGTAGAAGTATTGAAATTTTTAATCTTTAACATGCTTTTAAGTTTTAAAGTTATATAGCTAATATAGCCAATTTATTTGGATATAAAAAATATTCTTTAACTTTTTTATAAATTTAATCAGAGCCAGTACGAATCCGGATGCATCAACCAGTCACTGGTCCAGGCATACTGAGCCAGTGCCACAGGCGATCAAAGAAATCCAACTTGGCTCCCTACAGTATGAACACAAAAAAACCCTCCGTTAAGAGGGTTTAGTTTACTCCGTAGTAGGGATATGTTATGCGATGTATGCAATTAAAAAAGACATACAATAAGGTATATAAATAATTTTTAACCTTTACTTACCCTTATTTCAGCAAGTTTTTCAAGTAAGTAAGTTTCAAACTTTTTAGGTTTATACTTACCAAGTTCTTCTTTTTCGTATTCGTGCTTTATGATAAGCATCATTGTTTCTATTTCTGTCATAATTATATTTTAAATCGGTTAAAAACTATTCATATCTAAACGCGATACTTAAAGAATCTCTATATGTAATGTTAACTTTAGATTTGATAATCTTCTTTAGGTAATTGAAGTGTTTTCTATAACTACTCTTAACATGAGAGTCTATCGTTTCTTTACCCCATTGAATTGCTTCTTCTTCAGAATAGAATCCAACACAACTATCCATATCGTTCTCAATGTTACATACTACTCCATAAACTTCTCCTCTTATATACTTATCATATATCTCTATTTCGTTTCGCAAAATATCAAGGGCGCGATCAGCATGTTCTTCATCTACTTCTTCGATACCATACTCTCTCTTTATCTGGTCTCGTGTTACATAGATATAACCAATACATCCACTATCCCATTGACAATTAAATGGTGTAGTGCTAATCGTAATGCCTCCATGGTCGTACACATAGAGCGGGAGTTGGTAGTCCTCGTCGGTTAACTCGCTACTCTCTAGTCCGATATCTCCAATCTCTCTGTATTTTCCCGGTGCACATACTATCGTACCAAGATTATCCCAACGTCTAGGGTTAAATTCTTCCCCACATTCCTGGTCTATTTCCATTTTAAATCCTCTGTATTCTAAAGTCTGATCCATAATATTAATCTTTAAAGTCCTGTGTTACGTTTATACTCTCCTCAATCTTAGCATCTAAATAATCATGTTGCTTACCAATAAAAAATTTAATCTTCTCTAATATTCTTTTTTGATTATCTTCAGATCCTTTACTTGACTTACATTCTTCAGAATACTTATCAGTCCAATACTTAATCTTTTCTAAATAACCATTCTGGTATTCTCTCTTTGCCATGCTCTTAAGTTTTAAAGTTATATAGCTAATATAGTCAATTACTTTTGATTACGAAAATAATTTGAAAAAAATATTAAACTTAGTTAAGAGCCAAGAAGAAAAACGCGTCGGCTTACATATTGGCACCAACACTTCTTCTACATAGGTCTTCATGTCAGACTGCGAAACTTTATCAACAGAATCTTCCATTGAATGGCAGAGGTCTAACGGTGAAAGGTCTAGCTCTCCGTCCTCTAACGAGGGAGTTGGATTAATATTTATAGAATCTATACCTTGACCTCTAAGTATTTTAGAATCATTAAAAGGTACTCCTATTTCAGGAGTATCGGGAAATAATTTTATAATCCGGTCTCTAAGTTTACTATCAGAACCAGTATCGCCGATGAAGAAGTTTTTTCCTCCAAGTCCTGATAGCTCTAGATTAAGAACCCAATCAACTGTACCAAACTCACCGTCTTTTATTCTTTTAGATAGATATGTAGAACCCATTCCTCCCATTTCTTCTCCGTCTACAAAAGCTAGAGTCACAGTAGGTACTATCTTCTTTAGGGCGATTGCGCAAATAATAGAACATGAATTATCATTAGCATTATCAGATCTAGAGTTAACTATATCATGGTGTGCCATAACCATTCGATTGCCGCTTCCTGGTACGATAATATTATAACAAGGTAAATCTTTCCATTTGAATTTATCTACGTAATAATCTATGCCTGACTCTTTTAGTAATGAAGTAATATACTTTACACGAGGAGTGGGCTCAATTCCATTCTTTAGAACTGATCCCTTATTCTTCGCACTACATAGCCCTTCTATCTTTGAATAAATATCCATAATCTTAAATATAAATGTCAGAGGTCTTTGATACTGACCTCCATTCCTTTTTTTCTAAATCAAAGAAGGATACTTTATTTCCAGCAGTACCGTTTCCATTAGGTACATGGTCTTCGGGAATCTTATCTAATTTAGTAGTTCCCATGCTAGCTCTCATAGTACCATCTAATTTTTTAAATGTAAATACTACTACTCCTTCTCTTAACATTTCCTGTAATTTTTCTGCTTTTACTTTTTCCATCTGTGTGAGTTTAATATTATAATACTAATATAACCAATTACTTTTAAAACTAAAAATGTTGTATTACTTATTTTTAGTTTTAATTAAGAGTCGGATATAATATCTAAATCTCCCATCATTTGTATATCCTCGTCCGTTACGCCTTTTCCTCTCAGTAAATTAACATGATGGTTGTTCCATTCGTCGCTTGCTTGATATCCATCTACCGGTTTATGTGAACCGATATGCCATTCAACCTGCTCGTCCATGCTAAGTGATCTATAATGTTTCCAGTCGTAAATGGTAAATATAGTACCTTTAGGAACGTCCCAGTGGTTAGGGTACTCCGTAGTCTCGAGTACCCATTCCATATTAACCTTATCATTTCCGGTATTTTGACCCCACATAGGTTCTCCATACTTTTCAATAATCTGATTAGGAGTAGCGTCTATAGTCCCACCGTGGAAACTAGTTCCTATCATACCGTCGTCTTTTGATCTTTTCGCCATCTTTATTTTATTAAGTTATGAATTTCTGTAATCATGTTCCAGTCCATATCGGTTAATGTCATATCATCGAATTCCATAGCTGGCGCGAAGTCGTCGCTTGCTTCTTTAACTATCAATACTGGAATGTCTCCTTCCCACTTGTCAATTTCTATTTTAAAATCAATAGATACTTCAGTATCCATAATCTCATCAGCTATGGTAACTAAAGTGTTCGGAGTTCCAATGAAACCGGTAGGTTTAGATTCTAAAATTTCCCCAATTAATTCCTCTTTAATCTTTTCTAAGTTTTTCATCCGTATAAGTTTTAATGTTATATAGCTAATATAACCAATTTAATTGGAAACTAAAAATTTTATGTCAACTTTTTAAATACTTCATATCCTTGTCGGTTTTTAATCTACGAGCCTGGCTTAGGGTTAAGCCTACAAATTCATCGGCTCTAAAACTAATTTCATCAGGGTAATATTCAAATACCTCGTGTTCAGTGCCATCTTCCAATGTTGCGAATACCTTAGGCATTCTATCAAATAGGCTCTTTGGCATTGCCGTAATTCGCGCTCTAATTATTTTCATGGCTGTAAGAATTTAAATGATCAGGAGAGAAGTTATACATTAAAGTACAGAAGAACTTAATGTTATTGGCACATATATGATCGGCCCTCCCCATTGCCTCCATTAAATTGTTATCGACTACTGCCTGAACGAATCCTCCTCCTGCATAACCAGGTCCTATCTCTGGATACTTGGTCTCGAGTATTGATATTCCAATTCTTATTACATGTTGATATTCAGACGCGCCTAAACTAATAGGATAGGGAGAATGTTTTAAGTATTCGTCGAATTTATCTTTAACTCTTCTTTCTATTTCTTTGCTATAATCTTTTTTATCTGCCATCTCTATTTGCTTAATAATTTTTTAAGTTTAATTTCTCTTCTCTTTATTTTCGCTTTAAGATTCTTAGTCTCTAGTTTTCTAAAGTACGGACCGTGATTATAGGGAGTTCCCTCTTGTGCAAAGATATTATTAATTACTGTCCTATCTGTCTTTAGGAATTCTATCCTAGCCTGCATCTTGTTGATTTCTAATCTAATGTCTTCTACCATCCGTTTTAGTTTTAAAGTTATATAGCTAATATAGCCAAAATAATTGGATATAAAAAATATTCTTAAACTTTTTTTCTATTTAAAGCCTTTGCGATTTTATTTGCCCAGCGTAAAGCCTTAGTGTCTCCATCGAAGGTTCTACATATAATATAATTACCTCCAATAGTAGTAATAAGATATTCTCCGTGTCCCTTTACTACCTCTACCAGTGCGTGTCCTATCTTAACGTTTTCAAATTCTATATAATGTAGCGCATTATCAAAATCTTCCAATACTACTGAATCTTCGCGAAAAGTAGATAACATACCTTGAACCAGATCTCCTTTACAATTAACTCCTCTAATATTGTCTCCAATCTGTAATTCTATTCCATCTGCATTTTTAAAATCTTGTACCATCTTTGTTTTGTTTTATAAGTTATCTAAAGAATATCCCATCTCAATCAACTTTGATTCTACTACTTTTGGAAGAGCATGAACTCCGTCATAATCAACTAAGTCCTTTCCCCTGAAACAAAGTCCTCCTTCAGCATACCAGTTCTCTCCTCCTGATTCAATATCATATAGCTCAAAACCGCCTCGATATTCGTCTCGTATTCTAATGATAACCTCTAGTTTTACATTATCTTCTTTCCTCGTTACTCCATAACTACTTGCCATTACAAGGCTCTGAGTTGCTTCAAATCTTACTGTCTTTTTCATTTACCTGGTTTTAATATTATTATACTAATATAACCAATTTAATTGGAAACTAAAAATTATCTTTAAATTATTCCTAAAGCTAGACAGACCGAAGGGTGGCGATGCTCGCAAACTCCGTCTGGCTCTACTTCACAGCCTTCTTCACAGCACGCAGGCACAATTGATTCAAATGCTATTTCTTCAATGTTCTCGATTCCGTGCATTCTTAATGCATGTTCTACTGAGATTCTCATAGTTTATAATTTAAATATTAATATTCTTTACGTGTAATTGAGTTATACCCTTGGTAAGTATTACTCCGTAGTCATCCTCTGAAATTAACCCTTTGCTTAGAAGCCATGACGCCATCTCAACTACATCGCGCGGTCTCATGTCATAGGTTTTAAAGCTCCAAATGTCTCCTTCTAGTTCTTCCATTATAGCAACGTTGGCCCCTTCTGACCTACACATTCCTATGTAATCTTTAGATACTTTTAACATCCTCTTATATTCCTTTTTTCCTAAGGTAAATACCGCCACTCTTTCTATTAGCATGGCGCGAGATGTTTAAGTTCACAGGCTAAATATTCTGGGTCTTCATCGAACTCTCCGCTACTCCATCCATTTAAAAGATTAGATGGAACTTCTGTTTTAGAGTTTTCGAATTTTTCAATATCCGAGTCAGTTACTCCGGACGCGCTAAACGATCTTAGCTCTCTCAATAGGTCTACTACTTTCATGGTTTTTAATTTAATTTAATTATTAATTATATTAAGCATCTCTAATTGACTCTATATGATAATACAATTTTCTCTAAGAGTCCTTTCTACTTCTTTCTTACAGTGTGACAGGGGCCAATTAGCTCCTTGTTGCTTAAGATCTGCCTGCATTTCTTTTGCCTCGGTTTTAATTCTTTCCTTTAATTCTTTTTTAGTTAATTCTACTTTAGCCATTTGTTTTTGTTTTAAAGTTATATAGCTAATATAATCAATTAGGTTTGAATACGAAAATATTTTAATACCTATTTAAATATTGGTTTAGAACCAGGAATCTATAAGATTAAAGAGATCCTACAGCTCCATTTCATCCGCCATCGATAACCAAGAATCTTCAGTAAGGATAATATGGTCGAGCGTAGTTATATCTAATAAGTTAAGACCGTTCTTTATCTTATCAGTAATCTTCTTATCAGGTTGTGAAATATTAAGATTACCAGAAGGATGATTATGACTTAATATTACCCCGACTGCATTTAACTCTAATGCTCCCTGTGCGATATGTCTAATATCAACTGTAACGCTACTGATTCCACCCCTACCTATTTCATGAAACCCTAATACTTTATTTGCCCGGTTAAGATACAATACTCCAAACTTTTCTCTGTATTCCATGCAATCTTGAAAATGAGGCCTTAATATTTTAACGGCCGAGGTTGAACTATCTATTACATAATCTTTAGTCTTAGCCTTGCGCTTCCAAACTATTTCTATTTCTCCTACTTGAAAATCTGTATTCATGTGTTCTGGTTTTAAAGTTATATAGCTAATATAACCAATTAGGTTTAAATACGAAAATATTCTGTATATTAATTTAATATACACTTTGAGCCAAAAGGGATCGCATAGCAAGCCTACGAAACTGGCTCCTTGTAGCATAAAAAAGAAAAGGCCAGATAAATCTAGCCTAGTCCTAACCTTAAAACAAATTCTTAATTATCAAAACCAAATACTATTCTTGCGTCTTCGTATTTTTTTCCTAGCTTCTTTAAAGGCTCTACTGTATGTAATATTGAATACTTTACTATTTCATCATACCTAGCTTCAGTCAAACATGGTACTACTATTCTTAGGTCTGACCAATCGGTTCCTCCTGATTTTGTTATCTCTCCTTTTTCATTTAATTTAATACCCTCATCTAAATCTTCCAAAGTTTCCCTTTCTTTTTCACTTAGCCTCGCAAAAGATTTTAAATGTCCTATTAATTCTATTGCAATATCTTCTTTAATCGCAATTAGATTTTTTCTTTGGGTACGATCAGACCTGTTCTTTTCCAAAAATTGGTGAAACGATCCAGGGATTGGGACTATAGGTTTAATTTCACCTACATATCTCTCTGCGTATGCAGGTAAATCTAATGCTTTACTTACAAGTACAACCTGACTCCAATCATATTTTTCAAACTCAGTATAGGTTAGGTAAGACTGACTATGTAAATCGCAACCCCAATCTTCTTCCATAATTTGAGCGGATTTAGATTGGTCAGGCGGAAACCCTCTAGGCTCTGATATAGGATTAAGAAAATTTCTATTTTTAACTCCTGCTAATATTGCAAACCATCCATAATGTCTACCGTCATAAGGGTTTATTGTAAATTTATCTTTTGCCCATTCACTGGTTGAACGAGGCTCGTAGTCAGGGTTCGGAAATACGGCGTCGATATTCTCGCGCCATACTCCGTTTTCCTTTACTTCTGCTACAATATGTATATCACATCCCATAAATTAATATCCTGTTATTTCAACTATATCTATAATATGATTCCACTGAGAATTTTGAATTACTCCTTTAATAAACAGCATTCCCTCAGTATCACACTTATCATAGAATACATCAATGTCTTTAATACCATCACGTCTTCCTAAGTATGCATCAGGTTCAACTACTACAGCAGCAGCGTCCCTCCATTTAGGATGATTCTCTATGCTATCTTCATTTTCTAATTTTAATTCTTCCAATGCACCAGGATTTTTATATTCAAAATTTCCCATTGCTTCTAAAATAATGTCTGTCCAGCTTCTCATCTTTTTAAGTTTTAAAGTTATATAGCTAATATAGTCAATTTGTTTTAAAACCTAAAATAATTATACTACTTTTTTTATTTTAATTAAGAGCCAAGTTGGATTTTTTGGATAGCCTAATGTCTTGGCTCCTATATAATAAAAAGAGCCTCTATTTCTAGAGGCTCATAAACATATAACAAACAAGAAACCAGAGTAGTAATCAATTACTCCGTAGTAATTATACTAATTTCTTTTGATTTTTTTAAATGTAGGTTCCAATCTTAATCCTTCAGGGAAACATGCTTCTAAAAAACCAGGTAGATTCTCATCTACTTTATTTAGAACTCTTATAGTTTTAACTGTATCGTGAGAGAACATTTTATTCATCTCTTCTCGAATTCTTTCCTTTGATACGGTCTCTGTTAATCGGTCAAGTAATTCAGGCATTTCCATTGCCTTCCCGATTCTACTGCTTATACCAAACCCTTTGGTAATTCTAAACCTAATAGCTCTAATCATTCTTAACGGATCATCCATGAAGGTATCTATAGGATTCATAGGAGTATCTATTACTCTAGCTTCTATATCCTTAATTCCTCCGAAGGGATCTATTAAGGAACCATCTTTCGCCTTAGCAATAGCGTTCATAGTAAAATCTCTCCTTCTAAGATCGTCTTCTAATGAGCCAATTTCCAGGCTTGCACGTCGAGTGCCTCTGATCGGACCTAGCTCTTTACGGGCCATCACAAAATCTGCGATAAGGCCTTCTGAAAGGGTTCCCTTAGGAAATTTGGCCCTAATGGTAAAACATTCAGGAGTACTTAGGAACACTTTAAATCCTCGTTCCAATAACCAATCATTCATAGACTGGAATCCTTCATCTACGCTCATCCTAGTATTGTCTAGAACGAAACTGAAATCTATATCATTAGACTCTATTCCTAGAATCCCGTCTCTTACGCATCCTCCTACTTCAAATATCTGTGGCATATTATTTAATTTTTAAAATTAACAATCCTAAACTTAGCCCTGAAATAAATCCTTTTAATCCGACGGGCAGCGATAAAAATAATAATGAAATATTAATTATCGCTGCGAGTAATAATATCTTTATTACTCTAATCTCCTGTTTTTTAGTCATTATAGTTTTTTATTTAAATGTCTAGATTCCTTAGTATATACGTGAGATTGTCCCGCTACCCAATTATCGTAATCATAAGGACTATTTTCACATTCCCGCTTTTTTAATATCTCAGGTTTCATGTCTGAAAATGCTTGTTTGACTGCCGTTTGGTTGTTGATTCCTTTCATTGTTTTTAGTTATAAAGTTATATAGCTAATATAGTCAATTACTTTTGATTACGAAAATTATTTGACATTTTATTTTAATTTAAACTAGAGCCAGTATCGCCGCGTTCTTCCTGGGCTGACGTGGCCCCAGAGACGGGTGCACAAAAAACCCTCAGTTAAGAGGGTTAATATATGAATCTTAATTTATATATCTAAATCTAAAAGGACGATTGCATCTTTTTCTTCGATTCCAATGTCTACGATCTCTTTTAACTTTTTGGCTCTTAATTCGTCTTCGGTTTTCCACTTTCCGCCATCTGAAATAGCTATTTGAGCTTCCACTAGTTCAGTTCCTCGTCTTATACATGAAATAAACTCATTAGTTTCAGAGTCATACCATATATCTCCTTCAGCAGGAGTTTCAGGTTTATTTGCCCAGTAATGTATAAATGATCTATTGGACGAAGTTAAGCCGTAAATAGAATTCGTTAATAACTTATATGCGTTATGATTTAGTTCTTTCATATAATTATTATACTAATTATCGTATTAAAGTTTAAAAACTCTCCAAGTCCTCAAGTAGAATACGGTGCATAGCATAAGCCATAGGCAATATTAATGTATCCGACTTCAGAGCTGATACTTCTTGATAGTATCGTAAAATCATTCTCAGCCTAGGCTGGTACTTCGGTCGCCAATTCACTGCTCGTCGTCGGCTTGGAGAGTTATATTATAAACGCAACCTACGGCAGTCGCTCAAGCTCGTTTATAAAGATGTTAGTTGCAATAAAATTAAAGAGGTAACTTAATTCCAAGTAATTTATCAACCCAAGCAACATAATTAACTCTATCAAAGAATTT
>JGI24006J15134_10002298_pt1 | contig 10633 bp, 14 predicted proteins | sample LinPmetageLP53_FD_15134 | JGI IMG/M metagenome (IMG submission 15134) | reverse complement strand
AACAACTCGTGGGACACCACAAGATATGTGCGGAAGCCCAGCCCAAATTTTAATTACTGGTTGTAAATTAGCTCGTGAGCACATTGACCTTTTGCGCCAAGTTGCCCCTGTTGAAGTTGTCTTTATGACAGGAAACCATGACCGCCATAGTGCATTGGCTTTAATGCTTTACCTATCGGCTGCCTACGAAGATGTAGACGATGTAAGCGTAAGGCTTGACCCAAAAACCAGACACTATACCACTTACGGAAACACATTACTTGGTTTTAGTCATGGTGATTCTGTGCGTAAAGAAAAACTTCCAACCCTAATGTCAAAGGAGCAACGGGTTTTATGGGGCCAAACCGAATCCCACATTTGGTTTACAGGTCATTTGCACCACCAAGTTTTATATGAAATGGATGGAGGCTTAGTTATTCAATTGCCTTCATTGGCTGGGCATGACCGATACCACTATCGAGCAGGATATACGACAGCAAAAGCTGGTCTTGCTGCCCACATTATTGACAAAGAGTTAGGGTTAATCGGAAGCATATTTAGTCCTGTAAGGGGACATTGACATGAAAAATAATTCGGGAATACGCTGGCCTAAACTTAGAAAGTGTACTTCTTGTGGTTATGAAGCAATTTGGAGAGGAAACTCCCATAAAAAATGGTGCAAAGAAAACAAAAAAATGACTTACTGCGGCACTATGAGAGTAGTAGTGCCTGATTCAAGGAGGAACATTATATGAGTGTAACACAATCACTATCCCTACGCCGTGCAAAGCAAGACCCAAAGTATTTTTACACCTGGCTTGGTTATTCTTGGGGAGACCACATTGAAGAATGGATGCAAATGTATGGTAATCGAGGAGATGCTAATGTTCACCGTGTTTGCATTATTGCTCCCCGAGACCACTCAAAATCTACAACCCTAAGAGTTGCGGTATTATGGTCGTGCCTATTTGAAAAGTGGCGTGATAAACCTTTCACTACTTGGTTGTTTAGCGCAAGTAAAGACCTTGCTATGCGTCGTTTAGAAGAAATTCGTGATGATATGAAACGCCACCCACAGCTTAGAAATATGATTGACCCAAAAAGAGGTAATCGCCATGCAATTCACTTTACTAATGGTTCATGGATTCGAGCAACAGGCGTAGGTGCTGCAATTCGTGGTGAGCATCCTGCTCGCATTGTTTTTGACGATGTATTAGATGACATGGGAGACCAATCACCAGGCAACCTTCGTCATTGGTTTAGAAAGAAAATCACACCTATGTTGTCCCCCCAAACATCTATTTTCGTTGTAGGAACTCCAATGTCAATGACAGACCTTTACCACACCGAGATGCTTTCAAATCCTGTATGGAAAAGCACTATTACCTCAGCAATCCCTAATTGGGAAGAACATAAAGCCGACCCATCAATCCCTCCCATTGCACTATGGGAAGTCCAAAGACCTATTGCCTTTTTAATGGAACAACGAGTTGCTATTGGTGAATTAGCCTTTACACAAGAATATCTATGCAAGGTTGTTGATGACGAGGCACAAGCATTCCGTAGGGAACATACTCGTGCAAACATGAATGTAAATGATGTAATACGATGGGATGCCGAAATCCCAGGAAAATACATAATAGGTTTTGACCCATCTCAAGGTTTGGGGCAAGACTACACCGTTATGGTTGTCTTGCGACAAGATGCTGAAGGATTTGTTCACTTTGTTAATATGTGGCGCAGAAATGACTTTGCCCCAGATAAACAAGCCGACATGATGGGTGAGTGGACTAAAAAATACAAATGCCCTATATCCGCAGAAGATGTGGGCTTTCAAAGACTCTATGAATCACTTTTAATCCAAAAGGGAATTACAGTTGATTATCGCCAAAGTAAGGTATCAAACCGTGCATTAAAGCAAGCATTGATGAATCGGCTTAGAGTTTGGTTTGAACAAAAGAAAGTAGTGCTTCCTTATGGTGATGATGAAACAAGAAAGAAAATCAATATGCTTTTAGATGAATTAGACACTCATGTATGGAAAGAAGGTAATATCGTTGATGTTGGAAAGCATAACGACATTGTAATGGCTTTTGCTCATGCTATTGACCAGATGACACATATTGATGGAGGGGGATTACCTATGGCCTCGACAACCATTTCTGGTTCAACATGGGGCGGTAATAACTCATCGGGCGGAGGAAGGTTCGTCATTTTCGGAAGATAAATTGATAATTATATCCAGCGAATCACACTCGGGGCATTCAAACTCGTAGTAAAGTGATGATGTTTCTAAATCAAAGGTCGCATTTTTTACGCCCCATATAACTCCACGATAACCACATACCCCACAGGTAAGCATTGGTTGTTCATCCCCATTGGTGTATTTAGGAAGGAGGTTCAAAAGTGTTATTTTTTAGGTTTATATTTAGTACTTAGAAAAAATTTACAGAAAAATTCTGCGTGGTGGTGGCCGATGTAGAAGGTGCGTATTCGTTGTTTTTGGCGAAAGTATTATATACCCCCTACGACTATCACAATATAACGGCCCAACCCGATAACGACACATGATGCGGACGGCCCGATATGGAAAGTGAAAATATGAAAAACGATAGCCCGACAACCGAACAAAAGAATATCCGTATGCGGATTAACGATATGTGTTCACATATCAACAAAGCCGCAAAAACGGAAACGGACACCAAAGTGCCCGTGATGAACAAAAAAGAATGGGTTCTAATGATGAACCTATTGGCGACCATGAACACCTTTTGGTTGTCCTTTGGAAACATGACCCGTTTCCCAACCGTCAAAGACGGTTCGCTACGGGTTGCTAAAAACATCACGACCACCATGAAAACCGTGAAAGGCATGACAATGGATGCAAAGCAAAAGGCCGCATTTGACCGAAAGGTCGCAAAGGCCAAAGCCGCCGCCGCCAAAGCCCAAAAGGAATTGGATGACCTAATGAACGCCGATGTGGAAATGGGTGATATGCTATAATAGGGCCACCGTTTCCGAATACGGTTTTGTCCCCCCACCGTCGCCAAAGCGGGGGACACCCGACCAACCCAACCCAACGGGAAAGGGACGGCCCACATATCCCGAATGTGGACGACCCCCCGAATATGGATAACAACCCCACGAAAACCGCCGCACGATGGACGCAAATGCTACGCATGGAAAACCGCCGAATACTTTCGGAAATACCCCATGTCTACATTCATGCCCCAAACGCAACCGCATTAGCAAAGGAAATGGCCTATCAAATGTCCGATGCCGTGCGAACCGCCAACGAAAAGAAAAANGATGACGACGCTATGAAAGCCCATGAATGCGATATGTGCAACACCCGCCACATTGACGGCGACCTATGCGACCCAACAACATGCGAACATGATTATGATTCACCCAAATGGGCCGACGGATGGATGGTTTGCATCTATTGTGGTGATGAACAACCCGATGACTATGATGGGGATGACTACTAATGTTTGTTGCATCATTCGCATTCAATTGGGGCGGTATGACCGTTCTATTCTTTACCGTCTATGGATTCCTAAACATAGCCTACAAAATGGGCGTATGGTGGGCGAAAGCCAATCAATATGTAGAATCTAAATTGTAGATTCAAAAGGAAAAGTGGCGGGGGAAACCCCGTTGCTTTTTTAATCCACGCATATAAAGGTGGGGGGCAATACGGGCGGGCGTATATACAACGAAAACTTCTTCCCCTAATCGTGCAGTATTTTGCTTGTGCAAGATACAAACACACTTAGACTAAAAAACTGTATTAAAACTGTGCAGTAACTTACGCAGATTTACTTAACGCTGGCAACTTAACGCATCGGCTTTTGGGAAGGCATCCCTTCTTCTTCTAAAAACACGCCGAAGTCAGGGGGTATATAAAGCTTGCGATGACCGACACCTTTATATGGAGGAATGCGTAGCATAAAACATGGGCGGGAAACGCCCAAATCCGAAACAAAAACAATAGGTGATGATAATATGAAAAATGAAAAAACAAACAAAGCGGTGCTACAAATGCGTTTCCGTGATTTGCGAAACGGTGTTTCAAAAATCGTGGAAAAAATGGACGGCACTTTGAAAATGACGGCAAAACAATGGAACACCCTTTCGGGGTTGTTTTTGACAATGGCTACCCTATGGGATTCCATTTGCGAAACAAATGATTTTGACGGAACAAATGAAATGAAAGTCGTGTCCGACCTAAAGGAAACCGCCGTCGCTACAAAGCGAATGGCTATGACCCCCGCACAACGAAAGGCACACGCCCTAAAGGTGCAAAAGGCACAAAAGGCATTGATAGACGCACAAAAGGCATTGACCGACGCAATGGGTGTAGATGACCTACTTTGATTAGGGGTAATCCGAACGGGTGAAAGGCCCAACAACACCGATGGGGGGGCGGTGAAAGTCCCCCCCACCGTTCTTTGGGTGGCCCTACGGGGTCGCCCCCTTTTTTTATTTTTGTCGGCGGGCATAACGGCGGCACGGCAGATTATAACCCGCACCATACAACGAAAACTTCTGTGTGTAATCGTGCAGTAAGACGAGTTTTTTCTTACGCCCCAGGATTACAGCGAAAACTTCTTGTAGAAGTCGTGCAGTATTTTCTTAGAGCAGAAGTTGTTTTGCTATGACAACTTCTTGCTGTTTTAGATAAGTTAAAAAAAGGGGATTGGGGGTAACGCAACTTGGTGTGGGCTAAATCCCACCGATTCAAAGATGTAGGTTGTATTCATAGAATCAACTCAACGGCGTGGGTAATGACTCTTTGGGTATCGGTTTCGGGGTAGTGGTGTATGCGGCTCATTCCGTGTGAAACACGGGATGCAAAGTGCGATAGGGTCGCACGGTGATGCCGACTCAAATAGCACCAATTCACTTTGTTCAACCAAACATAGACACTTTCGGCATTTCATCTCAATGCTTTTAATGTCTACTACATTCCACGACAACTTCCATCGTCCAATCGTTCGTGGGTTTTCGTTGTAGATGTTTTCGGGGTGGTTGGCTCCTGTGCCGACCATTTGCTTGCTTTCATCGGGGGTGTTAATCCAACGGATTAGCGACCCGTGTTTTCCGTCCCAACTTACCATTTCATCGGCGGTGCAATCAAATGCCCATACCCATGTTTGCGTTTCCCACACTACATTCATTCCAAAGCTCGCCAAAGGCAATTCGGGGCAACCCGTAGGTTGTAGGATAGCCAACAACCCCATACCTTCTACACCCGCCGAATCATACCGCCATAGCGATACCAACCCGTGTGTTTCCAATTTTCTCATTTCCATATCATATTTCCAATTCATTTTTCATACCTCGTTTGTTTGTTTGTTTCCCGCCCTTTCGGGTCTATTAAGACATACACGCCATCGGTTATATACCCACCGATTGACGGGAGATGTGCTATGTTTCATAAGAATGGCGAGTTGTAAGTCATTTTATTGCTTAACAGCGAAATCTTTCCTCGAAACTCGCACAGTATTCTCTAAGGGACGAAATGTTCTGCGGACTTGCCTACGGCATGATGACTGAGACAAAAGCATAGGAGTGGGGGGGCCAGTCCCCACTCGTGTGTGTGTGTTCCTACTTATTGGGATGCGCCCAAGTAGATGCCGCCCAGACTTTCGGACATCGTGAATGTGCAGATGCGACATGAAACCAAGAAGGTAATGCCGATGATTTCATGTTCGTCATCACGCAAGACAACGGGTTGTGCGTCAATGTCGCCACCGCAATAGAGGCACGAGATGACACAAGCATTACCCGCAATCACCTTTTCGTGAATGGGTTCGTAAGAACGGATTTCATCGGGGGTTGGGAGTCGGCGCATTTGAGCAAAGGGAATGTCGTCCAAGTTCAAGCACCCCATGAGTTGCAATCGCAGCCCGAGCTTTCAACCCGTGCAGTCCATTCGGGAGTTATGTCAGCACCATGAACGCCCCAACAATGTTCGCAAGGAGTCATACCGCATCCATCACCGCACGAGTCGCAGTTATGTCCGAGTCTATCACACCATTTGCAGTCGCCATTCGGCCCAATGTTGGCCAGTTCGGTCATGAGGATTTTTGCATCGAGGAAGATTCGGTGGGTGCTACACAAGGTGATGTATTTTTCCCCGCCGTCAAGGTCGGTGAGGATGCAACCGCATTCGAGTGTTTGGTTGATGCCGAGTGGTTTCATGTCGTAGCGAGCAATGGTTTCGGGGGAGTAGGGCAATTCAACATGAGCCCATTCGTCGTAGGGGATTTTGTCGTCATTCAAGTAATTTGCGTAGCATGGGAGGCAAACCAATGTGTTTCCACCGTCGCCACCCGTGAGGTTGATGTATTCATGACAAGGGCCATCACATTCAATACATTCCCCAAGCATAGGGGTGATGTTCGTTGGGATTCGAGCATCGGTTGTCGTTCGCAAGTCGGGCATCGGGTTATTGTCGGGTAATTCCGCCATACCAAGACATGGGGGCATTCGCATATATAGGTGTCGGTTCGGGCATCTTATGTTGTTGTCCCTAAGAATCGCCGCCCCCTGACTGCTCGGACAAGGGACAGCGAAAACCTTCTCGCCAAATCGTGCAGTATTTACCGCAGGACGCTAAGCAATTCCTCCAAGTCGGCCATGAGGATTTCACGCTCAAGGTTGTTTTCACCAGCATACTCGGCTCGCATAGATGCTCGTTGTAGGATTCCCCTGAGTTGGGCGGCTACATAGAACATGTCTTCAATCCCATTAGGGAACACTTCTTTCATTTTCATTCTCTTTGTCATCATATCACTTCCATTTTGTTTGTTCGCCCCCCGCAGGGGCTATTTAACCCTACATGTATCGGGTTATAACACTATCTATTTGGGTATCTTAGGTTGGGTTTAGCAAGACATTGCCCCTCACTATGAAGGGGGCAGCCCTCTCGTAAAACTTCGCCGTAGAATCGTGCAGTATTTTGTTATCATGTGAGCCGCCTCGCGAGATTTCTCGCGTGGGCATCTTAAGCCGTAAAAAACAAGATTTCTTCGCACAGTACTTATGAGTCCCGAAATTGCCCCATAGCTCCCAAACACCGACACCTTTAAATAGTAGCACCACCTAAGAATACTGTAGCGGACAACGAGCCGCTGCCTAAAAACACGAGGTTGAAAAAAATGAGCAAGACGCAAGATAAAAAAACTGAAGCAAAGGCTGTGCAAGCCCCTGCGGAAAAGACGAAGGAGCAAATTCGTCTGACTCGCATGAGGACACGCGACTTCCTTGCAGATGCAATCATCAAGGTTGCTAAGCAAGAAATCGCTGCCCAAAAAGCTGCACTCGCTGAAAAACCTGACCGCCCGCACCAGTTGGTAACTCTGGACACCCAAGATTGTAAGAACGGCATCGCTGCCCTCGACGCAATCGAGATGTTCTACAAGGGTTTCTCACCTGTCGCTGGTGGAGTCACTGAACAAAATGTCTGGGCAGACTTGGCCAAGGGCCGAGCTATCCTCGCTGGACTACTTTCAGGCAAGGTCAAAGCAATGACCCCATCTGAAGAAGCCAAGCACAAGGCATCTAAGGCAGAAGCAGCAAAGAAGGCCCTCCAGGCTCAAGCAGACCTGGCCGCCCTCGAAGCCGCTGACAACCTTCTTTGAAGTCAGTCAAGGTTCTTCTACGCCACTCACTCGTCTCATCAGAGAGGAGTCAGCTCCAACCATCACCGCTTCGGCGGGGTGGCTGGACTTCCCACTACGCTTTCGAGCGATATGGTATGCCGCCCCTCAAGGAAGTCAGCTTCCTTGGGGGGCTTTTTTTTCTTAATTTTTTTGAATAAGACGAGATGTTTTAAAATCTTATTCAAATATCACAAAATCTTAAAAATTGTCTACGAGATTAAAAAATACGAAATTTCTTAGTCTTCCCCAGGCAGAAAAAATCGGAGCCGAGTGTGTGTTATAGTAGGTCTTATGCTATTCAGCTTGGAGGTATCTTATTCATTTGTATGAGTCAGGTTAAAATATCTTAAGCATTTGGTGGTGCAGTATTTCAGCTCGCTTACCAGTTGAACAAGACGCAAAGAATGTCAAAATCCGATTTCTTACGAACCTCACTTTTAAGTCCATCTCAATTCATTCATATACGAGAAGGGCATGATGCAGGAACACCCAGCATTTATATGGTATGACACATATCTCTAATCATAGCGGGCACGGTGTAGTAAGACAACAATTACCCGACTTAGCGAATAACACAAGACAAACAATGGAAGATGGATAATATGGACTTAAATATGCTACTTAACGATACGAATGAATACTTAGAGGTGAAAGCTTGCAAACGCTCGAACTCACCCAATGTATATGACTTAACGATTTACGATGTGCCCGTAGGCCTCAAGGTGATAATAAAGAAGTGCGTTACTAATTTCGAGGTCGAGCTTGGTATTGGTGCTTTCTACGACAGCGGCACTTGGCTCACTAAGACTTGTATCGCCAAGTGGGATAATACTGGGCGACTCCCTGAAGTCCGTGAATTATCCGAACCTCGATACGGCAAAAGTGCTTGGTTCATGGGCTCAGTCTATTCCAGACCTGCAGTTATTGCAGCCATCCGTTCTTTCTGCTTTAGCTCAACTGGCAAAGACGCAATTTCTTCAACATTGAATCACCACTTCAGCATTGAAGTAGCTCGACTCAAAGCATTGAAGGAAGGTCAATCTGCCTTCATGAATTTCTTGGGGGATTCATTTTGAACCCAAGCCCAATTTGCGAATGCGACTTCCCAATCCCAAGACATGTGGGCTGCCACCCAACATCTTGCTGCAAATGTGATGAGGTGATTGAATGAGGTGTGGAAGAGTAGATTCTTCTCACGGTTCAAAAACCTTCGGAGACTGGATTGACTGTGGCGAGTTCATTGAAATAGAAAGAGTCGGAAAGGGGAAGTATCCTCTTATCATCTTCAAGTGCGAGACTTGCGGTAAGAGGTGTGAACTGTGAGTTCTTGTCCTCTTTGTCGTGAGTCATCGGACAAAATCCGAGACCCCAACAATCATGCGCTTCAAATGTTCGTTCAATCTTATTGGTATGAGTGTGAGCATTCAAAGTGCTCCGTGCTCAGGTTCAACAACTCGCTTCATCGTGCGTGGATAAGCACATCATTCGGCGCAGCTGCGCTTATACAGATTCTCCAATACAATGGAGGAGGCAAAAAAATATGATAACCTTATGCGAAAAACAAGTCTGGCATTATCACCAGATGGGCCAACCGAACGAGCGAATGTTGATGGAACCCTTAGAGAGGGGGAAAACAAGAATGCAATGGTTCAACGAGAAGCTTGGTGCAAACCTGGCTCAACATTACCCTTGGACTGGTGAAGAAGAACTCAAGGAATTTCGTGCGGAAAACCCAGATGAATACCACAACTTATATTCGGACTTTGATTACCTTCATCAACACCACACCTTCAAACAATCGGATGAGACATTTTATAACCGTGTCTGGTATGTGATGATTACCTCATCTCAACAATGCTACGGTGGCCCCGAAGAAGGAGGTTGGTATTACCAACGAGAAGAATTCGTCAAGTGGTGCGCTGTCCCATCCCGCCAACTTGCTTTGGAGATTGTTGCTGAATACAACATGATGAAGCAACCTGACTACAAGCCCAACTGGGATGCGCTCGGAGATGACGACACCGTTTCATCTTCATATCCCGAAGGCTACATTCCTTCATCGTTTGTCTTCAGAAAGGACAATTACGCTGAAGTATGCGTTTTGCCTTGTCTACAACCACAGGAGACGCCCCACTATGAATAACTCGGATAACATAAGAGCACTTGCAAACGGCGTTATCGCTGCTTTGGTTGATTGCGAGCACAAGGGTATCGGTTCTTACAGTGAATTGATAAGCTCATGGTCTCGAATCCGACGAAAATCTCTATCATGGAGTACAAGAATGCTTGATGTTATTAAGTATGCAAACGACACTCTCGAGTATATACTACAAGAGGAGGAAAATATATGAACCTAAGAACAATAGAAATAAACAAGACCTGCCGACAATGCCAGATGCCTACTGTGGAGGTGAGACAAAGCGTATTTGGACTCAAATACGAATCTTGCTCAACCTGCCGCCACACCTTCGGGGTGGTGCGAGTCCGAACCATCATCATTAAGATTCCTGAACCCGAACCAGTCATGTGTTATGTTGGCTGTGTTTGCGAAGTTTGCTGGCCTGAATTGGATGAGGTTTGATACTATGGTTAAGAAGGATTTTCACGACCAAGCCGTTCGCATTGTTCTCGAGCAATTGAACGAGACCATCAGTTACCAAAACAAGTATGACCGCAAAGGACAAGTCCCTATGCCGTATAAAACTGTTGAGGATTTCACCGCTTACGATTGGAAGGAAGTTTCGCAATTGACGGAAGGCATTGTCATATCCTCACTCGCTCACGATTATTGCACCGAGTGGAGGGCTGGCGACACCCCTCGACACGATGATTACCTCGAATACGAGGAAGCGCTTGTCTCAATCCAAAACAACGAAGGTGATGATGTTTCTGTCCGACTACTTGCTTGTCCCACCATTATGAAGCAATGCTTCAAATGCAAAGACAAGATGTATGGTTATGAGATTATGGATGACCTCTAC
>JGI24006J15134_10002295_pt1 | contig 10643 bp, 5 predicted proteins | sample LinPmetageLP53_FD_15134 | JGI IMG/M metagenome (IMG submission 15134) | reverse complement strand
TATACTTCAACTTCAATGTCTTGAGAGATGAAGTATCTTCGATGTATACTGATCTCTCAAACAAAGTATTCACTGGATATAAGTCTGAACTTGGTATTGATCAGAACTTTGCTCTTGCTTTGAACGTTGCGCCAATTCTTGGTGACACTACTACAACCTTTCTTGATCATACTACAAAAGTAACAACACTGAATAAAACATTTGGTATTGCTGTAAGTAAGAAACCATTTGATATCTTACACCCAACTAAAGAAGGACACAGACTGAGATATGTGTCACTTGAGGGACCAGATGCTGAGGTATATTATAGAGGTAAAATGAAGGATACTAACATCATCAATCTTCCCGACTACTGGAAGGGTTTGGTTGATCCTGATAGTATCACTGTAAACCTCACACCTATTGGTTCATTCCAATCACTGTATTATAAGGAGGTTGAGTGGTGTAGTACAATCAAGGTATTCAACGCTGATGGTGGTCCTATCAATTGTAGTTACACTATCTACGCAGAAAGAATTGATACTGAAAAGAACATTCCTGAATATGAAGGCTTGACAACAGCTGACTATCCGGGTGATAATGATGAATACAGATTGTGATATGAATGGGAAAGGTTCATGAAGTATTTCCTCTGGTAATCTATCAGGGGGATGTTAGTTGTCATAATGAATTTAAAGAGAACCTAGAAGATATCAAGAAGTATTGGTTCAATGGATATAAGTATGAATCTCCTGAAGGTTCAGAGAGAATATTTCTGCATCGTAATGAAAAGTATAGAGAATTTTTTAGTGTGGGTTTAAGAAAGGTATTTGATGAATACCTTGATACTCTGAAGATTGATTATAATAAACTCAACTATCATATCTGTAAATCATGGGTGGTGTATCATAAGGATGACACTACACCACCACTGGCACCACACAAACACAATGAAGCTAACATCAGTTTTGTATACTATCTAAACACTGATGAAACTTCTGATAAGTTTGTAGTGAATCAGAATTCAGATAATAATCCCAATCAAGTTTGTATGGGGTTCTTTGATGTTGCAGATGAACTGAACCTAATGACTGAGTTTAACAGATACAACTGTAACAGTTATACTATTACTCCAAGAGAAGGTAGTTGTATTGTGATGCCATCTGAAACTTATCATCACACTATCAAGAAACAACCCAGAGTGAATGAGAGAGTGGCGATTGCTGGTGATGTAAGAATCACACTGAAACCAGAACATTATAGACATCATCAGGGTTGTACTCATCCCTCACAGTGGTTAGAGATATGAGTTGGAAATTTATATTGGACTTTAGACATCCAGTAATGATTGATCACTCAGAGATCTGTTACCCACCTGCACATCCTGATCTGATTGATCATGTAGATACATCCTTTCCTGGTATTGTTATCAAGTATGAGAATGGATACTCAATAGAGGATGGTGTTCATCGTATGGCAAAACTCCAGAAACAAGGTATCTTCAAATCATATTTCTATGTTGTAACTCAACAAGAATATAAAGATGGTATTGTTGGTATGAACTTTGTTGGTTTGGACGGTAGAAAGTACTGGACAAAGTTGGGAGAGTGGAACCACGACACAATAGATCCCCAACCACATAATAAATAACTAAAAACTTATAATGGCTGAATTATATACAGATCAAATGTCCAGTGGTGTTTCTGGTGTCAGTACAACTGCTAGAAATACTGTTGATCAGGCAAAATTGAAGATCACTATAAGTGATAATGAAAAGATTCCATACGATGAGGCTACTAAGAATGTAGATAGGAATCTACAAAATATTATTGTCGAAACAAATAATACTCTTGAGAAAGTAAAAGAAGAATATCAAAAGAGGATTGATGTTCAGAATTGTAGAAGTGATTTATTCTGGAGAGTAACTGGTATCACTACTGTAATGGATGGTGATGATGCAAGAAATGATATTACTTGTACCTGTACTAAACTTTCTCCAACCTATCCCAGACTTGAGGATAGTGGCACTGGATCTCAGACTATTGGATTCTCTACAGCAGGTTTGATGTGGTATACAGGAGGAACTGGTGCTGGTAGCACCATAGCAGGAATTACTACAATTCAAATGGGTAGTGGGGAGACACTTCGCAGTGATGGTTCTGCATTTGATACTTATTTAGAACCTGACAATCTCCATGGACTTCTATTGTATAATGAACCATATGCTAGAGATATTGGTGATTTTTTCGTAGCTACTGGTATTGGAACTATTTCTGCAGGGATTAATACACTCACACTATTGACACCTAATCTTAATCTTGGAATAACAACTGGTATGGTTATAACACCAAGTAGACTTGGTATTTTTGCATCAGCTAGTAATGTTGTTGTTGGTGTAGGCACTACCATTGTGGATCTTAGACCCTTTAATGATGTTGTTAGTGTGGGAGCTACATCAATATATACTGTTCCACTAATTACACTGCAAGATCCAGCTGTTTCTGCTGTAACTGCACCAGGTAGTGATGGTAATTATACATATTTTGATTTTAGCAAAGATCCAAACTTAATTAGTGACAAAATGGCAGTTGAAATAACTGATAATGCTTATGTTCCTCAAGTGATCAGTTTAATTGTTGGTGGCAGTGGTCGTAATTTTGGTGAAGGTGTTAAGATTAAGTATGTCAATAATGGACAGAACACGGCTACACAAGAGTGGAACGCGTTTTTAGAAGGTCTTCCAGATCCTGATCAAAACTTTAAAAAGGTTGATGATACAGATGATATTATTTTAGTAGAACACCCTAAGATTGGTGCTGGTAAGATTTATTATGCAGTTGGATTTGGACAGAAACCAATTGCAGCCGGTGGAGCTAATGCATCAGAAGGAGATGTAAGAATCTTCCAAGGACAATCTGGATTTGCTCAAGCAGCGTATGCATCTCTATCTGCTTGTAATGACAGTGACCTGAATGCCGCTATTAGTGCCAGAAATACTGCAGAATCTGCGTTATCAGGTAGTAACTCATTTCCTGAGAAAGTATCATTGGTTAATGACATCAGGTCAAAGAGAAACAATCTCAATGTTGCAATCTGGGCATATAGGGGGATGATTGGTAATTCAGAAAATGAATTTACTAAAAACGAGAATTTTATGAATAACCTTGACAACTCTCCATACAAAAATCTGATAAACACAGGGGTCGAATAACGAACTGTCACAAGACCCCTCCACAGGGGTCTGAGTGTGTTATAATACTAAGGTATCAAAAGAACTCTATGAAGGACTACAAACCAGAAGATTTTGAACTTGAAAACGAAGACGATGAATATCTGACAGATGTCATGGTCAATGTTGGTTCAAGAACCTTTGTTATGTTCTCTAATGAAGGAACAGAACGTAAGGTAGAGTGTGATACGGTTGATGATTTCATGGAAATCTTAGAGATGGTCAGGATTCTTGTTGATGATGAGATTGTTAGATACATATCACCAGTAGTATCAGAACCCACAGGGAAATTGGACTTTTAGTTTCAAATAAGTCGGATAAAAAATCCCTAGTATTTTTTGACCCCTTTACTTTTTTTAAATGAGAAAAGCAACTAGAGAAGCCATGGAAAAACTTTTCACTGCAAAGTGGAATGTTCCTAAAGCTGCCAAACATTGTGGTTTGACAGTAAAAGAACTTAAGATCTGTTTCCATAACTACGTCGAAACTCATAGTGTAACATACATAGAGGAAAATAACACCCAGTTACATCTTTTCTAATGAAAGTAAACCTATGGTATTCGAAAGATTTAGAATTATGGAGATGGACACTCACCTCGAATGAAGACAGTTTTATACAGGAGAGTGGTGGACAGAGAGATTTGAGAGATACCATGGACGATATCGCCAACACAATTGAATACCTTCTAAATACAGAAGAAGAACCTTCCGTGTGATAAAGTGCCACTCTGTGGTAATCAAAACCACCTTCTAGGTGGTTTCTTTATGCATACTAAATAAGGTTAATAGAAGTAATTGTGCGAGTAAGATGCCACTCAGTCGCTTAGATAATTTCCTAAAGAACGTTCGTGGTAACATTCTTTATGTAAACCCGAATGACCTGGATGCCACTGATAGTATTGAGAATCAGGGCAACTCGATGGGTCGCCCGTTCCTTACCATTCAGAGAGCACTTGTAGAAGCTGCTAGATTCTCATATCAGGTTGGATTGGATAATGATCGTTTTGCAAAGACGACGATCATGTTGTATCCTGCAGAACATGTTATTGATAACAGACCAGGATGGATTCCTGATGGCACAAATAATTATCAGTTGAGGGATGGCACTACCTCTTCTGATTTTTCGCCATTTAATTCCACATCAAACTTTGACATCACCACTACTGATAATGCACTTTACAAACTGAACTCTATTCACGGTGGTGTTATTGTTCCCCGTGGTGTTTCGATTGTTGGACAAGATCTAAGAAAGACAAAGATTCGTCCTCTGTATGTTCCCAACCCTGAGAACGATAGTATTGAAAGAACTTCTTTGTTCAGACTGACAGGTGGTTGTTACCTGTGGCAGTTCTCGATGTTTGATGCTGATCCAAATGGATTGGCATATAAGGACTATACAACTGCTCAGTTTGTTCCTAACTTCTCACACCATAAACTCACTTGTTTTGAGTATGCTGATGGTGCAAATGGTGTTAATATTGCTGATAACTTTGTAACCTACTCGTCTGCCAGAACCGATCTGGATATGTATTATGAGAAGGTTGGTTTGGCCTATGGTTCTGCGTCTGGTAGAGCTATCGAACCTGATTATCCTTCAGGAACACTTGATATTCAAACCAAGGTTGATGAATTCCGTATTGTCGGACCAACTAGTGGTGAAGTTGGTATTACAAGTATCAAGGCTGGTGATGGTTCTACATCCACTGCTATTGTTACTGCAACAATGACAGCTGGTGTTGCTGGTTTGGATGTAGACACTACATTCATTGTAAATGGTGTTGCTGATAGTGATTATAATGGTAGTTATTCTGTTCAGGAAGTTCTGACTAGTAATTCTGATGGTGAAACACTATCATTTACTTACCAAATTCCTGATATTCCTGTCGATGCACTTCCTGCTGTAACTGGTGCAACTGTGTCTCTTGATACTGATACAGTTACCTCAGCATCTCCTTATATCTTTAATACCTCACTGAGATCAGTATATGGTATGTGTGGTATGCACGCTGATGGATCAAAAGCCACTGGATTTAAATCCATGGTTGTTGCCCAATTCACTGGTGTATCTCTCCAGAAGGATGACAACGCATTCCTGAAGTTCAACCAAAGCACAGGTGGATTTGATGACTCCACTACTGTAGATAACCTCCATAGTGATCCTAACGCTATCTACAAGCCTTCATATTATAACTTCCATATGAAGACATCGAACAACGCTGTAACTCAGCAAGTTTCGATCTTCGCTATTGGTTTTGCACAACAGTTCATTAACGAATCTGGTGGTGATACCAGTATTACGAACTCCAACTCTAACTTTGGTCAGAACTCACTGATTTCGAAAGGATTTAGAGAAGAAGCATTTACAAGAGACGATGTTGGTTATATTTCACACATTATTCCACCAAGGGAGAGTGTAACACAGAATGTCAACCTAGAATTTAATTCTATTGATGTGACAAAGACTGTTGGTGTTGCATCCACTGGTCATCTTTATCTGTATCAGGAGACAAACAAGTCTTCTGTTCCCGAAACTGTCATTCAGGGTTACAGAGTTGGAGCTAAAGTAAATGACAAGTTGAATGTTATCATCTCACAAGGTGGAACTCCAACTAACTACTTTGCTCGTATCGTGATGCCTGATACAGACAAGAGTTCTGTAAAGGCATACAATATTGGTAGAAATGTAGGAACAGGTAATAGTATTGCATCTTCTACTGTCACCTTCACTGAGAATCATGGATTCATTAATGGTGAAAGTGTTAGGATTCTGAGCGATAATGCTAGACTACCTGATGGTCTGGACAACAATAGACTATATTTTGCTATTACTGATGGTGTTGCTGCTAACCAGATTCAATTGGCAACCACACTTAATGATTCTCTAGACGGTTCAGAAACTAGTTTTAATAACGCTGGTGGTAACCTGGTAATTGAATCAAGAGTATCTGATAAGATCGCTGGTGATATTGGACACCCTGTTCAGTATGACAACACTCAGAATCAGTGGTTTGTTAATGTATCTACTGCTACCGCAGAGAATACTATCTATGGAACAGTGACTTCCCTTGGTGTGGCTGGTCTTGGAGCTGCAACACCAAGAACATTCATCACTAGAAAACCTGATACCAGAAAGAATAACGAGAAGATTTATACATTCAGATATGTAGTTCCTGCTGGTAGTGGTATTACTTCTGCTCGTGCTCCTAGAGTTAATTATGTTCTTCAGGAATCAAACAAAGTAACTGGTAACAGTAATGTTGAGGTTGCACTTCAGTATAACCCAAGTTTGGTTACTATGACCAACGAAACTGAGATGAGAAATTTCAGTTTCTTGAGAGAAGCTAATTGGTCTGGTGGCACTTCATACTTCACTTCTGAACAACCACATGGTTTGATCGTAGGAACACAAATCAGAATCAAGAATGTCCAGTCTGGCAATAACACAACTGGTGTTGCTAACTCAGCATTCAATAATAAATTTACAGTTTCTGGTATCTCAAGTGCTAACACCTTCTTTGTAAGTGGTCCTGTAGCTAATCCTGGTTCATTCCAGAACAATACATCACTGAGAACCACAACTCTACCTACATTCCAGAAAACACAATCCAAGGATACTTTCTTCATCTATGATGTTAATACTCTAAGAGAGTATGTGACTGGAGAACAAGACGGTATCTACTACCTGACCGTTATTGATTCTTCCAACACTCCTGTTGTATCTCCATTCAATGATAAGGAACAATTCTCATTCCCATCACCTATCAGAGATCTGTATCCACAGTATGATAGAGATAATCCTCAGTTTGATCCAAAGGGTTCCAAGACATATGCCAAACCAACTCCTCTTGGTGAAGTTGTAGTTGATGATCCTAGAAACAGTATCACCAAAAAGACTATTGACACCGCTTTACTTGACTTTGGTGTGGGTCTTGGTGTTACTGATATTATCTCCAACCCAACAGGAACAGCTCATACCATCTTCACTCAACATGATCATGGATTGAATAGAGCTGCTGTTGTTAGTGTTGCTAGTAGTGGTGCTGGATATGGTAATGGCACTGGAGCTATTGAGAACCTTTATAACGCAATCCTTGTTAATACAGGAAGTGCGAGAGGAGTAAGTGCTACGGCAAGAATCACAGTAGATGGTTCTGGTAGTATCTCAGGTGTTGAGGTCATGAACAGTGGTTCTGACTATCAGGTTGGAGATGTTCTGAATATAACTGGAACGGCTACAACTACAGGGTTCTCACAAGCAACTGTGAGTGTAACAAAAACTAATAATAATGTTGGTGATACAGTTCGTGTTTCTGGTATTCAATCTACTTCATACGAAGGATATAACTCACTTTATCGTATTACTGGTATTACTACCAATAACGCCTTTGAAGCTTCATCCGTTGTAGCTATCAATGGAGCTAGTGTAACTGGTGTTGGAGTAACACTTTCTACAAACGCATTCACTCATGTAACTGGTAAGACACTGGATGTTTCATCTATTGTTTATAATAATGTAAGTGGATTTGCAACTGTTGTTACAGCTCAAAATCATGGTTTGAGACCTAATAATAAGATTGTGTTTGGTGGAGCTAATACTGAACTTGCAAATGGTGACTTCTTGGTTACAGAGATTACCAATCTTACAACATTCACAGCAAATATTGGTATTAGTACCCTATCACCAACCATTGGTGGAACTATCAAGGCATATCTTCCTGGATTGACTTCACAAGAAGGTCCAGCTGTTCTATATGGTGAGAACTTTGGTGGTAGAGTTCAGGATATCTACGCTGGTATTACAACTACACTTTCTTCAGCTGTTTCTTCTTCGTCTGATGATGAAGTTGAAATCCTCAATATTGGAAATCTAGATATCAACATTGGTGATTATCTGAGAATTGATGATGAAGTTATCAGAGTTAAGAGAACTGTAACTGGAAACCCAGTTCGTGTATTCAGAGGATTGTTTGGAACAAGAGCTTCTACACATGATGCTGGTTCTGTTGTAAGAAGAATTAAAGTCAATAGTGCTGAGTTTAGAAGACCTTCTATTGTTAGAGCTTCTGGTCACACCTTTGAGTATCAAGGTTATGGACCTGGTAACTACTCAACTGCACTTCCTGACAGACAGGATACTTCACCTACATTAACAGAACAGACACTATCCCAGTCCTTCAGGTCTGATGGTGGTCTCAGTGTTTACACTGGTATGAATGATAAGGGTGACTACTTTGTTGGTAACAGAAGACTTTCTTCTACTACTGGTAAGGCTGACATCTATAATACACCTGTACCAACTGTAACTGGTGAGGATGTTGCATCTGTAGATAGAGATGTAAGTGTTGATATTGTTGAGACATCAGCAGCTGACATCACTGGTTCTATCAAGGTTAGTGGTGGTATCAATAACAACTTTGTATCAGAGTTTGATGGTCCTGTTGTACTGAACAAGAAGGTAACTTCTACTTCTGATGATGGTATGGAGGCTGTGAGTCTCTTCCTTCAGGGTGATGCCACTGTTTCTAGAAAATATACAGTTGGTATTTCTACTCCAGTAAACGCTGGAAACCCTGGTGATGTGGTTTATAACGCTAACCCAACACCTGGTGGTATTCTTGGTTGGAGCTACACCACTAATAACAATTGGAATACCTTTGGTGCTGTATCACTTGACCAGTATGGTCAGAGTGTTTTGTTTGATAAGGTTGGTATTGCAACTGGTGCACTTGGTGAGAGTACTGTATTGGTAGGATCTGGTTCTACACAGGTATCCATTGATGGAACAGGTGGTGTAGGTATCGGAACCACAGCTAATGGATTCAAACTTCATGTCTTCGGTGGAAACATCAGAGGTACATTTGAGGGTGATGGTTCACAACTTTCTAACCTTGACAGTATCTGGACTAACAACTCCACCAATGAGTGGGCATACACCAAGGACAATCCTGACCTGAAGGTTGGTATTGGAACATCATTAGGTGTTACTTCGCAACTGAAGATCGCTGGCACAGCTACCACTTCACTGTGGGTTGGTAATGAGGCACAATTTGATGGTAAAGTATACTTTAATCAAAATGTTGTAATTGGTTCTGGTGTCACACTATCTGTTGGTGATATTGAAACAACTGGTGGTTCATTGAATGTTGGTCTGATGACCGCAACTCAACTACATGTTGGAACTGGTGGCACGATTCTTTCCACTCCTACAAATGGTGAGTTTGTTGGTGTTGGTATTGGAACTACGGCACCAAGAGCATCACTTGATGTTGAAGGTACGGCTAGACTTAAATCTTATTATGAGATAGCAAAAACTGTTACGAGTGATTCTGGTGTTGTAACTTTGAATCTTTCAGAGGCTCAATCATTCCTTCTCACTACTTCTGAAAACATCACTTCCTTTACTCTTACAGGTGCGGCAGCAGATTCCACTACAGCATTCACACTGAAAATTCTTCAAGGTGGAACAGCTCGTGGAGTTGGTATAGATACATTCAGAACAAGTGGTGGTTCACCGATTCCGGTATATTGGCCTGGTGGTTCAGTTCCTGTGGTTACACCAACAGCAGCTAAAACTGATATCTACTCCTTTATGACTTTTGATGGTGGAACTTCTCTGTTCGGTGTTGTTGGAGGTCAGAACTTCTCATGAGTGCAGTAGGATTTCACTTATATCGTTCAATACCGACACAGTTGGACCTTAATGGTCCACTGTTGTCATTTACACAACAACCAGAATCTGTGAGCACTGATGGGTCATCAGTGACTCTAACTGGTATTGCAACAGTATCATTTGCCAGCACAAATCCATCTAACAGTGGAACACTTAAGTATCAATGGTATGAGATTGGTGTTGGTCCTGTCAGTGATGGTAATGGAGTAACAGGATCTGCCACAACTACACTATCCTTACAGAGTTTGGTATCACCTACTGATAGTGGTAGAGACTTCTACCTTGAGGCTTCATATGAACCATCAACAGAGACTGGTTCTGGTATTAATGAACCATTCAACTCAAATACTGTAACAGTAACAATTTTCCCATTCATTGAGATTATTGCTCAACCATCTAATAGCACTACAATTCCAAATAGAAATACAACATTCAACATTGATGCAAGTCTTTCTGACGCAACATTTGCAGAATCTCTTACTTATCAATGGACTTTGAATGGAAACAATGCTGTAGATGGAACAACAACACAAGAAATTCCTGTTACAAGATTTGAAGAAACATTTTCTTCAGATACCACAGTCACACTTCCTAATGATGCATTAGATATTGAGATTGAAGTGTCTGGTGGATCTGGTGGAGGTGGTGGTGGTGATGCAGGAGCTTCTGCTGGTGGTGGTGGAGGTGGTAGATATGGTAAGTTTTCATATAATGGTGCAGGAACTACATTAGATTTGAAAGTTGGTAGATCTGGTAATAGTGGCA
>JGI24006J15134_10002291_pt1 | contig 10649 bp, 12 predicted proteins | sample LinPmetageLP53_FD_15134 | JGI IMG/M metagenome (IMG submission 15134) | reverse complement strand
ACATGAGCTCAGTAGATGAGAACGTCTACTTTGAAAATCAATTCACAGGCTCAGACTTTACGCAAAATATTAAGCTAGGCTCTACGCTGCAGTGGCGAGTATATGATGCTACTAATGCCAATTATGAGACTGCTGTCTCTATGAATTATACTAATGGGGTGATCTTTAAAACTCCTACACAATTCCAGCAAGGCATTAATGCAGGCTCAAATAAAATTACAGGGGTGGCAACTCCGACATCTAATACTGATGCAGCTACAAAAGCTTATGTAGATAGTGAAATAGCTAATCTAGGTGGTGTGGGTGGTGGTCCAGGTGGTACTGACAAACCAACAAGATTATATAATGATAATGATGTCACAGTTATTAGAGGCACCCAGGAAGGCTGCCAATTTAATGATAAAAATGAGGTCGTTCGTTACTCTGTAGATACTCTTGGTAGCACATTGACGGGCACAGCCACATTTAAGCAAGCCTTTTCTACTAATATCATAAAGTACATAAGCACGAACGATAACAATACATATTGCGAATTTATAGACTTTGGCGATAAGTTAAAGTGGAGACAGAAATTCGCAAAGCCATTAATTTTCCAAGTTTACTCAGATGATAACTCAGATGTGAAATCTGTTTTAGAGATGGGCTATGATAACGAGTATCAAGCTACTTTTTATCAGCCTGTACTTTTTGAAAGTGGAGCTGTATTAACTAGACCTAACGATACGCCTTGGCTTATAGGTGGTGAGACAGATGGGCGTAAATCTCTTTATGTTAAGACGGATCAATATCAGGGCAATAGGTTTACAGCTAATTATGGCAAGGGCTTTACTTTCGCTATAGATACAAATATTGATAATACTGATGATGATAATGCAACGATCTTTTCTCTATCCTCCACTTATGCAATGTCTCACAAAAAGCATAGAATGTTCAACGGAATCGACATGGCCTATAAGCGCGTGGAGTTTTTAGGTACACCAGACCAACCAAACGACGCTGCAAATAAAGCATATGTAGATAGTGCAAGAGATGCAGCAGTAGCTACAAGTACAGCAAGTGTAGATGCTCTATTTGAGGATGCTGAGTACACAGTAACAGGCGCAACTAATAAAGCTTATTTCTCTGCAGTCAGGACTGGCTCTCTATGGAAGTGTACTCTACACATCCCAAAAGCTACTCATGTATCAGCTTACGATTTTAATTTTGGAACTATAATTCCAGCAGGCTTTGAGCCAGGTGATACGGTAAGTCATCTAGTAGACTCAGGAGCTGAAAATATTAAGGCTAAAGTAAATACATCGGGAGATGTAGAGGTCTGTTATGAGGATAATGCAGGAGCTCAGATTTATAAAACAGATACAGGCTTTGCTTTTTCTACTAGTTGGATTGTCACAGCTTAATTATAATTTTTAGGAGTTTTTAAAATGGCTAGAAGCGAGATCACACTTACAGGTATATGGCAAAAATTAGCAGATAGGAGATGCATCATCACAGTGCTAGATACACCTCCTAATAACACACCGATCTATTTAAATGATACTAATACCGATACTGCAGCCACTAAAGAAAGGCCAGATGCAGGAGAGCAATATGCTCAAATATCTTTCGGTCTAAAAGAGACCTGGGCTAAGGGTATTGGATACACAGTATTAGTAGATGAGGATAGTTAGAAAATGCTTGTAAGATTAAAAAGAAAGTTTAGCCTCATTGGGTCAGGAGGCTCTGCTGAAAATGTAGTAGGTGACATAACTGCACTTACTGATCCAGCTTTAATACCGTCTATAGGAGCATTACGCACCTATGTCTCTGCTGGCTCATTTAATACTAGGACCTATAAGCAAGAAAATATTTCAGTAACAGGTGGCCAGGCTTATGTGATTAACCACAATTTAGATACAAAGCTGATTTCTATTAGTGTTTATGATGCAAATTATGAGCAAATAGAGGTAGGTGTAAACCTAATAGATGAGGATAGTGCTAGTATATTTAGTAACGTAACGCAAGATGTGCACTTTGTATGCATAGGGTAATTAGCCTATAAAATATGATATAATGCACATGCCAATGATAAATTTAATAACTAATATAAGGAGGTAATTATGGCTAAAAAGATTAGTGTAGATTATGACTACTCAGGATCGAAAATAATTAATTTACCATCTGCTAGTGCATCAGGTGAGGCTGTACGCTTCGATGAATTTTCAGAGGTGGATACTAATGTTAATGATTTAATTTCTCTATCAGGTGTAGCTGAAAATGCTTCTGATTTTGGTAACTTTAGTGGCTCTACTCTGAGCTCATCAGCATCATTAAAAACTTTGCTTCAAGAATTAGAGACTGAGTGTGAAACCAATCAATTGACAGTAGCATCTGAGTCTCAATCTGTATTAAGCATTACTGGCAATGAGATAAAAATGGAGTCTCTAGCTATCACTGATGTGACAGTAGACACTGCAAAGACTTCTCTAGCTGCATGGATTGCTGCTAATGCAACTCACTCTCTAGAAATGGGTGATGTACTTATATTGACATCAGCAGCTGATAAAATGGAAATGACTTGGATCTGCTCAGCAGCTAGCCCGTCTCAATCTCCTGCATCGGCTTCTGACTTTACACGCTTACAAGCTGACATCCAAGCTAATGATGTGCGAGCATTTTTGGCTGGTACTAGTGACGAGATAGACTATAACTCTACTACTGGTGTCTTTTCTTTTAGTGCTAATGCTGCTGAAAATATCGCACCTACTTCTCACACTTGGGTAGGTCTAGGGTCTCCTAGTTCTGTGCAAGATTTTATGGAGAAAGCAGATGCTGAATTTGAGGGCTTACAAGGTGGTACATCTTTATCTGTAGGATCAGTTTCAAGAGCAAAGCTTGCTGATGATGCTGTAGATGGTACTAAGCTTGCTGACTCGGCTGTAGATAGTGAGCACGTAGCTGCAGGAGCAATTGATCTTTCTCACATGAGCGTAAATAGTGTAGATAGTGACCAGTACGTAAATGGCTCTATTGATTTAATTCACTTGTCAGATGACTCTGTAGATTCACGTTGCTACGTAGATTTAAGTATTGATAATGCTCACCTTGCTGCAGATTGTGTAGATAGTGCTAAGGTCCAAGATGATGCGATAGGTAATGAGCATCTACAAGATGATTCTGTAGATAGTGATGAAATCGTAGCAGGCGCTGTAGATTTTGCTCACTTTGCTGCTGCTGTTTACTCATCTGATTTAAGCTCTAGTGCTTCAAGCTCTGAGCTAGCTCGTGCAGATGCAGCTAAGTCTTATGTAGATGGCAAAAGATACAAAGCATCATCTATCTCACTAACAGCAGACACTGCATTTACAGTGAATCATGCTCTAGGTGAGAAATATGTAGCTTTCTCTGCTTATGACAGCAACGATAAAATGCTTGATCTAGAAGTAGATCTAACAGATGCAAATAACTTAACAGTGACAAGTACATCTACGCAGTCAGGTATAACTGTAGTAGTGGTTGCTTAATTTATTTTAAGAGGGGCTCAGGCCTCTCTTTTTATTTTGTTATAATAAATATTTTGTACTATGATTAATTTTGAGATCAATATTTGAGGAGCTACTAATGTGGCTAATTGATAAAGGATCTCTGCAGAAGCTAAAGCAGTATCTCACTAAACAAGATAATGTTATCTATGAGGCTGCTGATCTAGATGAGTATAAGAGACGCAATAAGTCTTATTATGCTGAGGGTAGCACAGCAGTGATACCTATAGAGGGCTTACTCACAAAAGAGCCTGATTTTTTTGCAGAGATTTTCTACGGTGCTAATACTTCATATAATCAATTACAAGCTTCTATCCTTGAGGCTAATGCAGATCCCAGTGTAGATAAAATACGATTAGATATAGACAGCCCAGGCGGTGAGGTTAGAGGTCTTTTTGAGACTGTAGACGCTTTGCAAAACTCTAAGAAAAGAGTAGACGCAAGAGTAATGACTGCAGCAAGTGCAGCTTATGCACTAGCATCTCAGGCTGAGACAATCACAGCAGAGGGTAGAGGCTCAAGAGTAGGCTCTATTGGTGTGGTTGCTTCTTTCTATAATGATCCCGATCAGATCGACATTACATCTACAGAGGCTCCTAACAAGAGACCAGACATCACATCAGATGCAGGCAAAGACACAGTCAGAGCTGAGCTAGATGAGATACATGATCTTTTTGTAGAAGCTATTTCAATGGGTAGAGAGACTACAAGTACAGTTATAAATCAAGAGTACGGGAGAGGGTCTACTTTCTTAGCTGATAAAGCTCTAGAGCGTGGGATGATCGACAGTATATCTGGTTATGATACATCTATTTTTAAAGGGGTTGATATGAATTTATCAAGATTGAAAGATGAGCATCCTGAGCTATTTGCTGAGGTATTTGCTCTAGGTAAAGCTGAGGAGCATGAGAGAGTTAAAGCTCATCTAATTCTAGGTGAGGCCTCTGGTGCAATGAAACTAGCAACGGACAGCATTACAAAAAAAGTAGAGATGAGCACGTCTTTACATGCTGAGTACCTGGCTGCTGGCTTAAACAAAAGAGACATAGATAATAGAGCAACTGATAGCGCTGCATGTGCAGTGGCAGAGGTTACTACTACATCTACTAGTGTTACTTTTGAGGAGCAGATTGTTAATGCTATAGCTACTAAGCTAGGCCTTTAAGGAGATTATAATGGCTAATATGGTTGTTACTAACGTAGATGTGTCAGGCGTACAGCTTGCAGATTGTTATTTTTATGATGAGCTTTTGACTTTCTCAGGCTCGGGTGTAGTAGTTGGTGGTACGCTTCTAGCTAGATCTACAGCATCAGGTAAATTAGTACCCTATGTTAAGGGTGGCTCTACTGATGGCAATGGTGTAGCGGTTGCTGTATGTCCTTCAAATGTAGCTTCTACAGGTGCAGGTGATGTAGCAATAAGAGCAATCGTCTCAGGTCTACTAAAAAAGCAAAAGCTAGTAATCGCTGCAGATGGTGATGATAGCAATATAGATGCAGCAGTATTAGATGCTTTAAGACAATTTGGACTAGTAGCTCAAGATGTGGAAGAGCTAGACATCCCTGATAATCAATAGGAGTTTTAAATGAGTGATGCAGTAACTAAAAGAATGTTAGAGGCATATTACCAGGAAGGACAACCGTCTTTCTTTTTATCCTCACTATTTAGAGCGCCGCCTCAAAACTATTATGAGAGTGAAGCTATCGAGGTAGATGTAGAGAGATGTGATCCAGATGTGGCTATAGCATTACATGATGTAGCAGATGGATACAGATATAACACTACAGACCTATATACTAATAAAGAATTTAAGCCGCCTGTATTTAAAGAAGCTCTAGCACTATCAAGCTATGACTTAATGAAAAGACAGCCAGGTCAAGATCCTTTTGCAGATGTATCTTATCAAGCTAATCTAACTCTAAAAGCTTTCAATGGCATTAGAAAGATAGAGGCTAAGATCCGTAGAGTTATGGAGCTTCAAGCTTCTCAGGTTCTACAGACTGGTATTATTTCTCTTTATAACGGTGCGCAAGAAGTTTACCAATTAGACTATAAGCCTAAGGCTAGTCACTTTCCTACTTCTGCAACTGCATGGGATCAAGCATCGCCTGCAATCGTTCAAGATCTAACAGGTCTAGCTGAGGAAATTAGAAAAGACTCTTTAATGCAACCAGATCAATTGTTCTTTGGTACGCTAGCTTTTGAAGCATTTATCTCTGATGAGGAAGTGCAAAAGAGATTCGTTATGAGACACGCTGATCTAGGTCAGATCTCATCTGTGCCANTNGATAATCCAGGTGGCGCAAGCTACAGNGGTAGAGTGGCTCTAGGTTCTGATATGTTTGATGTATACACTTATGGAGCTGTATATAAAGACAGTCAATCAGGTGCAACTGTACCTTACCTAGATCCTGCAAAAGTAGTNATGAGAGCNTCTGCTGGTAGATTAGATGCAACTTTCGGGGCTGTGCCTAATATCGGTGAGATGCTAGGTCAAGGATCTACAAAGTTACTTCCTGCTCTACCTGCTCGTATGAGCAACGGTGATGGTCGCATGGATATCTACCCAAGTGCATGGCTTTCTGAGGATGGCTCTCAAATGTTCTGCGGTGCAGCTTCTAGGGTTCTTATGATTCCTACAGCTATTGATAGCTACGGATGTCTAGACACAGGTATCTCATGATGCAGGAGTTTATGATGACTGATCTAGCTAAAGAGCAAGAAAAGAAAGAAGTCAAAAAAGCAGCAGTAGAAAAGCCTGAGAAAGTAATCTTAAGAAAGAAAGCTCCAGCTAAGAAAGAGCCAGAAGTCTACAAGGTTGCTAAGGGTAAATCTATTACTACTAAAAGAGGCGTTAAGGCAGAGGGTGATGTAGTAGAAGCTTCATTTTTTGCAGACGGCGCAGAGACTTTAGACAGACTATATAAAAAAAGATTTCTGGAGAAAAAATAGATGTCACTAAGAGAGCAAGCTGAGAAAGATCTAAAAGGCATAATGGAGGATGAGACTACTGGCTTTGGTTGGCCTGTAACTATCGTTAACCCTCTAGGTGTGAATCTATCTTTAATTGCTCTCTCAGGTGATATTTCTCAGACTATAGATCCAGACACAGGGCAGCTAGTCTCTGGTAGGCTAGCATACTGCTCTATTAGAATGAGCTCTTTATTTGCTGGAGGTATGGGTATACCTGAGGGTATATCTGACAGTGATAGATTACCTTGGTTAGTGACATTTAATGACATTAACGGGGTCTCTCACACTTTCAAAGTTTATAAAAGCTCACCTGATAGAGCTCTGGGTATAGTTGATCTTGTTCTGGAGGGGTGGAAATGATCCAGGAGCTAATTAATAAGCAAGATAACTTTGAGCTAGTAGGTCAAAAGATTGTAGATATCTTAAAGACTGAAATAGAAAATCAAAAGACTCTTGCGCTAGCTAATGGCTCTAATCCACTTGACTGGAATTTAAGAATTTTCTACGAGCGATCTAATGCATGGGAGCAGTACCTAAATAATACTGTAATAGAGACACCTATAGTAAATGTGTGGCTTGATAACTCTAGTTATAATCGTAACGACAGTAACGAGATCGAGTACCAGACGGCGGAAAGTACCTATAATATAGATGTATATGGCTACGGCAAAGCATCTGCAGATGGTAGTGGAGGCCAAAACGCTGGAGACTTGCAAGCTTCTCTTAATTTATTTAGAGCTATCCGACTGGTCAGAAATATTATCATGGCATCAAATTACACCTACCTGGATATGAGAGGAGTAGTCTCTAGGCGCTGGCCTGAGTCTATTAGTATCTTTCAGCCACAGCTAGATAATGTAAACATGCAGCAGATAGTAGGATCTAGATTAGCTTTAAGGGTGCAATATTTAGAATTTTCACCACAGTACACAGGTGAGAGTATAGAGGAAATTTTCGCAACGGTAATATCAAAAGAAACATCTGAGGTATTGCTCGAGGCAGAGTATGATTATACTTAATTAAAAGGAGTTTATGATGGCTATAAGTAGCGCAGTATCTGCTAGCGCAGTAGCTCGAGTAGTCGGTATAAAAACCGAGTACAAAAATATGAATCTAGGCGGAATTACTTTCTTGCCTCAGAGATTAGCAATTGTCGGTCAAGGTGCTACGGCTGTGGATTATTCTACAGACAAGCTACAAGTCACATCAGCTCTAGAGGCTGCTCAAACTTACGGCTTTGGCTCTCCGATTCACTTAGCTTGCTTGCAACTTCTGCCTGTTAATGGTGATGGTGTGAGTGTACCTGTTACTGTTTATCCTCTAGAGGATGGTAATAGTGCAGTGGCTGCTGCTGGAGACATTGAGCCAACTGGAACGCCTACAGAAGCTGCAGAGTATTATGTAGAGATCTCTGGCATTAAGTCTCAGAAGTTTGTTATCCCTGTAGGTCAGGCAGTAGCTGATACTTGCACTCAAATTGCTGCAGCTATAAACGCTGTGCTTGAGATGCCAGTAGTCGCAACTGCTGGAGCTACAGATGTAGACGTAGAGGCAAAGTGGGCTGGGATATCTGGCAATGATCTGACTATTACAGTAGTAGGATCTACCACAGCAGGCACTACCTTTGGGGTTACACAGCCAGTAGGCGGTCTAGTTAATCCTAGCGTAGATGATGCACTTACTCAGATGGGTGACGTGTGGGAGTCTATGGTATTAAATCTACTTAATGTCTCTGATACTGATGCTCTAGATGCTTACTCTGATTTTGGTGAGGGTCGCTGGGGTGCATTAACTAAAAAGCCTTTAATGGTATTTTCTGGATCTAATGAAGCTGATAGAGCAACTGCTTGTACACTGCCAGATAGTAGATCATCTGATAGAGTAAACGTGCAACTTATCGCACCAGGCTCTCCAGATCTACCTTTAGTAGTAGCTGCAGGTGAGCTAGTTAAGATTATAAATACAGCTAATGATAATCCTCCAAGAGATTACGGCTCACAGAGAGCTAAATATATTGATCCAGGTACAGATGCTCAGCAGTGGGATTATGCAAAAAGAGACGCTGCTGTAAAGGCAGGTGCTTCTACTTCAATAGTTAGAGATGGTCAAGTGACTTTGCAAGATACTGTTACTTTCTATCATCCTCAGGGAGACGTGTTACCTGCTTACAGATATGTCTGTGATATTGTAAAGCTTCAAAATGTTATCTTTAATCTAAATCTGATCTTTGATAATCCTGAGTGGGACGGCGCACCGTTAATACCAGACGATCAGCCTACTGTAAATCCATCAGCTAAAAAACCTAAGACAGCTAGAGCTGCTGTGGCTGCTATGATTGACGGGCTTGCTGAAAATGCAATTATCTCAGATCCTGAGTATAGTAAAGCTCACACGCAAGCAGTTATTAATGCACAAAATCCTAAGAGACTAGATATCATGGTGCCAGTCAAGCTATCTGGTAACGCTAATATTATCTCTATTGATCTTAACTTTGGTTTCTACTTTGATGAGCAACCACTAGTATAATAGGAGTTTATTATGGCTGCAGTAGGCGGTAGTATTGAATCGGTCACTTTAGAGGGTAGAACTTTTGCAGTGGCCAGTGATGCAGATGTATCAAGAAAATTAGGCGGTTTTGAAAATGAAATTCAGGCTAATGGCGATGGATCAGCAAGACTTGTTAAGACTCGCATACCTCTAGCACTAGATGGCCTAATGGTCCAGTGTGATGACAGTAGAGCGGATAATGAATTTTTGCAGGATCTAGCTAATAGTAACGATTTCTTTCCTATAGCAATTACTTACGCAAGTGGTGACACGTATCAGGGCACAGCTCAGATATCAGGAGAGCTAGCAATCAGCTCCCAGGCAGCAACTGCATCAGTAAGCTTAATGGGTCAAGGCATCCTAACTAAACAGTAAACTAAAAACAAAAGCGAGTAATAAAAATGTTAATTGATAAAGAGACTGCAGAGCTAGAATTTAATCGGTTTATAGATGCAATGGATCTAGAGATGGATGAGTCTAGTGATGCAGATGATAAAGAGGATTACATGGCTCTTAAGGATAAGTTTGTGAAAGCTATCTCTAAGGGCTCTTTAATCATAGATGATAAAGGCCAGCCAGTTTACACTCCAGAACGAAGTGACGATCAAAAGCCACTGACTTTCTATGAGCCGACTGGAGCTAATCTTATAGCTATGGATAAACGCAAGGCAGGTGAGGATATATCTAAATTCAATGCTGTAATGGCAGAGATGTGTAAGGTACACCCTAAGGTATTTGCTCGCATGAAATTTAAAGATTATAAGATGTGCCAAACTATAGTTACTCTTTTCCTGGCATAAGAGTAGCCTCGCTTTTGGTTCGGGGTGGCATCTGTACTCATGTACCTAAGCACACGCTGCTTAATGTATATGGTGAGATGCTGCTCCAGATTACTCGAGATTACTCTGCTCTAGGAGATTTTAGAGAGCTCACTCTTTCAGAGATTAGGTATTTCTATGATGGGCTTAGACCAGAGCTGAGGAGTGCCACAAAACCTAGAAAGGATTAGCAATGGCTAATAGATATAGTGTGTCAGCAGTCTTTAAGGCTGTAGATAAAATGTCTCAACCATTATCAAAGATGGAAAAGAGCACTAATAAATTTAGTAGCAAAATGCAAAAGAATCTAGGTAAAGCTAATGCAGCTATGGGTCGCATCAGTGGTGGCATAAAATCGGCGGCGATGGTAACAGTGGGAGCTTTGGCTCCCATTGGTTTTGCCATGAAAGATATTATCACTATAGGCGCTAAATTCCAGCAATCAATGGTAGAGGCTACAGCTAAATTTCCTGGGCAAGTCAGAGAGGGCTCAGATGCATATAATGAGCTAAAGGCTGTAGTAATGAATGTAGGCAAAACCACAAAATTTAGTGCATCAGAAGCAGCAGAAGGCTTAGGCTTTTTAGCTATGGCTGGTATGAACGCAGAGCAATCTATGGCTGCTCTACCTAAGATGGCTGACTTTGCTGCAGCATCTAATCTAGATCTAGCAACTGCCTCAGATATTTTGACCGATTCACTCGGTGCAATGGGTAAAGCCACAAAAGATCCTGTCCAGCTAACTAAAAATATGGATGAGGTTATGAATCTCATGATTAAGACAGCTAA
>JGI24006J15134_10002290_pt1 | contig 10650 bp, 11 predicted proteins | sample LinPmetageLP53_FD_15134 | JGI IMG/M metagenome (IMG submission 15134) | reverse complement strand
TACATTTTTAGGCAATGAGATAAGTGCAAATAGATCAAATGACGATATAGTTTTTGTGCCGTCTGGCACAGGATCAATAAGATTCCCTGCTATAAAAATTAATGACAACAATATAGAAGGTCTAAGGTCCAACGACAATATCAACTTGCTTCCCAATGGAACAGGTTCTGTAGTTTTTGGAGCAATCAAAATACAAGGAACCTCTTTAAGTTCAGATGATTCTACAATAATCAACATAAATGATGGACTTGTTGTAGACGGAACAATTAATGTCACCGGCTCGGCCACACTGACGGGTGCGACTAATCTAAGTTCTACATTGGCAGTTCCATCAGGACTTACAACACTTTCGACCTTGTCAGTGACTAGCACAACAAGTCTGGCAGGTACAACAACCATCGACAACTTGACATTCAATGACAACATAATAGGTTCTAGTTCAAACGCCGACATAATCTTGACACCCGGCGGAACAGGTTCTGTAGTTTTACCTGCGGTCACTATCAATGATAACAACATTACAGGCACAAGATCAAATGAAGACTTGAACATAAATGCAAGCGGTACTGGCGCTATCAAAATTGGTGCACTTAAATTTGCTGGTACAAGTATAAGCTCAGACGATTCTACAACAGTCAACGTCAACGATAACCTAATAGTTGATGGATCATTGACTACCACTGGGGCGGCCACTTTCACGGGAGCAACCAACCTGGGATCTACATTGGCTGTACCATCGGCACTAACAACACTATCAACTTTGAATGTTACCGGTGCCACAAGTTTGGTAGGTACAACAACTATAGATAATTTGACATTCAATGATAACACAATAGGTTCAAGTTCAAATGCTGATATAAACCTTACGCCTGGAGGCACAGGCTCGGTGATCTTATCTAGTTTGACCATCGACTCCAACATCAACATCACAGACAACGAAATAAAAACAACACAGTCCAACTCTGATCTTATTATAGCACCTGCGGGCACAGGTCAAGTGGTATTGAGTAAAGCAGACATTAACAGTGGTACCATAGACGGAACAGCCATCGGCGGGACGACAGCGGCCGCTGGATCTTTTACAACATTGGCAACGACAGCGTCATTGACCATAGACGGTATAACAATAGCAGACAACAAGGTCAGCACAAATGCATCAAATTCTATTCTTGAACTTTCCGGCAACGGATCGGGTGGTGTAACAATTAGTGGATTTACTTTTCCAACGTCTGACGGTACTGACGGACAATTCCTAAAAACTGATGGGTTGGGTACTCTTGCCTTTGCTACTGCATCAGCAACATTAAGTCATTCAGATATAGGAGACGGCACCACATCACTTGCTACGTCTAGCACAAGCACCCTTAACCAGTTTGATAAAACAGCACATAGGAGTGCCAAGTATTTTATATCAATAACAGATGCAACGAACAGCAGGTTCGAGCTAGTAGAAGCAAATGTTATTACCGACGGTACCAATGCTTTTGTTACAACATTTGGTTCGGTCAGTGATCACGCCACAGGCCTAGCAGTTTTCTCCGCAGATGTTGACGGTAATAATGTTAGGTTAAGAGTAACTAATATTTCAGATAATACCACAGTGTTCAAATTCCAGCGTATTGCGATAGACGTATAATAATTACATTAGGTTTATAAAAATTCACATAAATATCCATAACAAAAGGACGAATATAAAGTATGAGTAGACAATCAATCAACATTGGATCAAGTGCAAACGACGGCACAGGTGATCCGTTAAGAACAGCGTTTGACAAGATAAATGATAACTTCGTAGAACTTTACGGTACTGACAACGACATCAACACGCTTGATGCAAATTTAAACGTAAACACTTTCGCAATTACAACGGGTGTCACAAACGGTGACATAACTATCACACCAAATGGTACAGGAAGCATCAAACTGGGTGCAATGAAATTCGTTGGAACCACATTAAGTTCAGATGATTCAACACAGATAACGATCGCTGAAAACATACAGACAACAGGTACTTTGAATGTATCTGGAGCGACCACTTTAGGATCTACTTTAACAGTGGGAACATCATTGGCGTTGGCAACAGGTGCAACGGTCACAGGTATCTTGGATGAAGATGCAATGGGCACAAACTCTGCAACACAACTTGCCACACAACAGTCTATCAAGGCATACGTTGACAGCACAGTGACAGCACAAGATTTAGACATCACTGCCGATGACTCTACAGCATTGTCAATTGATTTGGATTCAGAGACTTTACACTTTGCCGGCGGCACAGGTATCACTACCACGGTCAGTGGTAAGACAGTTTCACACGCCATCGATTCAACCGTGACGACACTGACAGGTTCACAAACGCTAACAAACAAAGTTTTGACAGCACCAACAATCAATGGTGCAACAATGACAGGCAACGTCACTGTTGACAACTTAATTTTCAATGACACAGATATTACCACTGCTTCAAATGGAAATTTAACTTTGAATCCAGGAGGTTCTGGAACAATAGAATTACATGCGGCAACGAACGTGACAGGTAATGTAACGGTATCGGGCTCAACAAACACGGCGGATGTTGCAACAACGGGAAATACTACAATTTCAGGATCACTTACAACAGGAACGTTTGCTGTTGGTGACTTGAACATAATTGCTGACGGTACTATTACGTCTGACACCAACGGAGACATAGTTATTAACCCAGCAGGAACAGGAGACATTGTACTTACTGGCCCTATCACTGCTACAGGAACACAGACTACTACAGGTCAGTTGAATGTTGACAATTTAAGATTAGACGGAAACGTAATTTCCGCTCCATCATCAGGGGGTATTACACTTACTCCGGCGGCAGGACAAAACGTTAACGTCAGTGGTACTAATGTTAGACTAATAGCCACTGAATCAAACTTTACTTTAATGGAAGCGACAACAGTAAGAACTGATTTTATATCAAGTGACACATCCAACGCTGACATTGACATTACAACACAGGGTACTGGTGTAGTGAAAATCGAAGACACACAACTTACACTAACTGGATCATTCCTGCCAGCAATACACACTTTTACGGGCACAGATGCAATCACTATCACAGAACATGCAGGTAGAACATTATTACTTGGTGAAGTTGGCGGTAACGCATTGGTAACACTGACACTGCCAGATGCAACAGGTAGCGGTGCAACATACAAATTTATAGTTACTGTTGCAAACACATCAAACTATGTGATCAAGGTACCGGATGCAAACAACACAATAGATGGTATAATGATGTATCTAGATGAAGACGGAACAGCGGTATCGGCTTTCCCAACAGTGGCGACTTCAGATACTATAACACTTAACGGTGGTACTACAGGCGGTATTATTGGTGACTATCTTGAGATAGTTGACATAGCGGCTGACCAATATCACGTAAGGGGTGTTATGAGGGTGGCATCAGGTGCCGACCCGGCAACACCATTTAGTGCTACAGTAAGTTAATAGGTAGATTAAAACAATTAGTCTTTCAACACCACAAGAATGAAGAGACATTTTATTAAACAAAAACAGTATAGGTCTCCACAATCAGAGATTAAGCGATTAGAGGAGGCCATACGGCGTGAGCATGACAAAACAGAACGTGAGAACCTCAGACAACACCTAGAACACTGGATACGCACACAGAATAATAGCAGGTAATCGTCAATAAATACCCTTGTAAGGAGTAAAGTAATGGCAACACCAGTGTGGACAACCACGGCAGGTAAAATTGCAACTATAGACGAACAAGCATCATTTTCGCTACAACTAGAAGCGAATGATCCAGTCGCCATAGGTGATTCAACGGCCATCATTTACTCCGTGATAGCAGGAAGCCTACCCGCAGGAATGCAGGTAACCACAGATGGCTTACTGACAGGTATTCCGGCTGAGGTTGCCAAAAGAACTCTTTACACCTTTGTCGTGCGAGCCACGGCCGGTACCGCTATCACAGATAGGACTTTCAGTTTAGATGTACAAGGAGCGGACGCACCAACATTCACAACAGCATCAGGACAACTGCAACTAGATGATTCCACTAGAGTTGGTTTGTACTGGGCTATAGACGGTTCCAGTATTTCTTTACAGATGCAGGCCACTGACACAGACACGGAGGCAGGACAGTCTTTGGTGTATGAAATTGTTCAAGGATCGCTTCCACCAGGAGTGACCATGAGCAAGTCTGGATTGATATCTGGCATAGTGGGACTCACAGACGATCAGCGTTATGGTCAGCGTGGAGGATACGATGGAAGCGGTACAGAAGATGAGTTCGATGGAACATTTGATAGGACCGTAACAACAAAAAGTATCAGCAAGAATTTTGATTTTATAGTGAGGGTATCAGATGGCACTAGTTTCGTAGAACAGAACAACAATATATTTGTTTATTCCGCAGACTTCTGGAGAGTTTCTAACACAGCGATAACAATTGATGTAACCGAAATTGACGGATCTCCGCTGACCATGGACTTGAGTGCAAACAGGAGACCTGTTTTCAGAACAGGAGCAGACCTAGGAACTTTCAGGCATGACAATGCCATAGTCGTAAAAATTGATGTTGAAGATTTCGATCCATTGCAGGGAGATCTTGAATATTCTATACAGTCGGGATCATTGCCAACAGGAGTATCCATTGATATTGCCTCCGGAGAACTTTACGGACAGTTGGCCAGACAGTCGGCAATTGAAACGACTTATAACTTTACTGTCAGGGCGAATAGAGTAATATCAGCAGGCGTGAACGTGTTTACAGATCAAGCATTCGTAATGAAAGTGATTGGTGAAATAGACATCGGCATAGCCTTCACAACACCAACAGCGATAGGCACTCTGAAAGCAGATGTACCGAGCCTATTATCTGTGTTAGCAATAGCAGAAGAAACAAGCAGTGTTCTAAGTTATACAGTAACTTCTGGTTCTTTGCCAACTGGAATAACATTATCAGATCAAGGAAATCTAATAGGCACGATAGATCCAAGTGATTTTACAGATTCTACGAGAGCATACACATTCACGGTAACAGTAAGCGATCAATACCAAACAGCGAGCACGTCAAAAGAATTTACACTGAATATAGATATACCATATACACAAATAGAATATGGAAATATGTCAGGGCATTCTACATCATTAATTGACCAGAACATATTCTATAATATAGCACAGGACAACAGTATTAATTCACCACAGTACATATTTAGACCAGAAGATGTTAATTTTGGTATGAAAGTTAAACCAGACATGCTTATGATGTCTGGCCTCGAAGCACAGACATTGACTGCTTTCCAACAACAGATGGAGCAAAACCATTCTCCCAAGACCTTATATTTTGGAGATTTAAAAACAGCCGTGGCCAAGGAAGGCACCACAACAAAATATGAAGTTGTTTACATAGAGATCAAGGACAGCATGGTAAACAAGGACGGATTGTCTGTATCTAGTTCTATAAATCTCAGAGACAATGTAACCAAATCTATATTAGGTCCAAGGGCGTCCAGCATGAATGCAACAACGGACTACACAGATTACGAAGTGACTACAGATGGAGGACTGTCGTTCAGCACTTCAGGATCCAAAGTAAGATTTGCCAACCAATTGAGTGCAGACCTTGGATTCATAGAAACACTATATCCAAATGCAGTGGCCAACATGAGGTCGAGAATGAAGAGTTTGGGACACAAAGAGTATGACTACCTACCACTTTGGATGAAGACGACACAAGCAGGAGACTTGGCCCCATTGGGTTACGTAATGGCGGTGCCTATATGTTACTGTAAACCCGGCACATCAGCATTGGTCAAGAAAAGAATAGAAGACAAAGCATTAAAATTTGAAAACATAGCATTCACAATAGACAGATATGTTGTAAACAAGAGCAAGGTCGCAACAGACTCGTTCACTGGTGATGGGTCTACAACAACTTTTGTTGTTACAGAGTTAATACACGAACAAGATATTCTTTTGAAAGAGGGAGCAAATATAGTATCTGTTGGTTCTGGAGTTACCGCTGATAATAACATTAAACCAACGTACCTAACAGCAGACGGTACATTAAGATCTGCAGATCATGAGTTAGGTGCAACACTTTCACATAATACCACTACAAAACAGACTACAATTACCTTTACCAAAGAAGTGCCACAAGACGGTACAATTATAAAGGTAGAGAGAAGCAACGATAAATATCTTAAATTTAGGGACAAAGGAATTTAATAAATGGCAAGTAATATAGTACCAGGAAATATTGACGCAACATATCCAAAAGCCGGACAGGACAATAGCTCTCAAGGATTTAGAGACAATTTCAGTGAGATCAAAACTAATTTCACTACAGCCGAGACCGAGATTACTAATTTACAGAACAATAAAGCGAATCTTAATGCATCAAGTGATTTCTCTAACAATGAAGTCTCGAGGGCAAAATTTAAAAATAACTTTGAAACCATTTTCGCACACGGATCAGTGTCAAGTGGCGCTGTTACTTTAGATCATAAAAATGGCCATTATCAAACATTAACTATCACGGCAGACACTACATTAAGTTTCCTAAACTTCCCGACCGGAGGAGCAGGTAGAATCATATTAGATATCACAGTTGCTCCAACATCAACAGGTATCTTGACTTTGCCTAGTGCAGTAATTAAAGCAGATAATGTTACAGGAAGTGATGGGACGTCTGACCAGATCACGATAGGATTAGGTAGAGCTTTGTTCGAATTTATATCACCAGACAGTGGCACAACTGTACTGATGCACCAACTTGGTAAACAGTACGTCTAATAATTAAGGAGTAGCATGTACTTCCATCCATTACAAGAGGAAATAGGCAACATGTCCGAAGAGGACATTTCTAAAAGAATCAAGGAACTTAACAGGAAGGTTGCTATTGCAAGGCGTGGACGTAATCCGGAAATGTTAGCCAATCTGCAAATGGCACTTAACACTTACCGTAACGCCATCAGAGAAAGAAGAGTTGAAGAGTGGCACAAGAATAATAAGAAGTTAAGAAAAGAACCAGACCTAGGTGACTTGGTCAACATCGACTAGTAAATAGTTTTGATGTCAAACACATTTACTTGGAAAACAAAATTCAAAAGTATAATCATAGTCGATGGTGAACTATTCGCTAATGAATATAAACTTAATATTTCCCTTACACCACACACAGCCAGTTTGAAAGAGCAGACTGAGTATTTTGACAGACTAAAAAATCTTTTCGAACAGGTTTTCGCCAATACCATCACAACATGGAGAGACGAACCTCTATACCACACGCTGAAAAAGAGCACCACAAACAGATTCATAGAGTTACCAAAACCACCTTATGACCAAATCATGGCCGCGGTATGTTTTTGCAAGGCCAACAGCATACTGGACAGCAAAATAGTTATCAATGACATAGAATTGTCATCATGGCAGGGCGATGGCATTACCTACAAGGTTGACAAAAACAGCAAAGAGCTTATACTGTTAGATAGACCCGATTGGTTTTCAGCAAAATTCAGCAAATTTGATCCATGGTGGTTAAGGGCAGACACGGCAACATATGATCAAGAACTTGACAAAGGCATTTACACAGGACACTTCGGCTGGAACAACCAAGAGATTCCTGTTGACAAGAAGCACGAGTATCATGCTAAAATATTTGAGTTCCAACCAAAGGTTTTAGATGGCGGCAAAGACAAAGATAAATGATCACGGTGATGTAATATTCTCGGAAGAGGATGTCATTGAATTACTATACACAGATCCAGACTTTGATATATCAAAACTTAAATTCGACGATCCTACAAAATATTTAGACAGCCTTAAACAGTTGGGTATAGATCTTCCAGTAATAAACAGTGTGCCAAGTAGGCCAAGCATCGAGGAGTTTGATAAAGAAAACTGTGAAAACTGGTATATGCCAGACAAGTATTACCAAATAAATGTTTTACAATGGTTGCTTGATAAGTGTCAAAGCGAGGAAGAGAAGATTAGAGTGCAACTGGAGTATGATTTATTTGAGAAGAAAAAATTTATACGGGTGCTACAGTTCTTGATATACTTTGTTGACACCTTAAGGGCAAACGATATGGTATGGGGAGTTGGCAGAGGATCTAGCGTTGCGAGTTTCTGTTTGTTCTTGATAGGTGTACACAAGATAAATCCGTTGCTATACAATTTAGACATCACCGAATTTTTAAGATGATAAGTAATAGTAATAGGAGCATATAATATGGTACAAAGAGCACCGAGAAAAAGAATGTACAAGACCATGCAGGGACGTATGGTTGATATAGAAAAACTTAGAGCGGCGAATGAATCGGTTCAAGCAGTTGGTAACATGAATGTCAACGCCAGAGGTGATGTATTGGGAGCAGGTGGAAAAGTAGTAACAACTAAGGAAACAGTCATAAAGAAGTACTACGAACAACCAAGAGGTATGGTCAGTGACACACCGGATAGAGGCAAGGCAATGCCAGCACCTACGCAACCCGTGAAACAAACTGTTCAGAAAGCCACTCCGGCACCTAAAACAGTGCCTAAGAAAGTGGCAATTAAAGCCAAACCTAAGGCGGAAAGCACTGCTAAAAAAGGCATAGACGCGGCACTTGACGGATTAGAATAAATCTGTTAAAATATTCCTATAATGGGTCAACTAGAAGATTTACAAGCAAAAGGTTTTGGATCACACGGCGGTAAGGAATACACTGTCGAGTACGACATAAAACCACTTAAGAAAAGAGTGTTAGTTTCGGATATGCACTTTGGTGAGACAAAGACCAAGGGCGGAATTATACTCACAGACGACGACGGATCGGAATCAGGAATACATCCTAGATGGGGCAAGGTGTACGCAATAGGTGACACACAGGAAGATGTAAAAGTTGGAGAGTGGATCATGGTATCCCACGGACGTTGGAGCAGAGGATTCAAGGTTAAGAAGAAAAACGTTGAATTAGAAGTGAGGATGGTTGATGAGAATGACATTTTGTTGGTATCAGAGGATGAACCAGATTCTAATAGAACACAGGCAGGATACGTCAACACAGGTGGTATGCAACAAATGACCAAACTACCTGGCAATGACTAATACTCACACCTGTTACGTCTGTAAAAAAACTTTCACAAACGCAATTTACTGGTACGACAGCATACACGATTCCAAATACGATAAAAGACTTATTAAACCATTCTGTGGGCCACCTTGTGCAAACAAGTTCAGAGAGATATCAGATGAGAACAGTTATCCAGCACGTGAGAAACCATGGCCTCGAGGACCAGAATGGCAGATAATACAGGACATTGATCACATTAGGTATGAAACAGATTAAAATAAATTTTGATAAAGAAGATATAGTACAAGGACAGGTGCCTCCTCTTTCTAATGACAAGTCCTTGTTAGAACTTAGAATAAAATTTTTCAAAAATCATGATAATCAGACAATGAAATATATTCCTTCTGCCTATGAGGATTTTATTACTGCATTTGAAAAATCAATAAATGAAAATACTTCATTTTCTGTGATTGGCTTAGAAAATTTTGTTCAAAAAGATGTAATTGTAGGATGTACTCATTTTATTGACGAAATGATAATGACCCACGGGTTAGAAAACATACAGCATTTTGGGGGATACAATTATTATAAAAGACTCAATGCTAATATAAAACATGTTACTTTAGAAACATTAAGTAAAGGCAAACCATTAATTTTGGAATATCCTTTTCCTAGGTTTGGGAACAAACACATAGAATACGAGTCAATAATTAAAAAATGTAATGACCAAGATATTGATGTATATCTAGATTGTGCGTGGTTACCTGTTTCATGGAACCTTAAACTTGACCTCAATGAGCCTTGTATTAAAGGAGCGGCAATGAGTCTAAGTAAATGTTTTGGATTACACTGGAGCAGAATCGGAGTAAGATGGCTTAAGGAAACCAAGCAAGATTCAATTTGGTTACAAAATCAACATAATATGATATCTTTCCCTAGTGTGATGTTAGGAAAATATTATCTAGATAGAATACCTTTTGATTATTTGGTTAAAAAATATAAAGAAAAATATTTTAAAATTTGTAAATTCTTTAATCATAAACCTGGAAACACTATAATGATATCCCATAGTGACAACTATGATCAAATATATGGTATATCAAATTGCCTATTGAAAGAACATGAAACAGATCAAGATTAAAAAAATTAAAATAGAAATTAACAAACTGGTCACCATGGCAGAGATGGGTTTGGGCGTGGAACGTCCTCTCAACAAAGAAAAACGTGGGTGGATAAGCAAACTGAAGAAAGATGGTGCTTGGGATCCAATACTTGTTACTCCCATCAAGGATAGTGGGTATTATTTGTTGACTGACGGATGGCATAGGGTACAGGCCGCAACAGCACTCAAAAGGAAAACAATAAATGCGTTGCAATTACCAGCAAACGTAGGATTGAGCATGGCCAAAGCAAACAAGATCTTACGTGACATAGATAGAGAACATGGTTTCAAACTGCATTGTAGTGACATCATAGGACATTGGGCCATGATGGAAACTTTGTTAGAGTAGTTGACAAAATCAAATAAGTAGTTTATAATTATTATAAAGAAGGAATCCTTGTGGTTCCTTTTTTTCGTTTA
>JGI24006J15134_10002287_pt1 | contig 10663 bp, 8 predicted proteins | sample LinPmetageLP53_FD_15134 | JGI IMG/M metagenome (IMG submission 15134) | reverse complement strand
GAAGGCAATATCCGTGGGCCGTGTGCCGTTCTCCAAGGCAGTATCCACCATGTTCAACAAGGTGGTGGTCTTGCCAGTTCCGGGCGGGCCAAAAATCCTAAACATGTTTAAGCCTTTTTTTGCACTTCGTTGGGGTTAAATCATAAACATAACAAAACTTTCCTTTTAAAACTTTTTCCACAAGTAATCCCGCTTCAAACTTGGCCCTCAATCGCTTTACAAAAGGTTTATAGTCTCCTTTATATTTTGTTCTCATCGCCCTTGAATGATATGTCTTACCCGTTTCGGGGTCGTAGAACCCTTTGTCACGGGGAGTCATACCCACCAAAGTAAAGTTCGCGGCCCGATAAATAATACCGTTATGTCCATACTCGGGGTCTGCGTAACTGACTATTTTTTTTACGTTCGGAAAATGTTTTCGCAACCACCGTAAACAGTAACCGATAGCCATACTCTCGGAGTTCTTGCCGCACTTATCGGCCAGCACTAGCCGACGAAGCTCTAATACTTCCGACTCTGTTTTGCCAAACTTTTTCCATGCGGTCGTGCTAAGTTGACCAAATAGCACCGCCCCCACTAACTCGCCTAAATGCTCTATTTTAAAACACTGCGTAATTTTCACACCGTTTATACTTTTTGAGTAATGATTCGTCTCAATAAAAAATCGGACATCCGAAGTTACGCAAGGGGAGATGTCAAGGTTACGCGCCTTTAAAGAACCTTGTGCCGGAGGTTCAAATATCCTAGACATTCTTTTCTTTTTCTTTTAGTACAATCTGCCGGATACGCTCTCGGGTCAAACCAAAACGTCTGCCAATACCGGCAAACGTCATGTGTTCATCGCGCCATAACAAATATATCATTCGATTCCTGTCTGCTTGCTCTACCATTAGAATGGTGCCTCGTTGGTTGTTCCAAAGTCTGGTGTTTTTAACTCTATGTCCACGCTCTCAAACGCGGGTACTGACCAAACCCTAACGGCTCGGCCTTTGATTTTTAACACGGTAGATTCGCCGTTTATGTCCCGCAGTCTTTGAGCGATCTTGTGAGACTTGTAGTCAAACCATTTGTTCTTTTTAAGAAACCCTTCAAAGTCCCGTAACCTAAAATAAGTAACGCATTGATCCTCATCTGTCCACGGACGGCGTAGTAATATTTCTTCTTTGTCTTGCGCTTGCTGTAAGAACCGGCAGAACTCCTCTAGGTAGTCGTAGAACTGACCGCTCGTGCTTGCATCCTGTGCCACTTCCATGATGGCAGACTCGTTGTCCTTCATATCCGTGAGCAACGTGCTGATACGACTTTCCCAAGTTGCTTTCTGCACAGAACGCGGCATAAAGTTAAGTTGCTCCATACAGGCTTTTTGAAATACCGGCTGACTCATCAGACCCTCGGTGTCTAGCTCTAGAGGTTCTCCGTTTACGTCCATAAACCAAACGGGAGGAGTCGAGTCGTACTTACGCAGGTTAGCTATGGATGCCCCTTGGATAGCGGCACCCACACCAAATTTACGGGTACGGCATAGCTCTTTGTTGCAGTGTGCGTTAACGGGAGCGTCACTACACTTGTATGCGTAGTCCTTGCGGTTACACTGCTTGGCAACCGTATTTACTTCGTTAAGCGGTAGCGGGGGGTCCAGATACTGCATGTTGTAAGATAATATTTCTGATTCCCAACTGTCAGGAAAAGCCTTACGCAGGTAAACGCCGATATTAAAAAGGCCATTATTTCGTCCTCCTTCACTTATTTTGTTTGCACACAGTATCTGTAAACACGGAGGGCCATCGGCTAATAACGAAGATTTCTTAGTCTCCACCACCTGTAGTCCAACCACCTGTTCGGGGGTCTGGGCATAAGTGCTATGGAGTTTAATAAACTCCTCAATCGTAGCTGATGTACCGTCGTCTTTAATTGCATAACGTAAGCCGTCCTCTGCGTCAAAGTAAGGCAGGTTCAAGAAGTTACCAACATCACCACGGTCTAGGTGAAGCTTGATCTGCTTTGGGAATATCTCTGAATCGCCGTATCCTAATGCGGCAGACATACACTGCAATGCCTTCTGCATGTCTTTTGCTTCTACCCATTCGGTAGAGAACAAAAAGCAGTGAGCCCCGCCTGACTTTGACCGGCAGATAACCAGAGGTAATTTTAATTTGCGTATTTTCTCAACCAGAAGTTTGTGGTCGAGAGGGTATTGATCGATGTCGATGCAACCCCACTTGCAGTTGTTGTCCTCATTGATTGGGATTATCCCGATACCGTGACGGCCAACTAAATGGTTTTCCCATAGAAGCGTGGTGCGTGGTTCGCGAACTACCCCTGCTTTACCTTGCGCTTTCCCGTTTGCACCCTGCTTTTCGATGCGGAAAGTACCGTAGGCTTCTTGGAGGCCATCAAAGATAGCCATAAATTGTTTAACGAGCATTGTAAATCTCCGGCAGAAGAAAAGGGGCGACTCGTGCCGCCCCCATAAAATGCAACAAGCCTAAAAAGGTATGTCGCTATTAGTAGCCGCAGCCTCCTCATTACTGTGCTTGACTACTACATCACCTGCCGTGATTGACTCAGCGAAGGTCTTGCACTGAGTATAAGTACCGACGCTCTCAACTGGACCTACTCGGCTCATCTCCCATCCGTGCCAACTACCCTTAGAGTTCTCCTCCTTGATAGTTTTTAAATGGTAGATGTGCGAGAAGCGTGGGGGAGTAAAAGGCCCATTCTTGCCCTGCATCTGTACAGACTGCATCATGGAGTTCCACTTACGCGACTTCTTCAACTGCGTGGACTTCATTGCGATTAACGCGGTTTCGGCAGAGCCGTCCTCGTTCTGAATCACAACAAAGTGTTGGTGGGTTTCTTCAATATAGCTACCCGTTCCGCCGACAACATACTCTTTGTTGTCGTCAGGTGAACGCTCAGTCTTTGGGCGTTCTTGGTTCGGCTCAAAGATGTTTATCGGAGCGCCACTGCCCTCGCCACGTTGAGCCCACTCAATAAACCGACGCTGATAAGCGCACGGGATCACCTTGATACCGTTAGCGCCTTTGTACAAGTGGCCCGTTACAGTGTTGTAGATGTCGCCCTTCCGAGCTTTATCATTCTCATCCAAGATAGGGTCGTTACCTGAGAGTACTTTCAGGAACGGTAGTGCCAAGTCCTCTTGTCCCATGTTGTCCATACCTTGCCCTGCATCCGCTTCAAACATTGCCGATACGGCTACGACTGCATTCTCTTTCTTTTCTTTCACTGTAGTTCCCATAACTATTTTCCTTTTTTAATTGTTGCACGTTGTCCAATCCAAGCCCCAAAAAGTTCCATTGGGAATTCTTCACCCGCCTCTACCCGCTCCTTAACAAATGCGCGTAAGGTCTGTGGATGCACCTCTGTTTTCTGCTCGGCGTAAAAGCCTTCCATTTCAGCAAAAGCGGCAAAAGCTCCGGCTTTGTCATCCTCGCCCCGGCCAAACTGACATGACACCGTGTTCTTGATGATGTCATCGTAGCCGTTGTCGCGGAGCCAATTGAACGCACTGTGTCTATCGGCAACACGTATGGAAGCGCCGTAAGTGCTTTTGACTACCACTTTACTACCGTCATCAAGCTCAAACGCAGATATACCCATCTCCGATAACATAGCGGGCATTTCTTCGTCGCTCAGTTTGAGTAGTTGCTCTTTTTGTTGCTTGAGTTGTTTCTCTATATTTGCGATAGTGTCTTCTTTATCGCGTATTGCTCTTGCCAAGTCTGCCACAGAATTGAGGCCCCCTTGGTCAAGTTTCTCGACAGAGTTAGAGTTTAGTGCTGCTGACTCCTCCTCCATCATACTAGTTAAATCGCTCATCGCGGATTCTCCTTCGTGGTTAAAGGCACCTTTTGGGCCTTGACAATAACTCATACTATCGTATACTGAGCGAAAGTCAACAGGTATTTTCAAATGAATTTTAATTACAAAACGGAACCTTTCGATCATCAGCGCGTTGCCTTAGAAGACTCGTGGTCCGCGAAATATTATGCGTTGCTAATGGAGATGGGGACGGGTAAAACAAAGGTCGCTCTGGATACGATGTCTATGCTGTACCAACAAGACAGGATAGAGGCTTGTGTTGTTATTGCTCCTAAAGGCGTATATGACAACTGGACACGCTCTGAGATACCGACTCACGTACCGGACAGCATTGAGCGTATTATCCTGCGTTGGACACCTAATAGCTCAAGAAAGTATCAAGACGAGGTCAAAGCTTTTTTTGAAGACGACAGTGGCGCACTTAAAATATTTGTAATTAATACCGAGGCGTTCAGCACGGCTCGTGCTACCCGCATCGTATATGACTTTTGTAAAAAGCATTTAAACAACTTAGTTATTGTGGACGAAAGTACCACTATTAAAAACCGCAAAGCTCTGCGGTCTAAAAACATTATCGAGTTGCATAAGCTAAGTAAGTATCGCCGCATCCTGACAGGAAGCCCGATTACCAAGAGCCCAATGGATCTGTTTAGTCAGTGCCTTTTTCTCGACAAGAATGCGCTAGGGTTTAACAGCTACTATGGGTTCCAGAACCGCTACTCAATTGTGGTCAAGCGCACAATGGGTGCAAAGTCTTTCCAAGAGATAACTGGATACCGCCGTTTGGATGAGTTAACAGAAAAGTTGGAAGGCTTTAGTAACCGTGTGCTTAAAAAAGACTGTCTAGATTTACCCGACAAGCTATATATAAGACGGGACGTACCGATAACTGACGAGCAAGCTAAAGTCTACAATCAAATGAAGAAGCTTGCGTTAGCTAAGTTAGAAAACGGTGAGTTGGTTACGACGGCAAGCGTCCTTACGCAAATCATGCGACTTCAGCAGATATGTTGTGGGTTTTTACAACCGGATGACGGGGAGATTCAGTCACTACCTAATCTGCGGTTAGAAGCTTTGATGGAAATAGCCGAAGATGTGCAAGGTAAAGCCATTATATGGGCAACATATACACATGATATTAACCGGATATCCACCGCTTTACGAGAGCGGTTTGGGTACAATGCCGTGGCTACTTATTACGGTGCTACAGAACAAGAAGAACGCCAGAACATCGTCAACGAGTTCCAAGACCCCGACAGTGAGCTACGTTTTTTTGTCGGGCAACCCAAGACAGGAGGCTATGGCATTACCCTGACTGCGGCCAACACCGTTATATATTTTAGCAACTCTTACGACCTAGAGATACGGCTACAGTCCGAGGACCGCGCACATCGTATCGGCCAGAAGAACCCTGTCACGTACATAGACTTGGTCACACCTTATACAATCGACGAGAAGATCTTAGACGCGCTTAAATCTAAAATAAACATAGCGGGTCGGGTTTTAAAAGAAGACACCAAGGGATGGCTAATGTAAATTTGGTTCGTCTTTTTCCAGTATCGTACTGTAGGCTTCCATCAAAACGTGGATTAAATCTTCTAGATCATCCACGTTTAACCACATAGCGGTAGTTTTTTTCTGGGGTCCTTCTTGACCGATTAAAACACCGGGCTCCAAATTAACATTCCTACCATGACTATAGATCCGGACAAAATTCCGAAGCTCTTCTTTAGGCTTTCTGTATTCTTTCATGTACAGAATATTATCTTCAGACATGTAATCATCCCATCAAACTGCCAATACCTTGGTCCTGAGATCGTATTATGCCGGATGCCATGTCATTAGGAAAGAGCGCGGCATACTGGGACCGGTCCACGGGCCTCGATGACGAGGCCGTGGGCGGCGCAACAGGAGCCTGTACCTGCGTGGGAGGAGGCACGGGTTGCTGAAGTTGTGGAGCCGGAGATGGCGGCATGTTTTTAAGTGCTTCAATCATTTGTTTAGTTTCACCGGCTTTGCCTACATTAGGCCCAACCTCAACATCAACAATTTCTTCAGGGTCACTTATTATCAGACTAGCCGCGGTCCGTGGGAATTTAACACCAAATTTAGTAATAACATTGTCTTGTAGTTGTTCTAAAATACTTCCGGCATCTTTGGAATCTCTAGCTTTTTTCAAGTGCAATGCAAAAAGTTTAGGATCTTCAAATAAATCTACCATAACTTTAGTAAGTTTTTGGTTAGGAAGCTTGTTGTAAATGTCCGTTACTACTTTAGCACCACGAGACGGTATAGCAATGTTTCCGGCACCACCACGTAGACCTAGTCTTCGGGCCAAACTGGTAGCACCTGCTGAACCAACCATTGTAAGGTACAAGTCCATTAAGCCACTGGCTTCAGTCATTAAGGTATTTACATTTCCGGATTCGACCTCTGCTTGATAGCTGACCATTTCTATAAGACTTTTATGAATCCGGTCTGCCATCTCCTCATCCATAACACCGTTTTCTAAAAGCCAACCACCATATTCAAATTCATTGGGGTCTGTTTTTTTATTTTTAGGTTTGCTTTTTACGGTGAGTAAGGATTGTTTACCCGCAGCTTTAGGTATTGGAGTAAACAAGACTTGAAACAATTTAGACGGCTTAAAAGCAAGTTCGTTGCCTTCTTTTAAAGTGTTACCACCTGCTTTGTCCACAGCCCAATCCAAGAAAGCGTGTTGCAAACCCGCCATAGCATCAGTCTGTTGTTCTGGGGTCAAATCTTTATTATTTACTACTTCTAAAAGACTTTTTAAGTTAGCCATAGGTTTATCACTACCACCGCCAATTGCGCTATTTATAGTAGTAATCGGACTTTCTGTAGCATCTGAAGCAAGTTGCTTAAAAGTAACTAAACTGGATAGTCGTTTTTCATTTGCAAGTTGTTCTTGGTTTACAGCAAACAAAAGTTGTTTTGCTGTATCGACATCTACCAAATCATTTTTTACAGACGCAAACTCTGGACGATCCAAAATTGTTTTAAACTGCTCCCTAAATTTATTTAAACTGTTAAAACTAATCTCTCCAGTTTGAGGGTCAAACTTGTTAGCCTTTGGGTCTATTAAATAGTTTCGCAACAACCGGTTCATCAAATCTTGTGCATCCGTTACGGTGTCTAAAACCACACCTTCCGAAGTCTCGTAAGTTGTATCAATTTTATTGTCTTTTAGAAACTTAAACATTTCATCAAAATCTTGTAACTTGACTGCTAAAGCGTTTGATCCTCCTTCAAATAACTTTTTAGAAAGAAGCTCTGGAGGCACCCTAAGTTCCCCCGATTTTGCTTTAAGTGCCGTTTTTCCTGTAAAAGTACGTGTGAAAACATCATTAAATGCTTTACTGTAAGCACGAGCTATTTTTTGTTCGTTTTTAGCGTTTTGATCAAAAGGAAGCTCTTCGATTATATCTAATAACAACTCCGCAAAATTGCCGGTAACACGAGCTTTGTCCTTATCCGGAGTAGGCCCTGCCGATAATGCTCTCATTGACCCTAACCACGTACCACGAGCGTCTATTAGCTCTCTAGTGGAAAGAGTGTCGTTAGGATCAATCACAGGACTGGGTATAGTCCCACCATCACCGTCACCGTCAGGTATAGTTCCAACTAATTTCTGTCGTAATCCTCGGGCATAGGTAAGTAGGTTCGATAGATTTTTAGTCTTTTCCGCGTCTAGCCCTTCAGGAAGATTTTCATACGGCGCTAAAAAGTCGTCTAACATTTCAATAACAGACGGGTTCTCGGGATCACCCGTTATGGCAAGGGCTCCCGAATCGTCTAAATCTTTGACGTTTAATTCAGAGTTTCGGGTGCTTCCCCACATTTGCCGTTCCATTGCACGGCCCTCACGCATCAACTTCACAGTTGTCTCATAAAAAGCGCGTGACGTTTCATTGGGCGTTTCAGGAGTTCTTCCATCAGCGTCAAGGCTAAGTTTTTCAAAAGCTTGCAATCTTGCATCTGTTGCAAGATTAAGTCTGGCATTAAAACCCGCTTCATAATTAGCTTGCATTAAATCTGCCGCAACTTGAACTGCGGCAGGATCACCTGTTCTAGCTAAAGCTATAATACGGTCCCGATACATGTTAAAAAAAGCTTGCGACTGCTGAGTAGTTTTTTCACCAAGACCCGCATTTGTCGCATTATCCAAAGCATTTTGATGTCCTTTTATAACAGGACTGCCTGTTCGCAAAAAAACATTTTGAAGATGAGAAGCATCTGTAGAAGACGACCCATCACCTAATGTATTGATAATTTCCTCAAACTCAGGGTTCTGCAATAATTTTAAAATGCTGTCTACATCGTCTACAGGATCATCAGACGCAATTAAATCTTTATATATTATATCCATTCCTTTTGTTCGTAGAGCGTCTTCCGTACCCCGAAATTTTGAAAATAACTCTGTTGCAAGAGACTTGTTATTAGTCAATGTTTTGAGAAGACTTGGAACTAAACCAGAGGCAGTAGACCCAATCATTTCTCCTGTAAACCGTGAAAGACCACCATCGGGGTCTACAGTATCAGCAATCATTGCACCGGTCGCACCACCCACGGCTTGACCTGCAATTAAAATTCGCCCAAGCGCATCCATTTTTTCGTCAGGCGCTTGTTTAACTGATTTTTCAATAAACCGGTTTAAGCGGCCTATTGTATTCATTTCTTTCGGTATTTTAACCGCGTCTGCCATCTGTCTAATGTTTCTGGAACCCGCTACAGAAGGACCTTGCTTTGAGATAGCATCTCTAAGGGCAAGGGCTGTTTCTTGTTGTTGTTTTAAATGTTTTGCATAAGTAGGTGCGCCAATATCAAAGTTTTTAGCAAAAGGTTTACCTACAACCCTAAGACCACTTAATGGAGCGGCTATGTTAACCAAAGTTTTAACGCCTAATACACCCGTTTTGTCATCTGGAAGAACGACACCTTCTTCATCTATGATGGCATCTTGCGCGGCTTTAGCCCCTTCGTAGCCAAACACTCCGCCGAATAAGGCGGTGGTTAAAGGTATAAGAGTTTTTGCGGCAACAGCAAGAGGGTTCAAAGGAAGTATTGGTGCTTGAAGGGCCGCGCCCGCAGCAAAGCCCGCTTTCATGCCCGGTATACCCGCCAAAGAAGGAATTACTTCTCTGNCCGCACCCGTAAGAACTCGTGAAAACCCTGTTTTAATGTCACTCTGGTCTTCGTTNATAGCGAGTAATTGAATTATTTCTTCGTCAGTCAGAAACTCTTTGCCTAAAGATGCAGGATAGGGGGAATTGCCACCTGACAAAGCTTCGTAAGATAGTCCGTCATAGTCCGAAAATTGAGAGGCTAAATCACGCGCAAGTATATTGGGTACATCATCGTCGGGTCCCGCCGCTCTGGTAACACCATCTATGTCGCCTTGAGTTAGCGTAAGGGGTGTAAAACTAGTTAGTTCTGCCACGTTTTAATCTCCGAGTTTTTTTCTGTAACTCATACCTTTAAGAGCGTCTTCCATTGGTTCACCCACAACGTCTTGGTTTTTAGCCACATAAGATGTTAAAGCGTTTCTAAGCTGAACCATCTCGCCCAACAAGGCAGTACCTGTACGCAATCTTGTGCGTCTTTTGGCTAACCGAGTAGCGTTACCGTCAGTAGTACTTCCACCCCACTCTGGAACGGCTTCAAGGTCGGTGTCCATAGCCTCCGCTACAAGACCGATTGCTCCCTTTAAAACCGCTAAACCACTGGTATCAAAGACAAAGGTGCCGGGAAGGATGCCGCTAATTTGTTCCTCAAGCTTTTCGTATTCAGGTGAGAGCATCCGGTTACCATCACGATTATCTATTAATAATTGTCTTATTCTCTGTGCAATATTTGTTAAAGCTACCTCGGCTGTCACTAAATCTTTGGCATCCTTCGGAACATTTACGCCAAAAACATCGGACAGGGGATCTGTGAAGAACAATTTAACAGCATCTGGAATTCTACTTAAACCTTGAGCTACCGAAGGGTCAATACCTTCAGAAAGAAGATCGTTTACTGTTTGTGTGGGCATCAAAGTAAAGCCCTTGGCATTCACATCTATAGTACCCGAGTTATTCAACAGGCTTTGCTTAAACTCAGGGGATTGCAGTACATCCCTATCCAATGTCGTGGTAGAGGGCTTGGCAATCGTACTAGGCACATTCGGGTCAGGCGTATTTTGTTCCGCCATCAAAGCATCTAAATCTGCGGCACTGTACGGCAGAACGTCGTTTAGTGACGGACGGACATATTCTTTAAGTTGTAAAGATACGGAATCCGGATTAATCTTTAGTCGGGCTTCGATAGCTTTTTTCTGAGCGCCTGTTAAGGGCTGACCGGGTGTTGTAATAACTTCGCCAGTTGAAGTGGTAATAGTTTTATCACGAATTTGTCCAATGAGCGTATTTTCAAACCTGTTAAAGTCCGTGCCTGTGAGCGTCCCGTCAGCAACTCCGTCCAGAATTTTCTGATCGGTAACCAGTGCAGTGGCTTCGGAAGAACTAAAGGAGGTGGCCGTTTTAGGACGGGTAATGCTACTCATTTCAAGAAAACCCGCGTTTTCGGGTTTAGCTAAAAATGCATCCATGTTAGAATTTTTAACAACTTGTTCAGCGCCCGTCGAAGGGTTGTACATGTTTGTGTACCCTTTCTCAGGGTCAACGATAGTTTCAATCGTGAAGCCTAGCTTATTTATCTGATCCAACTCCGTCTGACCAAACTGATTAACGTCAACTATTTGATTCTGTCCTTGTCCAACAAGACGCATTAACTTCGGCGCTCGGCCTAGCCTAGCTTT
>JGI24006J15134_10002286_pt1 | contig 10663 bp, 14 predicted proteins | sample LinPmetageLP53_FD_15134 | JGI IMG/M metagenome (IMG submission 15134) | reverse complement strand
CATTACGCTGCATCCGTCAGATCATCATCCAAACTGTTCTCAAGTGCAGCTATAGCCTGTGCATCAATGCTACCGGACTTAATAGACTTGTAGTAAGCCTCATCCACATATTCATTTTCTTTGTCGATGAGTTCTTTTATCATCCTTAAAGTTTCAAACAGATCAGCGGTGCGTTCTAAGGGGATGTCGAAATCAGGTTTGTAATTGAAAGTGTACCACTTCACACTTCCGTTTACGTTTCGTTCACTGGACAATTCGATGTTAAAGTCGAATAGGTTTCTACCCAACGGCAAAGCATCTAAAACAGCATTCTTAAACCCGGCATAGTTTGAGTTTCTGTGCTGCAACATGCATGGGGTATTCTCATACACCACCTCTTCACCAGAGGCAGTTTTACCGGTCATGGTGACCAAACCCCGCACCTGTCGAAACTGCATATCACGCCACTTCTTGCGCTCCTCACGCTCCATCTCTTGCATATCTTCCCATGTGGGATATCCGCATTTAATACCGCCCCTCATGTCACGGGCTTCTTCCCGAAATGATAGAATTGCACGGCTTTTATTTGCAAGCCCGTCATCATCAAAGTGTATCCACTGATAATGATGGGATAGCGGCCTGAAAGTAGCTTTAGTTGCATACGCTAATTTGTCTGAGCCTTTCAGAAAGAACTTTCCTCTGGGATCAGGTTTGATTGGAAGTCCCTGTGCATCGTCCTCGTTGCTCATGATAGTCAGTGTGGGGAACCGTGCGGTTGTAGTTGTTGATTTGTTAGGTCCAGCCCCCAATGAAGCTGCTAACGCTGCATAATCTGCCTCGATATTTGTCAGTTCAGTCATTCTGAATCCTTATTACGAATCTAGTTAGTGGAGTTGTAGTATGGCATAACTAATGGCGTAGTGTCAATCTAACTCGACTTGATCTAACCAGTTTTTACCCTCAGAAATCTCTATTTCTAAAGGCAGAGTGAAGGTGTAATTCCACCGCTCTGTTGCCTCATCCACCACACCAACCATAGCCCAGCGCAGTGCTTCTAGAACCGTATCCCTTTCATCTGCACGGCAATCCACAACGATTGAATCATGTACACTCAGAACAAGCTTAGATTGTAGGTTCAATTCATTAAACTTACGAAATGCACGAACACATGCCAGTGGCACAAGATCAGCGGTGGCAAACGACTGCACCGGATAATTAACGCACTGAGTGTGGTTGGTGATACGTCCATTTCCTAGCCGTTTAGCATCAGGCCAAAAGAACTGCCTACCACTAGGTGTTTGGATTATGCCATCTCGCAGAACCCCATCAGTAAGCTTCCGATGGTACGCATGTAGCCCTCTATAAATGTTAAAGAACTCATCAAAGTATTTCCGTATGTGCGGGGGTTGTCCGTTCCCAGTTCCACCATAAATCGGTGCAAAACTGAATGCTTTCGCTGATTGTCTCATAGTTTTATTTACGTCTGCAGTCTCACATCGATTGATAATAGATGCAGTCTGTTTGTGTAGGTCTTTTCCATTCCGTACATCATCAATAATCTGTTCATCCTGACTTAACTCCCCAGCTACAACAAATTCTAATCCGCTGTAGTCAGCCTCAATGATCGTACCATTTTCAAAACGACTAACGATAGCTTTGCGGATCGGGAAGCCTCGTTTAGGCATGTTTTGCAGGTTGATGTTTGAGGATGACAGTCTGCCAGTGGCTGTAATGCATTGATTGAAGTTAGTGTGCAGGGTGCCAGTGTTGCGGGTCCAGTTCTTGATGCCCATTACGAAGGTATCCAGATATGTACTGACTGCATTCAGCCGACTGTATTTAGTCAGGAACTCGACAGCCTGTAGATTACCTTTCTCATTAGCATGATCGATTAAAGTCAGCAGGGTGGTCTTGTCGGTTTTAAATCCATTGATCGAAGCAAAACTAGCATTCACCGGGTTCATTTTTAGTCCAGCTACTTGACCAGTGGATTGATACAATGCCCCCTGACCATCACAGGTGTCGCACTTAGTTCGGTTTTTGTAGGGGTCTCCCTGAACCTGATACTTTTTACCCATCTTTGTTTTAGTTTTAATCTTAAACTTCTGGATAGTCCCTCTGCCCTGACAGTCCGGGCAGCATACAGCCATTGTCCTATGCACAACTGTGGTTGTGTCCCTAACTGCTTTAACAAACTGTGATCTATTCATGCGTGGCGGCATCATTGGCTTGCCATTCAACTGCATACCAATGTTCCAGACATCTTTGTGCTGGTCACGGTTTTTGACTTTGCGGCTATACACAACGGATGTCATGTCAGCACCGCTGTTGAGGTTGATAGGAGTATCGCCCATGACCGTTTCTACTATGTGATTGAGATCAGTCTGCAGTTGGGCTTTCTCAGCCCGGAATGCAGCTTCAACCTCACCCAAAGCAACCTGATCAATCATCACTCCGTTGCCTTCCAATTCCACTAAAGTAAGGAGCATTTCATTCATAATTGTGACTATATTAGTCAGGCTTTTGTTTGCAGGTTGTTCGAAGTCTTTTAGCTGATCAACAAATATACCAGCACAGGACCGGACATCAGCTTCAGCATATTCTATGACTGTAAGCAAAGGCATGGCCTCAAAACCAACACCGCTTTTAAACAAGTCATCAACTAAGTCTGATTTTTTCTGAACGATATCTAAACTCATCCCGCTCTCCTCTCAGCTATAGCTTTCAGCGAGAGTTTTGTGCGTTGGCCCTTCGCCAGTATGTATTCATTGATCATCGTGCATCTAACAATCGGCGGGATGGGCATCCTCATCGATGTAAGCCACAAGATATCAAACTTAGCATTATGAGCCACCAACATGTCAGCAGATTGTAACGCCTCAATTAAATCATCTGGACTATCAGGCACTGCTTTTTGGTTGTGGTGAAAAACCAAATGATAAACTTGATCTACTCGCCCGTCCTCCAGCCAAGCGTAGTGGGCTGATACGCAGCGATTGTTTGGATTGAATGGCGAATTATCAGTCTTGCCATCAATCTTTTGGACTGTGGTTTCTAAGTCTAGCACTAATATTTTCATTTGGTATTAAACTCCCGGAGAAGTTCAGGATATTCTGTAAACAATTCTAACTGTGGATGCGCTAATTCAGAAAATTCAATGTCACAGAAATTACCACAATCCGGCATTACTAATTTTTGAGCATGTCCTTTGTTTGGATCAAGCTGATCAAGAAAATCTCCTTTTAGACAGCTATGTCCCACCTTCCGTTCTAACTGTGCCATCTTTAAAAAGTGTTCTGGAAAATCACCCCGTATTTTATTCCAGTACCCCGCACCACCTTTGACACAGCCAATGCAATTATTGTTTTTGTAGCCTAAATTGTACATTTCAGGACGAGGAATACCGGCCTCTTCCAACAAATATAGAGTTTCGGGTTTAGTTAGTTTGTTTTCGATTAGTGGGAAATAAGGCTTTGCTGCAGGATACTGTTCTTTAAATCTGATGGCTCTGTTGATTTCTTTTTTACTGTATTCAAAACCAAAAACTTGAGCATCAAAGGTTCGTGTGGCTTCTATATCCATACGTACTTTTTTCTTTAGTTCCGTAGTGCATCTAGCCCCGGCAGGTCCATTTACATATTTTGTCTTTTCTATCACATCAAACTGGTCCACGTATTTTTTAGACCGGCATACTTCAATCTCAGTTCCATACCATTGTTCGCACTGATCTTTAAATCGGGCGTTGTCTGGGTGGCTACTATCGATTGCAAAGTAGATAGGTTTGACCCTATCTCCAAATTCATCAATCGCCATCTTACAAGCAACAGCGGATGTAACCCCGGCAGACCACCAAGCTATTATAATATCATGTGAATTTTTCATTAAATTCTTCCGTAAAACTTCGTGGAATTGGGATCAGATTGCTTATCAAACAAATACCAACAGGCGTTATCTTTACCGGTGGTTTTATCGAACCACTTCACTCGACCAATGCTGACGATCTTGCGTAGTCGTGGCAGGAATTGAGTTGATTGCTTGGTATGCATCCAATCTGCATCAAACAGCAGCCATGTGGGTCTGAGGTCAGATAGCTGCACGATAAGCGGGTGCAGTATAGAACGGTCCCATGGCGGGTTGGTGATGATTAGATCAGCATCTTGTAAATGACGCTCTTCAAGCAATAGGGCATCGTGCATGTCTATTCCAACACCATTTGGCTCAATGTCATATGCACTGACACACTGCAGACCGAGGGCAGTGACAGAGCGTATTAACGCCCCATCACCAGCACATGGCTCACAGAAGGTCTGGTCATCTTGAATATAGGGGATGAGTGGGGCCACGGCCTCTACAGGAGTGCGATAGAAATCCCGTGGCTTGCGTTCAAAGTTACTACGTTTACCCATTATACATTGTACCTNCTNACCGCTGGATCAATCGTGCAATTGATCATCCCGTGGAATGGTGANAGTTTGTTTTTGGACAGGTTTAGGAACCGNCTGAGATCAGGCCCATCATTGCTGGGCGCTGCCATACCAATACCTATGATCAGGTCCAGTTCAGCTTGCTTGCTGGTCTTGCTGTCAGCCATCATGCTGGCTTCAACTCTGGTCCGATGTTCAGCTTCAATACTGGCTTGCGTAACGCAGAGAATGGCGCACTTATGACGCTTGGCTAATTCACGAACAGACTGATACAGCGCACCCAACTTCCGGTGCAGACCATCGTAGGTGCCAGATATTTCCAGCTTATCGATCTGGTCTAGAATTACGACATCAGCAGGGAACTTAGTTAAGAATGCATCTAGCTTATCTACATCCCATCCATTGATTTCCCGAAAGCGCAGGTTACTTTCAATTTCCCTAAATTTAGCCCGGACTTCAGCAGCCCGTGTAATGCAGCCTTCCGAAGTTACTCCAGAGAAAGCTTGCATTCCTCGTAACTTAGTAATCTGTACGTCTTCCTCATTGCACAAATAGAAGACCTTGGCTCCTTGTTCAGCAAAGCCCCCCGGACCCGCACACAGGGATATTGAAAAGCATGTCTTACCAGCTTCAGTTCTGGCAAATATTGCTCCGAAGTTGCCCGGTCCAACGCCATAAAGTTCCCGGCTTAATGTAGGGATATTGAACTGCCATTTGTTTTCAATACTGGTGAAGGCCATCAACTCATCGATGTCAGCATCACAGTCATCACCAAAATCATCTGGCATGTAGCTTTCCGCTACATTCTCAATCAGGCGCTGCAGCTTGGTCATAGCTGCGCTATCACCTTCAGCTATTTTTATTCCAATGTTAGCAACATCACGACCTATTTCTTGCCGCCACAATGATTGTATAACGTCATCAGCAACAACTTCTGTAATAGGATTAGCTTCTTTTAGATTATCTAAGCTGTCACGAAAGTCATGCACCAGGGCGGTAGTAGCCATGGGGTTCTGGCTGATCCACATTGCATATAGATCATCAGGCTGTAGGTCTGTTTCATATTTTTTATGACCTTCAATAATCAGGTCCAGTAATTGTACGTTCTCATCAGCAAATATTGATTTTCTGATTCTTTGCTGATGGTTGTTATATATTTCACTGCTCAGTAGCGTTCTTAGTAGATTTATTTCCACCTTATTATGCCTCTTGTTATTGGTCTAGCAACGCTACTAGTAACAGAGAGCAAGGCATAAAAAAAGCCCCAGAAGAATCTGAGGCTAATTTATTTTATTAAGCTATTTAGCTATTTCGGAATTTCATCTGGGTGATGTCAACCTTCTTGTCACCTCTACGTTCTTTTACGTCCACTTGATGGTGGGTGACGTTAGGATTGTCCTTGACCAGCGCCTCAATTGCTAACTCTATTTTCTCTTGTTCTTTTGCAGCTTCTTTAAAGCCACCTTGGATTTCTAGATCGATGCAGATTACCGCACGGGCTTTCATTGTGTATTCCTCAGAGTTTAATTAAAAAGTATAGCTGTCTACACTGCCTTTATAGAATAGTTAGGTGGTAGCAACCGTTAAATTAACTTAATATAAAATATGGTGGGCCTTGCGGGGCGTCCTGCCAACTTGATGCCGAAACATACATTCCACCAGCGAGGGCATAGGTACTAATTTTCATCATGGAAGATAGTAATCGTCTAATCAAACTACCCTTACCCCCAGATTTAAGCCATGAATATGAATATATCATTTCCGTTTTCATGCTAAAAACACCCCCAGTTCTGCAAGCTGTGTCGTTGTTGCAGCCGATTAAAAAAGTAGAAACGGGAATAAAAAACGATTTGTTGCTCATTTAATTACCCCCATGATCTTATCAACAGTTAAGTTTTTTAAATCTAGCTTAGTAAACCGCAACTTGCAGCCAGCTAACCTAGACGCTTCTATGATTGCCTTACTACTGGCGTCATTGTCAAGAACTAATGTATAATTTTTATATGTAACTAATGTAGATTTTATCCCCTTTGTTATTTTTGTACCCAGCAGGGCCACTCCCACATAGCCATTGATACGAGATACAGCACAGGCCGAGGGTACATCTTCAACCAGTATTGCATGGTCACCCTCACCTACATGAATACCGCCATCTAGCTGACCGTATGACCACCACTTGTAATTACTACGTGATAGTGACCTACCAACAGCCCCAGTGCCATCAGAGTTATAAAATAGCACCCGCTTTTCGGCAGGGGCATATCTTATTTTAATCAGCTTGGATTGATAAGCTTCAAGAGAGTTTACCTCTTCAAGATATTTCATAGCCGGGGGATAGTTCTCTGGCAGGGTGACTATTCTAGGTATAGCAGATACCTTTTTAGTTGCTGCCTTCTGCCTATGATTATTCAAACAGTCACGTACTGATGATATTGATCTCTTCCCGTGATAGCTGCCTTTAGCTGGGCAGGAAGCACGATAACAATTCCAGATTACTCGCCCGTCAGATTTATCTACTGTGAATTTATTAGGACCGCCACAGAATGGGCAATTGATTGTAATACGATCACCATCTTTGAGGTGTAGTGATTTGATTACGTCTAGCTGATCTCCCCGGCTGTAAGTCATATGTCACCACAGGTGATACATAGCTTTGGAAAGATTAGATTGGGATAAGCAACATTGCTCCAATCCCCCTCATCCTCACACCAATAGTCCATGTCAGATTCTGGTTTAATAAAACAAACAACATCAACCATATACTGATTATTTTTAAGGATCATCTTGCCGCATGAATCACAACTAAATGATTTATCGGCGGTATGTTTATCTTGTGAGTATTGTTTTCTTAACTCTTCAATAAGAGTATGTCTTATCTTCATTATACTTCCCCCGTTATTACACTGTATGTTTAGCTAGGGGTATACCAGCCCCCCACGGGACTGGCGTTAGCCTAACTATGATTCTAACATCAGTCAAGTAAATAATACCGCCACTTAGTTATGGGCGTTACTAATTTTAAGCGACCTAACCCATTAATATTATTGAGTTATCAGTGACCGCTTTGGTTGGGGGTTCGAGTCCCTCCAGGCCTACCATCACATTGATAACTAACAATTTTTTTTGCTGAGTTAATTTCACTTAACATTATTTAACTATTTGGGTCAATTTTTATTTATTTTTGAGCGTTCTAATGACCGGGCTGATTCTTCTTCATCAAAGGGTCGTATAGAGACCGGCACCAGTGCAGCCCATGAAGCCTCAAACAGCCCGGACATAATCCCACTAATACCTCTCGCAACTAGCTGGCTTTCATACTGGCTATCAGGGGCCATACGCAGCTTACACATGTCAGCCCACGCATCTAATGATCCAGACCACCACCATTCTGTCATGGTGCTTTGTGGTAGCACTCCACGGGCTTGCTCTGGACATACACCTTCAGACAAAAGGTCTAGGTAAGCTGCCAAACAATATCCTTGAACTTTCAAAGAACCTACAGGTGAAATTTTTACTAAACCATCACTGCCCTGCTTTTTATCAGCACTACGTCCACGCCACTCATCAGGCTCGTAGAACTCAGGTTCATCATCTACATATCTACGACTGATCTCGTTCCACCGGAGGAACTTATGCTTGACCAGTTGTCGTGCTACAAAGATGGGAGCCTTAACATGAAAGCTTGCGAAGCAGTGTCCAAATGGTGACATGTGCTTGTGATCAGCTAAATATTTAATGAGGTTAGAATCTTTGGTTAGCAGGGATGTATAATGATCATCACGCCAATCCGGGTTCCATTCACTGGTTTTACCGAAACTCACTCTAGCGGCGTTAACCACTGACAGGTCAGACCCCATGTGGTCGAGATATGTAACTTCAATAATTGTCTTATTCCTTCATTGCATGTTTTAAGTCAGCGAGTTCCCCCGCTAACTTTTTAGCCAGTTTCTCCCAGCGATCAGCTTCTCGTTTTAGAATTTGGTATTTGTCTAAAAGTTTGGAATACTCATCTCTGTTTATCATGTCGTTTTGCTCGTTTCATCAGGATAGGTTTGAGCCAATACTCGGCAAAACTCCTTATACCAAAAACTAAGTAAGCCTTTAATTGACGGGGTTTTTTCACGGGATAATTCAATATTGTCCCGCTTCAGTTTCAAATAAGCATATTCGTTCTCATAAACTTTATTTTGTCTCTCATAAGATAACTTTGCTTCAAAATTAACAATTTCGGCTGCTACAGAAACCTCAACTAATCTAGCATATTTTCTGGGGATACCTTCTATTTTTGTAACTCTATGAAAGTTACCATTTATCATTTGATCAAGAGATGATTTTGGTTTTAAATACTTGTCCACATATTCAAAACCAAACACACATGCATAAATTCTATATTCTTCACAATATCCTCGCCCAGCATAATTCTGTAGGATTTTATTTCCCTGTCTAACGGCAATATCTTTGCGGATTGAACCTGCCCGTCTACCCGCAACAGCCAGTAACAGCCCCTCATAAAATATAGGAAGTTGCGTATCATATTTTCGCCTATTGCAACTGAAACAAGCTATCGTAAAGTTTTCCACCTCACACGCCCCACCCTTTAAGAATGGGACAATGTGTTCTATTTCAAAAGGGCCATCTTTTTTCTCGCAATAAGCACATTTGTTATGCCAACCTGCGATTATCGCTCTCCTCTCATAATCAGGGATATTTCTACGTTTCATATTTCCCTCTTAAAGTTTTTCTCGCCCGTTTCATCAGGATAGGTTTCATGAATTTCAACCAGCAATCGGCGCACCANGCTTTGTCCAATTGAAAGCACAGTGCCGCCTCATCACACTTGCTGCAGCTATGCATGATTACGTTTCGCATATCGTTTGGATTGACCAGTAGCTGCCAGCTTATCTGTGTGGCGCACGTAAATAGATAATACGTCCATAGTTTTATGCCCAGTAACGCTACGCAACTCGGCATTAGTACAGCCAGACTCAGCCATCTCTGTGGCCCCAGTCCTGCGTAGATCAGCCATTTTAAGATAGTCAGGCAGTCCAGCTTCTTTTCTTATAATGTTGAGGTGTGAGTTATAGAGCCGTCTGCAATGGTAACTTTTATAGACATAACGGCGCTGGGCAGGGTTATCGTTCACGACTATGAACGGGCAAGCATTGCGCCTCACAGTGTTAGACAGGCGCTCTTGCAGCCATTCACTGACAATAACCTTGATAGCTACGCCTGTTTTCTCTTGCGTAAATTTAAGAGAAGGTGCGTCCATATCGATATGCTCAGACTGCAAAGTGCTGCCATCAAAACAGTCCCACGTCAACTGTCGCATATCACCCGGACGCTGGCATAGATCGTAGCATAATAGAATGAGCGTACCTAAACCCGTGTAGCCCATTTTATCGGCTGTTTGTATAGCCAATTCTACCTGATCCGGGGTCCACATCACTGTACGTGGTGGTATTGATTTTATGCCCATCTTTAAAAATGGGTTTGATTTAACCATGCCCAAACGAAGACCTTGGCCCCACACAACCCGCAAAACCTTACACACATGCATGGCGTGGTGCTTACTTATAGCTTGTTGGCTATGGATATACACAGATTCAGCATATTTAAAATCAATAGAGGATATCAAAGTTTCAGCCATAGGTTTTTTATGATCGGCAAATGGCTCCCACAGAATGCTCTCTAGCAGGTAAGTGTACACCCTTTTACTATTGTCAGATAAGTTGGCCCACATGCTGGTTTTGCGGTAGGCAATTACCAACGCAGAGACAGAGTTACCGTCCACCCACTCCTTTGTCTTGATCTTAGATTTGTAATCCCAGAATTTGTTCTGGCATGATGCGATGTAGATTTGAACATCTACTGCATCCAAACTCTGATAATATCTTGCATTGATAGAATCCCTCATCGATTGAGATGGGTTCCAATAAAAAAATACTCGCCCGTCAGGACTACGTTTAGACTTCACCTTGTTCATATTCATTCTCCTGTTAGCAACGCTCATACCTTACTAACGCTATTTGTTAATAGCAATATAAATTTTATAGTTGCGCCACTGTGTAGAATACTGTATCAAAAATATAGATGGTTATCTCCCTGCTGTCTCAACAACTGGGCCTCTGCATACTCCCCCCGTATGCGGAGGTCTTTTTAGTTAATGTGATATAAAATAGTTGACTCCGCTATTAGTTATAGTGCTAATGAGAATCGCTAAACACTGAGAAGGACAGATTATGCTTATCCATAATATCATT
>JGI24006J15134_10002283_pt1 | contig 10676 bp, 17 predicted proteins | sample LinPmetageLP53_FD_15134 | JGI IMG/M metagenome (IMG submission 15134) | reverse complement strand
AAAGGTTGTTATGTCACCTACACGATAGGTCATATCGACATGATGAACTTCTTCTTCAATTAATACAAATTACCAAACGTTTTCAATAGCATTATAATCGCTTGTGTGTTATATTAAATACACTAGCAAATGTTTATAGCAATACTCACACTCTTATCTGCACTGTCCATATCCGGCGTTGCAATATTCTATTCCGTTATTGGATTGGCGACCATATTTCCTGGTGCATTCGTGCCTGTGGTTATAATGGGCGGGGTGCTTGAAGTTGGCAAGTTGATAACTGCCTCATGGCTGTACAGGAACTGGAAGTTCACACCTTTCATGCTGAAGACCTATCTAACAACAGCAGTGATTATACTGTCGTTGATAACGTCGATGGGTATCTTTGGTTTCCTATCCAAGGCTCACCTAGAACAAAACCTGCAATCAGATACATTAGTACAACGTATTAATATACTCAAAGACAAGATTGAAAGTGAAAAGATGTCCATTGCGAGACAGAACGCTGTGATAGATAGGGCAGAGAATGCGATCAACAGAGACACAGGAACAGCATCAGGTGACATAGAGGTACAACAGTCTATCATCGCAGATGCAAATGAAAAATTAAAAACACTACTTACGGTCGAGACCAACACTGTCAGAGACCTAAATGATAGATTAAAAGTGCTAGACAAAAATGTTAGTGATGTTTTGACTTCGAACAAATCATTCTTCAATGAAGAGAAAGCGGCTAAGGAATTGAAGGCAAGTCAAAAAGAAGAACGTAAGCAGATAGCAATTAAAGTGAACGAGGCGCAAGAAAGAATAGCAGAACTCAAAACAGATCACAAAGTTGAGATAGCAAAAGCACAAGAGATTATATCCAGCATGAGATCTGGATCACAGGACAACAAAGGACAGTTCACAAAAGAGATTGAGATAGCAGAACAGAAGATATTTAATTCGCAGGGAAACATAGACATATTCATTCTCGAGAAGCAACCACTAGAAAAAGACATGCTGACGCTAGAAGCAGAGATAGGACCTGTCAAGTACATCGCCGCACTGGCCGTGGATTGGGGAGTAACGGACCAAGTTGAGACGAGCAAGGCTGTAAGGTGGGTTATATTGCTGTTAATCGTGGTGTTTGACCCATTGGCTGTGTTGCTATTGATAGCGGCCAACCAGAGTCTGATGAGAAGATTTCCACCCGAAGCACCTAAGCCACAAGAGGTTATCGATCTGGAAAAACCAGACGAAGAGGATGTAGCATTGAAATGGAATGAAATGATGGACAAGTCCAACGCCGCGGTCAAGATGGAGCAGGCAACGGAAACATTGAAACAATGGAAAGAGAAACTGGATGCATTCAATCAAAAGGTGCCACAGCCGGACACGAAACCAGTCGAATTCGTGCAAGACGAGATAGAGGAAGATGAAAGCACTATCCCACACATAGATCTTAAAGGGCAAAAAAAAACTGAAGACAAAGAAATAGTAGTAGATAACACCGACGGTTTTGATCTGGACGAAGTGTTGTTTGATTTGGATCCTCCTAAACCGGAAGTGGATGCAATAGAACAAATTGAAAAATTCAAGCAAAGAGAAGAAGAAGAAAAAAAAGCACTAGAAGAGATTGCGGAGAAAGCCAGAAAAGAATACGAGGAACTAGATATTGATGGGTTCCGTCCTGGCAAAGTGGTCAAGCCAAAAGCGACAGTAGAAGAGGCACTGAAGATGCCTGAGGCCGAAAGTGTGCAGACACCGATACAAGAAAGAATAAAACCCGACTTGACAGAAGTAATAGAACCAGAGACGGAGGTCTCGCCCCCAAAGCCAATCCTGAGTAATTGGCAAAGAGCTGATTTACTCGACAACTTCCACAAAGAACACGGCAACTTCGAAGACGTCGAAGATTACATACAAAACGAAGAACAGACCGACAAAACGGCTTGGAAAAAGATCAAGACCAAGACAACAACAGAAGAAGATTATCATTCGAGGATGGAACAAAGGATTGAAGACTTGATGGCCAAAGTTGAAGCAGGCGATGTGCAATTAGAAGACTTGACTCCAGAAGATAGACAAGTTATAATAGATATAAGAAATCAAAACGAGGTTTAATAATAATGGGACTCAATTTAAAAATGTTTAACACTCTAGGTATGGTCACCTTAGTGACTCCGCCATCGATGTTGAATCCAGAAAAGATCAGTTTTACCCTTGTCCATTTGAAAGAGAAAGAAAAGAATCACTTTGCGACACAACTGAATAAAGTGTTCCCCAATGATAATTGCACGATTTTCATATATGATACCGCAGGCAACAATGGTTGGCTGAAACAAGCGATGTCAAAATCAAAGTACGTGATAATGGAAAAGGACAAAGTGCCTGTGTGGATAACAGAATTGGCACCAGAGGCCAAAACTTATTACGTGTCCGAAGAACAATCAATCGAACAAACATTTGAAAAGATCAACAAAGAAAGCGAGGCCTGATGTCAGAAGAAGCATTGATATGTTCGTTCTGTGGCAAATCACGTAAAGACGTTACAAAAATGATTGTGGGTGCCAAAAAGACATCCATATGTAATGAATGTGTCAAACTGTGTGTCGAGATACTAGAGGAAGATATCGTAAAAGCACGTAAAGAAAAATTACACGCAGGTGATAAAAATATTCTTAACCCTGTGAACATAAAAGAACATCTAGACCAATATGTAATAGGGCAGGATGCCGCAAAGACAGTTCTAAGTGTCGCTGTAGCAAACCACTACAAAAGGATTGTACAACCACCAATTGACTTTGACCTAGACAAGTCAAACGTAATGGTATTGGGAGCCACTGGTGCAGGCAAAACACTAATGGCGAGAACAATAGCAAAATACCTTGACGTGCCATTTGCAATAGCAGATGCGACCACACTTACCGAATCCGGCTACGTAGGTGAGGACGTTGAGAACGTCGTACAGAAACTGTTCGCAAACGCCGAAGGCGATATACAGAAAACCCAACAGGGCATTATATTCATAGACGAGATAGACAAGATATGTCGTAAAGGTGAAAACACCTCGCTTACCAGAGACGTGTCGGGAGAGGGTGTGCAACAAGGCCTACTCAAAATTGTCGAGGGCACAGAATGTAGAGTACCTCCGCATGGTGGAAGAAAACATCCTGACCAAGCAACAGTGACCATTGACACATCAAACATACTGTTTATAGTTGGAGGAGCGTTCACTGAGTTGGAAAAGCAGATAAGATCAAAGCAGTCGGGCGGAATGGGATTTGGAACAAAACTTAAAGAACAGGATGAGAGAAACTATCTAGCAGATGTACAACCAGAAGACTTGATTAAATATGGTTTGATACCTGAATTCGTTGGAAGATTCTCAATGCTAACAAACATAGATCCATTAAGCGAGGCACAACTGATCAGGATACTCACAGAACCTAAGAACGCCATATTGAAGCAAACACATTACCTGTTTGGACTCGACAACATAGACATTGAGTTTACCAAAGAAGCCAAACAGAGCATAGCAAAGAAAGCCAAGGACTTAGGCACAAACGCAAGGGGACTGAAAAACGTAGTAGACACAGTGGTCTTGCCGTATCAATTTGACGCAGAAGAGATGAGAAACAGAGGAGTCATGAAAATACAGATAACTAATGCGGTGGTTGACAAGGGAGCAGATCCTGTGTTAGTATTTAAAAAAGCAAATGGAATATCAAAAAAACAAAACTAGACCTAAATTCAAAAAGACAGAGAGACCGTTGGGCTTCCAAGGTTACTACGTGGAAGTACGTGAAGGGGAAGACGCCATAAGAGCGTACAGGAAGATCAAGAGATGGATCAAGGAAGATAAGTTTATAGATCAGATCAGAGCCAATAATACCTACCAGAAACCCTCTGAAATCAAAAGAGAAAAAGCCAAAGAGAAAAGAAAAGTCCTTAGGAAACTGCAAAGAGAACGTAACAGTAATGTTGCAATGGCACCTCAAAGAGGCAGATAATTTTACCAACATAGGTCGCTATTTGACATATCATACATATATGTTATAATAAATACAGTTGAAGATTGCTTTAGATAGGATCTTCATTATACTAACTCGCTTAAACTTAAAAGGAGGAAAGCACATGAAAAACAATCTATCTATTTTTAACAACCTAAGACCACTAACCGTAGGGTTCGACAATGTATTCGATCAATTGGAATACATGATGGAAGATCGTTTCTTTGAGAAGTCGGGCAACAATTTCCCACCATACAACATAGTAAAGACTGGTGAGAACACTTACGACGTTGAACTTGCACTTGCAGGTTTTGGTAAGAATGACATCGTAGTAGAGTACAAAGAAAATACACTTACTGTGAAATCAAAACCAAACAAAGATCCAGCAGACGAAGTCGAAAGTTACGACGAGGGAGTGATACACAGAGGCATCTCAAAGAGGATGTTCACTAGATCATTCACCATTGCAAACGATGTTGAAGTCAAAGGTGCAGAACTGAAAGACGGTCTACTTAAAGTGAGCCTGGAGAGAATAATTCCAGATCATAAAAAAGCAAAGACTATCGAAATCAAGTAAAGCAAAGTGGATAGGGTGGTAATATGCCACCCTTCCATAATTGACAACTTGTGTAGATATGTTATAATAATGGATGATACAAGATATGACTGATATACAAACACTGACCAAAGAAAAAATTAAACTAGACGAACCTGGACTATACGACGTTGTATTCCTGAACGACAGCATCACAACCATGGAGTTCGTTGTTAAAGTACTGAAACAAATATATGGCAAGACACCTGAGCAGGCACATAACATCACAAGAAAAATACACGAGGACGGACAGGGTGTTGTTGGTTCTTATGTGCATGAAGTAGCAGAGCAAAAAGGAATCGAAACCACACTAGCGGCCAGACAGGAAAACTTCCCACTACAGGTCAAAGTCAAGAAGCAGTAATGGACTTAGATACATATGTGAAAAAGAACCAACAAGTAGTTGAGTTCGTGCGAGATGTCACACCTGGAATAATTGATCGATATGTTGGCACACTTGACTATGCATCTGCTAGGTTTAACACTATATTGTTAAGGCTTTCTGAGGATCCGTTAAAGGCCGATAGATTCAAGCAGGACTTAAACGAATGTTATGAAATCATACAATCCTTCTACAAATTCACAACTAGATTAATTACGTGGCCATGGGCACTAATTCCTGTTGCAAAATTCATCTTGCACATTAAAGGCAAAATTGATATACCAAAGATAAAGTTCTTATTAGACAAAGTAAATAATTAGTGTTATGCTTTCCAATTGGCTTTTCTGGACTATACCACCTGACTACGTAAAACGTTATCTTTTTACTTTCTGGTTAGTGATGTTTTTTCTTCCAGGATATCTTTTAGGATTGCATTTTACTAAATTAGGTTTTATAACGAACTGGCTTTGGTTCGATCTTGTGTTTTATGGATGGGTCAGGGCAAAACAAACATTAGGAGATGATGAATGAAGGCAGTAGTATGGAGTAAACCGGCATGTGTGTACTGTGAAAAATCAAAGGCTTTGCTAAGGAGCAAGGGAATAGAGTACGAAGAAAAGAACATAGCAGAAGGATATAAGATACAAGATTTACTTGAGCTTGTGCCTAATGCAAGGACTATGCCACAGATATGGTTAGACGAAGAACACGTTGGTGGATTCTTTGAGCTTGAAAAGAAATTAAAATAATCAAATATTTTTAGATATAAATATCAATGTAGCGCCACAACGTGACGCCGGAGATAAAAGGACGCCTGAGCTACGCTCTTTACTGTTCGCAGAACGCCCTTCCGTACGCAATTTCTTGCTAACATCTTAGAAACAAGTTATAATAAATGATGAAAAGAGTAGCATTATTAATAGCACCACGTATTCAGGATGACTTTGGTTATACCCCTGCAGGTGCATCTTTGGTTAAGGCCTCGATAGTAAAAGCAGGACATGAATGTAAAATATTTGATTTTAATGCCAACCTCGAGACAGAGTTTATAGAGCAACACGAAGAACTTGTGCCAATAGACAACTGGTTCTTGAATCATAGTTTTTATTCAGAGAAAGTCTTTACAAAGATACTAGCAATGGCCAATAAATGGGTAGACAAAGTAATTGAATACAAACCAACAAACGTTGGCATTTCAGTTTTTTCATACAACTCACAGAGAGCAACACTACTGCTGGCAACATTGATCAAATGTAGAGATCCTAACATGAATGTTTTTATGGGTGGAGCCGGATTAAACACGGATAACAACTTTGGACCTTTCTGTATGGAACGGAGAGTGATGGATTGTTGGATAAGGGGTGAAGGAGAACTTTCCGTCCCAGCATACCTTAAAGGAGATATGGATCATCCAGGACTAAATGGTATACCTCCGAGACAGATCAACGACATAGACGATTTGGAGTTCCCAGATTACAGCGATTACGAGTTGGCTTCTTACACAAATAAAAAAGGTCTAGTGGCCCTGCCAATCACAGGATCAAGAGGATGTGTCAGAGCATGTACGTTCTGTGATATTGCGAGTATGTGGCCAAAATACAAATACAGATCAGGACACAGTATTGCAACAGAAATAAAAACGCAGGTTAAAAGATACGGAGCAAAAGCATTTAGGTTTACTGACAGTCTTATCAATGGATCCATGAAGGCATTTAGAGATATGACGCACGAACTATCCACTTTTAGGAAATCACTTAAAAAAGAAGACAAATTTATATGGGACTCTCATTTCATAGTCAGATCAAAAAAGCAGATGCCACCAGAGGATTTCGTTAAAATGGCCGAGAGTGGGGCAGGAACATTATTAATAGGGGTTGAATCTGGTAGTCCAACTGTGAGAGAACACATGAAAAAAGGTTACTCTGACGATGACTTGCATTATAGCCTGGGCGAAATATTTAAGAATAACATCAAGGTAAGGTTTCTGATGATCATTGGGTACCCAACAGAGACAGAAGAAGACTATCAACAGACCTTGAAGTTTTTTGACAAGTATGCCGAATACGGAAGGCAGGGATTGGTAGAGGAAGTCAATCTTGGACTAACATTAAATCTATTGCCCAACACACCATTGTACGACAACGCGGAAAAGCACGGACTAGAAACAACAAAGGACCATATCAACGACTGGATATGCACTCAAAATCCATCTCTGGATTTCAAGGAGAGGTTAAAGCGTAGGATTGAGGCACAATATCATGTTGAAAAATTAGGCTACAACGTATTCGAATCAAAAAATTATGTACGTGCATTGTCCATCGCTTGGTCGGAAGTGGAGACTATATCGAAACAAAAAGTACTCAAAGTAGATGCTTCTAAAATTAAATTTGACAGGGAGAAGGGTGCATTAGAAGTAAAAGATATCGATCCCCTTAGAACTTACTAATGAAGATACAGGTTAGAATTGAACCTACATTCTCACTTAAATGGCCTAAGGTGCATTTAAAATTTAACAACTACACACTGTACAACGGACTTTGTGAACCAAACAGTGGAAAATATTTTGCATGGACACACCACGCCGAGACCCTAGTGCATGAGAATAAATTAAGCATAGAACACTATGACAAAGACGGAAAGGAAACCATCACCGACGATAACAACGAAACAATTAAGGACAGAGCAATTATATTAAAATCTATAATAATAGACGGACATGACGTACCGGAGGTAGTTCTATTCGATAAACCATTCTATATAAATTGGACAGAAAGGCAGATCCGTGATCAAAAGCACAGGCCAAAATATATCAAAAACAACCTATACTTTGGTTTCAATGGAACATACGAGTACACCTTCGAAGCCAACAGTGAACAGCACTACTATAATAATCTAATTGAAAAAGAAAGACTAGCAAACATCTCTAACAAAAAAGAAATCATTCGTCCGGATGGTAAGAAAGTAGAGGCCTTTGAGTTCACTGGTAAACTAGTCGAAAGTGGCGAAAAAGAATCAATGACAATTGAAGAACTATATAAAAGAGTAGTAAATGAAAATTGAATTAAACTTAGATTGTGATTACAATAAGACTCCTCCGATTTGTGTGTTTGGATCAAAGCACAACAGCAGAGAACAAACTCTGCACAAAACGAATAATGTTGTATTGAACTTCGACATAGAGTCCGAGGATTTTCTCACAATAGGTTTTATTAATAAAGATGATGCGGACGACAATGTTGTCTTTATAAAAAAGATACTAGTTGACAGTATAGATTTACAACATTTCTTGCTGAAAGGGAGATTTACTCCGGAGTACAACATGAATTGGTTCAACAAACAAGATCCAAAGCCACCTTTGGTGTATGCTCCTTGCACAGAATTGAGGCACGGAGGTGTGTGGGAAATTAAGTTGACGACACCCATATGGAAAATGATTATGGAGGAATGGTTGAATGACAAAAAATAATATTCCTAAACTGTTGCAGGACGCTATGAATGAGAATTCCTACGACATCGATGTTATCACAAAGAATCTTAAACTGCCATGGTTAAAATTAGATATAAATTTTGATGTTCCTACAGATGCAGAGATACAACAACTTATATCACCAGATGACTGGCGTAAGAAATGGCGATTTCCAGACCAAGATGCATCTTACCAAGTTAAAGGATGGAATGGAGACATCTTCTTCGGCCCAAAAAAATTTAACGATTTTCTCACGCTGACCACAGCAGAACACGGAGGACACAACAATGACGAAGATGGCCACTGTAGAAAGTTGAGACAAGACATGGAGTACGAATGGAAAGTAGATGATAAAAACTATGTGAGAAGGCAGGTCAGTAAATTTTTACCAGATGAAAAAGACATTAATATAGTAAACTCCTATGTGTTGCCACCGGGAGGATATGTATTCCCACATAGAGATTATGCATCTGACGATGTAGGCTTGGCAAAAATTTATGTTGCACTTAAATGGTCTCCAAAAAACACATTTGGAATGTACGGCTGTGGTAATATTCCAATTAAGCAAGGCGATGTGTTCTTGCTTAACAACTACTCCCTACCCCACTGGGTTTTTAACGGCAGTAATGAAAACAGGATTGTAATAGATATAGGGGCAAATTTACAGTCACAACAAGTGAAACAAAAAGTAATTGAGGCGTTTAAACAAACATTTGGTAGTTGACAAAAATTATAATAAATTATACAATTAGACATAGGAGAAAAAATGATTAAAGAAGCATTGATAAAAAAATTAGAAGGGGAGATCGAAGTCGCCAAGACTGACTTGAGGACCTTCCTTGCAAATCCAATAGGCGTTGCAGAACACATCGACTACGTTGTCACTGCTGAAAAGAAACTTGAAGCATTGGCACACGCAGAAGATAAACTTGAATCACTGTTAAAACTCTAGGACAGTGACATACACAGTCAACGACAAGTGTATAATGTGTAAGCACACTGACTGTGTTGAGGTATGCCCGGTGGATTGTTTCTACGAAGGCGAAAACATGTTGGTTATCAATCCAGATGAATGTATTGATTGCGGAGTGTGTGAACCAGAGTGTCCCGAAGATGCAATACTGCCGGACACTGACGACGAAGGTGCTAAATGGGTTGAGTTCAATGGTAAGTGGTCAAAACAGTGGGCAGTGATTACAGATAAAAAAGATGCCCTGCCTGGTTATGAACAACACTCGGGTGAACAAGGAAGACTAGAAAAATATTTTAAAGACAAGTAATATGAAGAACAAAAAGAAATCAAAGTGGCAGACCAAAAGAGAAAAAGACATCAGTAAGAGATCACAGTTTGATCCAAAGATACATGCCTTAGGCAGGGAAGGGGAAGGGTTTGGAATGAAAAAGGATTACAAAGCCACACCTGAGGAACTGTCAGGTAAAAACTTACCTTTCACAAATGAAAAATGATACAAGATAAAATTAAAGAAATGGGAGACAACTTAAGAATGTTAGAGGGACACGACAGGTTACACTATCTCATAGACAAGGCAAAAGATTTAGAACCACTGCCTGATGCCATTAAGACAGATGATAACCGAATACGTGGATGTGCGTCTAAGTTATGGCTAATAGGTGGTGTCAAAGATGACGGCACAATGATGTATCAAGTAGACGGCGATGCACACATCAGCAAGGGCACTGCAAAACTAGTGACTGACATAGTCAACGGCGAAGACAGAAGTGTGGTTGCCAATCTTACAGTCGAAAGTTTTACACCGTTAGGGATCAGAGAACTGTTAACCATGCAGAGACAAAATGGACTGGGAGAACTAATAGATAGAATTATAAGGATAGCACAATGATTGAAACACCAGCAGGTTGGGTACCAAACAATAACGCATCAGTTGATCCACAACTTAAAACGGATCTGAGTGATATAAAAGAACATCCACCGACACAACAGGAGTACATGCCAAAGATAGTTGAGAAACTAAAGGAATGCTATGATCCTGAGATAAGTGTAGACATTTATAACCTAGGACTTATCTATGATGTCAAGGTAACAGAGGACGGTCATGTCCATGTGCTGATGAGCCTTACAAGTGCATTCTGTCCGGCCGCAGACATGATACCAAAAGATGTTGTACAAAAGGTTGAAAGCATACCAAACATGAAATGTAAAGTCAAGATCACCATGCAACCACAATGGGGTCGAGACATGATAAATCCTGAAGTCAG
>JGI24006J15134_10002275_pt1 | contig 10702 bp, 11 predicted proteins | sample LinPmetageLP53_FD_15134 | JGI IMG/M metagenome (IMG submission 15134) | reverse complement strand
TCCATTTTTTATTTTGTATTCTAATTTTTCCATTATTTGTATTTTACAACTTTGGGGTTTAATTCCCAGTTAAACTTATATTCTGATGTGTACTTGTTATTATTGTGTTTTTTACAACACCCACCACATGCTTTATCTACTTTTGTTTTTCTTGCGTAATAAACATCTTTTTCACATTTAGGACAGGTAGCTACCCATTTCATAAATTGAGACTTATCGACCCCGGAACCACTACTACATCTTTCACCACTACAACCTATAGACCTAGCTACTCTTTTCCATTCAGAGTCATGATTTGAATATCCTCTGTTTTTATAATCTAACCCATGTGCAATTTCATGAAGAATAGTGTTAATTACTCTTTTTTCGTTAGTTTCATGTTCTGTCATAGGTCTAGAAAGTGAAAGTGTTTTTAATCTACCATTGTGGCAACCAAATCTACGAACTGCTCTATCCCACTTAAAAGTGTAATCAGAAAGACCGTGTTGTCTCATCAATCTAAGGGCTATATTTCTTGCTTTTTCTAATTTCATACTACAAAGATAAGAAAAAAATATTAAATGGCCGAATATAAACGTGAAATTTTTCTGATTGAGTCTTCCCCTGCTGAGTTAAATCTTTTTTCCCAGAATTTAAGAAAATTTTCTGGTGAAGATATTACCTCTTGGGGTAGTTTTGGGATTTTTAAGTTTTCGTCAGCTGAAAAGTCAGATAAAAAAGATTCATAAGTTTCCGTCCAGTTACTAATAAGTTGACGTAAGACCACGTCTTTAATTTCTTCTATGGATGTTTTCTTACCGTCATACTCCCTAATTTTGTCTATAGTAGATTGTGGAACCTCTAATTCTTTTATAAAGTTATCCACACTAAAATTCTTAAGTCTCTTAGCGTAAGAAAAAGCACGTGAACTCTTTAGGAACTCAACAAACTCATTTTTGGAAGTTATTTGTTTGCTCCTTAACAAGCCATACACTTCAGATACCCGAGCATTCAATTCAAAAGATAAATGTAAGTAGATTAAAAACATTAACTCGTCCCAATCGTCAACAGCTCCCATCTTATTTAACATTTGGGTTAGGTTTGCGACCTGTTCAAAATTCATTGAAGCAGAACCACTAATAACACGATTGTAAAACTCTAAAACGTGTGTCAATTCATGAAATAATACAGCTTCAGCGTAAGGTTTTATATCGGTATCAAATAATTCAACAAAATCACCATTCTCATAAGAAGACTCCGGAATACTAAGTTCTATATTAATAGTACCCCCAACAAATAAAGTGGTGGTAGTCCCATCATCAAAAGTAGCTTCTCTTATGTCCATTTCTTCGGTATTAAAAGAAGCATTTTGTATATAGTCATCCCCTTTTGTGATTTGTTGGTCTGGTACCACACTAATCACTAAATTTAGGTTTGGTTCAGCGAGAGGAAACGACTTAAAATGTTTACTGCTGTTATTCCAACCAAGTTCGACAGCTTTACTTTGTACATCACCACCATTAAAAAAAACCTCTTTATCTTCTGAAGATAATAACATTAATAACCCATCCTTAATTAAAGAAGAAAAGGTGTCTACCCAGAACTCTATTGATTTGGGTACTCCTAAGGCTTCCTTAATTAATCGTTTAGATTGTTTTTGTGTTATTATAAACTTCATTACCCATAAATATCTTACTAATTTGCTTTTTCCGTTAATTTAAATTTCTCTGTAGATTTTACATAACCCAAAGTATACTTGGTGCTTTCTTTTAAGGAAGCCTTTAAAATCTCACCGGAAATAAAATCCTCAATCTCAGACTGGATAGCTCTTTTAAGTGGTCTAGCACCGAATTTCTTGTCATAACCTATTTCACAAATATGGTCTACAACACTAGGTCCAAACTTAATGGTGTATTTTTTATCCTCTAATCTATCAGATAAATGACCAAGTTCTATTTTGACAATTTTTTTAATGTCCCTAGTCTCCAACTCCTCAAATATGATTATATCATCTAAACGATTTAAAAATTCTGGATTAAAAGTGTTTTTTAATGACTTTGAAATTATTGACCTAGTATGTTCCTTATCTGTTTGTTCGTTAGCCTTAGTAGTAAAACCTAAACTCCTACTAAATTCTTGTGAGGTTTTAACCCCTATGTTAGATGTCATTAATATTAGAGTATTTCTAAAATTAATTTTTCTTCCTGAAGCGTCTGTAACATACCCATCGTCTAAAATTTGTAAAAGAATGTTAAAAATATCGCCGTGAGCCTTTTCAATCTCATCGAAAAGAACCAACGAATATGGGTTATTTCTCACTTTTTCAGTAAACTGACCACCCTCATTATACCCAACATATCCAGGAGGTGAACCAATAAGTCTAGATAATGAATGTTTTTCTTGAAACTCTGACATATCAACCCTTATCATTGACTCCTCAGAACCAAACATTAACTCCGCTAATTTTTTAGCTAAATGAGTTTTTCCACAACCAGTTGGTCCTAAACAAATGAAAGAACCAACAGGTTTATTTAACTCCTTAATACCCACAGAATTTCTTCTTATGGATTTTACTATGGTGTCTACAGCTTTTCCCTGACCAACCACTTGTTTCTTAAGTTGTTTATCTAGATTTAGTAAATTATTTTTTTCACTTCTATCTAATCTGGTTAAAGGGATTTTAGTTATTTTAGATATAACCTCCATAACATCCTCCGCTGTCACAGGTATCTTATTTAATTTTTGTTTATCCTCCCAAGCTTTACTAACAGAGGACAGTTTAGTGGTTAATTTTCTTTCAGAATCACGTAAATCGGCTGCTTTTTCATAATTTTGAGACTTAACAACGTGTATTTTTTCTTGTTTTACTGTATCTATTTCCTCTTTAAGTTTTTCTATAGCTTTTGGAAATTTAATCTCCACCTGAACCCTAGCACCAACCTCATCTAAAATATCAATAGCTTTATCTGGGAAAGCACGGTCACTAATATACCTATCAGCGAGATTAACACACAACTCAACACACTCATCATCGTAACTAACATTGTGGTGACTTTCGTATACGTATTTTATACTTTTTAGTATTTCTATCGTCTCTTCTAGGCTAGGTGGTTCTATAGTTACTTTTTGAAAACGTCTCTCTAGAGCCCCATCCTTCTCAATTTTTTCACGATACTCGTCAAAAGTTGTAGCACCAATACACTGTACCTCTCCTCTAGCTAAAGGTGGTTTAAATATATTCGCAGCGTCAAGATTACCAGAAGAATTTCCGGTACCAATAACAGTATGAATCTCATCTATAAAAATTATAACATTTTTATTTTCCCTTAATTCGTCTATAACCGCTTTCATCCTCTCCTCAAACTGACCCCGATACTTTGTACCAGCAACCAGAGAGGATAATTCTAAAAGAACAATTCTTTTACCAAGTAGGTTTCTGGGACACTTACCCTGATGGATTAAAGAAGCCAACATTTCAACAACAGAAGTTTTACCAACTCCAGGTTCCCCAATTAACACAGGGTTATTCTTTTTTCGTCTAGCTAAAATTTGTACTATACGTTTAACCTCGTCGTCCCTACCAACCACAGGGTCTAATTTTCCCATTGAAGCTAGGTTGGTTAAATCCCTAGAAAAGTTATCTAGGATTGGGGTCTTACTATCGGTAACTTCTGACTTAAATTCCTCACCACCACCAATTTCTTCCATGTCTGCATCTGAACTACTAAAATCTATCATATTCTTTTTTATTTAAATTTACTATATTTCTATTAATAATCAATATCTGACAAAATGTCATAACAATTTAAATGTTAATGTCAGGTTGACTTATTGATTGTAATGGTATACTATTTGTACTACAAAAGTAATGAAAATAATTTCATAAACAATAAAAAATAAAATAAAAAAAATTAATTAAAAATGGGAAAAGTAATTGGAATTGATTTGGGGACTACGAATTCGTGTGTCTCTGTAATTGAGGGAAATTCACCAGTTATAGTGGTGAATGCAGAAGGTAAAAGAACAACACCTTCTATTGTGTCATTTAAAGAAGGTGACCGTAGTGTTGGGGACCCAGCAAAAAGACAAGCTGTAACCAACCCACTAAACACAATATATTCTGTTAAAAGATTTATTGGTAGTAAGTTTAGTGAAATAAATAAAGAAGCTAAAAAAATGCCTTACTCCGTTGTTAAAGGGGGTGAAGATATTGTAACTATAAAAGTGGATGATAAATCATATATACCACAAGAAATATCAGCGGTAGTCCTGCAAAATTTAAAAAAGACAGCAGAAGATTATTTAGGTGAAAAAGTAAGTGAGGCTGTAATTACCGTACCAGCTTATTTTAATGACGCACAAAGAAATGCGACAAAAGAAGCTGGAGAAATAGCTGGACTAAAAGTTCTAAGAATTATTAATGAACCTACTGCAGCTGCATTAGCATATGGTATGGACAAACAAAATAAAGATATGACGGTAGCTGTTTACGACCTTGGTGGTGGTACATTTGATGTGTCTATTCTTGAATTGGGTGATGGTGTGTTTGAGGTAAAATCTACAAATGGTGATACTCATTTAGGTGGTGATAATTTTGATGAAAAAATTATAGACTGGTTAATTAAAGAATTTAAAGATGAAAATGGAATGGACTTATCTACAGATGCTGCTGCACTACAAAGATTAAGAGAATCTTCTGAGAAAGCAAAAGTAGAACTATCAAACTCTAATAGTACTGAGATTAATCTACCTTATATTACAGCGGACAGTACGGGACCTAAACACCTAGTTAGAACCCTATCAAGAGCAAAATTCGAATCCATGGTTGAAGATTTGGTTAAAAGAAGTTTAACACCTTGTAGAAAAGCTTTAAAGGACGCTAAATTAAAAGTGGGTGATATTGATGAAATTTTGTTAGTTGGTGGTTCCACTAGAATCCCAGCAGTACAAGAATCTGTTAAAAAACTATTTGGTAAAGACCCATCAAAAGGGGTAAATCCGGATGAGGTCGTTGCTATGGGAGCAGCTATCCAGGGTGGTGTCTTAGCGGGAGATGTTACTGACGTACTTTTACTAGATGTAACACCACTTTCATTAGGTATAGAAACTATGGGTCAAGTAATGACAAAGTTAATAGACTCAAACACTACCATACCAACATCTAAAAGTCAGATATTTTCTACAGCAGTCGACAATCAACCAGCGGTAGACATACACGTACTACAGGGAGAAAGACCAATAGCAACAGACAATAGAACACTAGGTAGATTCCAACTAACTGATATCCCACCATCACAAAGAGGAATACCTCAGATTGAAGTAACTTTTGATATTGACGCAAATGGCATTATAGATGTTAAAGCGGTAGATAAAGGAACTGGAAAAGAACAAAATATAAAAATTGAGTCTGGTAGTAGTCTGTCTGATGATGAAATAGAAAGAATGAAAAACGAAGCTGAGGTAAATGCAAAAGCGGACACAGAGAAGTTAGAAAAAATTAATAAAATTAACGAAGCCGATTCACTAATATTCCAAACAGAAAAACAAATTACTGAATTTGGTGATAAGTTAGAGGATGGTGACAAATCTAGGTTAGAAAATAACATAAAAGAGTTAAAAGAAGTTATGCAATCTGAAGATGTGGAAGGTATTGAAGACCTAACTGAAAAACTTAATAGTACTTGGCAAGAAATAAGCACAAAACTATACCAAGAAACTGAAGAACCACAACCAACTGAAGAGGCGACAAATGAGTCTACAGACGTAGAGTTTGAGGAGGTAAAATAAGTTAATAAAATGAAAGGAGGCATTAAATGTTTCCTTTCGTTTTTTATATTAATAAATTTAAAAAAAAAGATTATGAAATTATACACAAACCCAACTTGCCACTATTGTAAAAAGATAAAAGACTCTTTAGATGGGGCAAATATAACATATGAAGAAATAAACGCATCAGAAAATCAAGTGGATTGGAATGAACTGGTTAGAGTAACTGGAATAGGAATAACACCAACAATTCTAATGCAAGAAGAAATTTGGGTACCTAACAGGGATTTTAGAACACCCGAAGAATTAATACAAAGGATAAGACACTTCGAAAAAAACCCAATGATACGTTTAAACATTGAGGAGAGGATTGACCAGGTAAATAACAACGTAAAGAATTTAACTCTAATTCTAAATCAAATGCAACAAACGTTACAACAGTTAAATGCTAAACAATCCAACCCAACCATTAACAAAGCTCCAACACAGGTAGCACAATCACAAGTACAATAATACATGGCTATAAAATCAGAAAAAATAAAAGGTAAATTAATAATTAATGAATACGATTCGTCTAATTTAAGGTATTCTGAATATGATACCACAACTCAGGAATTAGTTATGGAATTTAAAAAAGGTGGGAAGTACTCATATAGTGAGGTCCCACTAAAAGAATTTACTAAGATGAGAATGGCAGAAAGTCAAGGTTCGTACTTCTCTAAGAATATATCTAAAAACTATAAATACAAAAAATTATCCTAGTAATAGTTTTGAAGTATTTATAGTTAATGGATACCAATAAAAAAATAATAAAAAGTTTTAAGGTGCAGGAAGAACTAAATCCCATATTCTGGGAAGAGGACAACGGCACTTATAAATTAAATGAAGAAATTAGACAGTCTCTACTTAAGGTTGTTGAGGATTATGCTAATTTTGTGGATGTAGATTTAGATATTGATGACGTAACATTAACAGGTTCACTATCCAACTACAACTGGTCTGATTTTTCAGATGTTGACTTACACATTATAATGGATTTTGAGGGAAACCAATCATCATTACTAAAAAAATATTTAGATAGTCGTAGAATTATCTGGAATTCAGTTAGAGATGTTACCGCAAAAGATTTTGATGTAGAGATATATGTACAAGATAGTAGTGAGCCACATTTTGCTAGTGGGGTGTATTCAGTATTAAATGACGAGTGGATTAACACGCCAACCAAGGAAGAAGATGTAGAAATAGACACAAAAAAAGTTCTTAGTAAATCTAAGAATTTTATGGATAAGATAGACGCTATAGAAAGAGCGGCTAAAAAAGAAGAACCAGAAAAAGTTTTAGAAAAAATTTCACGTTTAAAAGATAAATTAAAAAAATATAGAGGAAGTGGTCTAGCCAATAAAGGTGAGTACTCTTATGAAAACTTAAGTTTTAAGTTTTTAAGGAGAAATGAGTATTTAAAAAAGTTAAATGACGTAAAAAACGACCTAATTGACCAAACTCTAACAATGGAAGGAAAAGTTTCTACTATTTAGATATATTTATAATAAAATAATTAATTAATTATGGCTGGAGGAAATTACGGAGGAATGTCAACACCAACTACCCCAATAGCGGGTAACACTTTGTATGCGGGGAGAAGTACCACATATAAAAACTATAAATGTACAGCTTATGTTGGTAACGCAAATAACCTAACTTTTACATATGATGGCCAAACAGTTATAGCAACAACATCTTATATTGAGTCTATAATTAATCCTAATGGTCTTACTAGTGACCCTACTGTTGCAGTAACATTTTTTTGTTATAAGTGTAATTGTAATGGGCCAATGTCTGGTAGTACTGATGAAGAAAGTATGTATAACTATACTGGTACTACAGCACAATTTAGACCAGTAATAATAGGAAGTAACGGATTAAATAGTTAAAATAAAAAAAATTAAAAAATAAATTAAAATGGGAAGATTAAAACCTATAGGTAGTGAAAAATTACAAGGAGACGATAAGATAAAAAGAATTATGGAAATCGCTCAGTACGGACAAGTACAACAAAATAAAGAATACCACACACAAACTACTTCTTTTACTAAAAAAGGAGCGGACGGTCATACTTACGCTATCGTACAGGAATTTGATGGGTATTACTTAAAAAGTGGTTTAAACGAATCTACATTAGATTATGTTAGTGGTCCGATGAATAAGAAAAAAGACAGATTTAGAAGTTATGGTTCAGCTTTAAAAAGAATGAATCTAATTTTTAAACCTTTAAATGAAGAACACAATGGTGGTGAAGGTATTTCTATGTATGAACAATACAAGACTGTGGTTTCTAATGAACAGTTTGCGTCGAAAGAAGCTTTAAAGAATGTAACTGGTGAAGAAGAAATGGAAGAACAGGAAAAATTTGTATTAAAAGTACCAGAAGATGAAACTGATGTGGATATGGATGTAGATATGGATTTAGATATGGGTGATGAAGAAGGTGAAGAGGAAATGGATTTAGATATGGACCTAGATATGGGAGACGAAGAAGAAGATTTAGATGTTATGGATACTGAAGGTGACGAAGAAGAAATGGAAGGGTTTATGAAACCAATTCAGAAACTAACCGGTAAATTAGGTCAAAAATTACGTGATGTCGCTGAAGAGTTAGGAAGTGCAGATATCAAGTATGTTTTAAATTCAATTATTTCAGCTGTTGAGTTGGATAATTTAGATGAAGAAGATAGAGAAGATGTTTTAAATAGATTTGAAGAAGATGAAACATCTTATGGTGACGAAGAAGAAATGGATGTGGACGTTGATTTAGACTTTGATGAAGAAGGTGGTGAAGAAATGGAAATGGGTGATGATGACTTTGAGATGGAAGACGAAGAAGACATGGCTATGGAATCTTTAAAAAGTAGAGTAGGTGCACTACTAGAATCATATGTAGAAAAAAAAGAAGTAAAAAAGGACCCAAAAATATACATATCAGAACGAATTAAAAAAGTTAATAAATTAAATACCGCTTTAAAAAGATGCTCAAGTGTTGAACAAGAAATGGGGGTGAAAAAATTTATTAGTGAAAACAAAGGATTTAATTTAAATGGTAAAACAAAGAGAGGTTCACTAGTTTTTGTTTCCCAAAACGAAAAAATCCTAATTACAAAAAGTGGTAAAATCAAATAAATGAAACTTTTATTTGTAAATGAACTTGGACCAAATTATAAAGGACAAAATATTTACGAATTTATATTTGGTGATAGTATAGAAGAGTTGTGGGGTGATGATTGGGATTCAGTACCAGCTCACGGAAAACCAGGTCCTCCAGAAGTAGAGTACATCAAAACAGTTGGGGTACTAGAAGGGACTAACATAAAATTAGATTTAGTACAAAATTCTGATTATTTTAGTATGGAGTACGCTCTGGACAATGTTATAGCTTTAGGATGGGAAACCTATGAAGATAAATATGAAAATGGAGAGGAGGAACGGTTAGTTTTTCATTTTGGGGAGAATAAAGAAACAGTTGTGAATAAGTTATATTCACGAGATATAATTTTAAAATTTGATAAAACACTAGATAATGTCATACAAGAGAAAAACTTTAATTAATAGATTTTTACAGGAAGGGTTCACACACAGAACCCTATCTTTGTTTTCTGACGAACAACTAAAACAGTTAGGTAAAAAAGTTTTTACAGAACAAGTTGATGAAAAAGCTATAAAACAAAAAGAAAAAGAACTTGCTTCTCTATATATGGCAAAAGCAGCTGAGTTAGAGGAAACTGAAACTGAAGAGGAAAAAGATATTGAAACTGATGATACTGGTAATCCAGATGTGGATATTGATGGAACACCATTATTACGGGAAAAAGAAGTTGGGGAAGAAGCTGTATCACAATCACAGTATGGGTTTTACCAACTAGTACAAAAATGTAAGACTAGTAAGTACAAAGATTGTGGCGATGGTAGAAATGACAACGCAGTACTTAAAGCCGCTAAAGAAATGACTTTAACTCAGATTGAGGATTATACTAAAACTAATGACCCAGACAAATTACCGAATAAAGTGACAGAACAAACAATGTTAGAAGATTGGATAACTTCTCTTGTAGAGTCAAACCAATTACCAGAAATTAGTAAATTAGAGTTTTTAAAAGCGGTTCACGAAACCACAAATAAAAAACAAATAAAAGAAAATCATACTATAGGAACACCAGAACAAGAAGATTCTTTTAATATGGTTGTTGAATTAGGTAATGAAATGGAACCACCTATGGAAGTTATTGTTGATAATTTTGAGGATGACGGACACTTAAACGGTTATTTAAAAAGTATCGAACAAAATATAGATTTAAATATATGTCCACAAGGTAATATAAAATTAAACGGCAACCCAATAGGTGAGATAGAGTTAACGGAAACTGATAGAGATGAAAGTGGTGAGTATATAGGAGCACCAGAAGCAACTACAGCACCAGCACCTTTAAAAACACCAACTATTGCACCAACTAGACCAGGTGAGAAAAAAAGAAGAGGTCCATTCCAAAAACCAAAAACCAAACCAAACCCAAAAGCTAAAGGTGGTGAGTCAAGTTTACCAGATTGGTTAACATCAACTAATTTAGGAAAAGCACTAACACAACATGGCTAAGAAAAAACTTAATGAAGCACCACCGATTGACTACAGTGATGGTCGTGAAAGAATGTCCCCAGACATTGAAGGTAAGTTAAAATCTCAAGACCACCCCCTAGGTGGACACCAAGCATTTCCAGACGTAGATAAAGATGGGATTCCGGACAATTTTGAAGAGTTAATCGCATCTCAAAGATTTCAAGATGTTGTACAAAAAGTAAAAGATGCGACGGGGGTAGAAAATATAGACCCACAAACTTTCATGTCTCTACAACCAATGTTAATGCAAGCAGCTCAAAGAATATTACAAATAGAATCACAAAATAAAGAAGT
>JGI24006J15134_10002270_pt1 | contig 10717 bp, 14 predicted proteins | sample LinPmetageLP53_FD_15134 | JGI IMG/M metagenome (IMG submission 15134) | reverse complement strand
GCTGGTGTTTTATTTTTTACGTATTCTACGAAAATTAGGTGGTGTAATTTTAAAGGCACTTCGTAAACCAAAAACGCCAAAAACATAAAATTTCTAAAGTTAGTAAAGCTTACATTACACTGCATATAGTCCTCATAACATTCGTCTATTATATCATGTAAAGGTCTAAAACTAGCGATTTTTAAATACGTATGTGGGTTATTTTTCATATCAATTAAATCGCTTATAGTTTCGTTATACGCTTCAATAATTGTTTCGGGCATACCCTCGGCTTCTAAAAATACTACAATAAATTCAAGCGTTTTTAATGTAGTTAATGGAGAGTAACGACTTAATAATTGTGCAGTCAATTCGTCAGTGTTTTCAATAATCGTAGTGTCCCAAGTGTTAGCGTCAAAATTATAGAAGCAGCCGAATACACGATTCAGCCTTTTTAAATTTACTAAAGACTCATTGAAATTATACTCTTTAAATTTAAGCATTGCGTTTATTTTCTATATTAATTATAGAGACATTTTTTATATGGAAAACAACGAAGAGGGACTTGAAACGATTGCTATAGCCAATAAAAATGGTAAGAAATACTATTTTGTAAAAGTGGTTTGCGAAGACTGTAAAAAAGAACGATTACAGCGTATAGATAAATACAGACAGAGAAAAACAAAATTATGTTTAGCTTGTAATGCTAAAACACTAAATCCGGATAATAAAACACACGGCTTTAGTCGTAGTAAGCTATATAATAAATATCATAATATGGTGCACCGCTGCTATAATACAAATTGTAGAGGCTTTAAATACTACGGAGCCAGAGGTATAGGCGTATGCTTAGAATGGTTAGATCCCGTAAATGGCTTAGAAAAATTCTACAATTGGTCAATTGAAAATGGCTTCACTGAAGAAAGTAATTTACAAATAGATAGGATAGATAATGACGGCGACTACTGCCCAGAAAATTGCGAATTCATTACTAAAAGAGCCAACCTAGAAAAAATGGAGAATCTTTTTGGAGTGCCTGGGCGGGTTGTTAAAAAGGTTGAACCAGCTAAATATGAAAATCTTATAGATAAATTGAAATTAGTAGAGAAAAACGTAGGTCAACTAAGCCCAGACGATTACGTCCCACTTTGGGATTTCTTAGAAAACTTAGGTAATAAAAATCAAAAAAAGTTATCATAGCTGTCGCTTAAGTAGGTTCTCAGTATTTCAATCATGTTCTTTACTTCATAATCTAGTTCTGCGTGTTCGCTTACCATATCTACTATGCGTATGAAGCCGTAGGCACTAATTATACATTTTTTAAGTTCATTTACTTCGTCCTGCATTTTTATTACTTCTTTATCTTTTTCGTTAAACTGTTCTTTTAATTGATTCACTAATTCAAGATATTCGCCTTCAAGCATAGATTTATAAATATAAATCTTTTTTTATTTTCTTAGTTTATACATATAAACTATGTCCTTTAGAGCAAAACTCTTAGAACACTTAACAGCCCTACCGGTAACCGACGTAAAAAAATTGGTCAGTAAATACAACAAAGAACTAGACATTAAACCAATTTCTAAATTGAAGAAAGCCGAAATCTTAGCAAAGATCAGTGCAAAAAAGCCTATGGATAAGCAACTCCTAGCCAAGTTAACTAATGAGGCACGGGCGACACGTGAAGGCAAGAAAGCCCAGAAAGCCAGTGAGAAAGAAGAAGCGAAGAAGCCAGTAGAAAAGTTCGGGACTGAGAAGAAAAAGATAAAGGTTAAGAAGTCTAAGCCAGATTTTTTAGATCTTGATAAAGACGGTGATAAAAAAGAGCCAATGAAAAAGGCAGCTAAGGAGGCTAAACCTAAAAGTCAAGCCGAAAAAAAAATAGCCGAAGTAGAAAAAATATTGATTGATTTACAAGAACGGAAAAAGGCAAATGAAGATAAACAAAAAGAAATTAAAGACTTATTAAGCAAGGGTGGAAAAAATATAAACAAAGAAAGACTTGAAAATACTTTAGAAACATTAAGAAAACGGCTAAAAAAACTTGAAAGTTCAATAGTATTTGAAAAGAAAGAAATAGCAAGAATGAAGGAAGAAAAGGGTAGCTTATTCTCCAGTAAGCCTAAAAAAGAAAAACTTGATATTAAACAATTACCCAAAGAGATAGAAGAATTAAAACAAATAATTAAAAAGTCTTATGCAAAAAATAAAGCGAAACTTTCTAAAATGTCCCCTAGAGTATATGAGGACACAACAGAGAAAAAATTAGAACAGTTCATTGAAGACGCAAAGGAGATTTACTTTGATTATGATAGACCTTTAACTGGTCCTATGGAATCTCAATTAGAAAAGTTCTTTTTTTCGGTTGTCCCAAAGAAACAGCCCAGAAAGAATTAGGATTGAATAGATTTATTTTTAATTTTCTTTAAGTATCAAGATTTACTCAGTTTATATTGAATTAATTAATTAATTAAATAAAAGTATTTAAAAAAATATCTTTTTATATATATATAAAAAAAATGACGAGGCAGAGGCACGAGGAGCATATCAACTCTAAATTTATTGACTATATTATCCAGAACAACTACGAACAACTAGCAGACTATGATAAGAAGCTACTACCTAAACTTAAATCTAAAAACAATAAGGTAACGCCTTTGTATAAAAAGGGTGGTGTTTTTCTAGACGACCGTAATTGGTGCACCAAGGGCTTGGCTGGTCTTTCACGTAAAGTCCGCAATACTCTAGCCTATCAGCATTACGTTGACGTGGATATTAAATCAAGTGTTTTCGCTGTGCTTGTTTATCTAGCCGAAAAATACGACTTGGATATCCCAGAGATTGAGAATCATTTTGATAACCGCGACGCTTGTTTACAGAAGTGGATTAGTAAAGGTATGAGCCGAGACGAGGCTAAGAAGGTCTATGCTAAAAAGCCATTTGATAATTATGACGGTTGGTATGACCCAAGTAAAATGACTTCTCTAGACAAGGAGGTTAAAATGGTTCAGGACTTTATTTGGGAGCACACAGACTTTCAGCGTGATAGACTTTATGTTACTAAGAAGGGACAACAACTACACAAGAACAATCCACGGGGCAAATTGTTGGCTCACGTGTATTTTACTATTGAATGGGCTATAGTAGAGAAAGCAATGGATTTCTTAGAAACTAAAAACTGTTTCGCTGTAGCTGACCTGCACGACGGCTTTTTCGTCCCAAAATCTACAGAAAATAATTTATTAAATGAAATGAATAGTTTTATTAAAAATGAATGTGGCTACGAACAAATAACTTTCATTAAGAAAGATATGACGGAGTTTCTTGATATACCTAAGGATATAATTGAGAACTTTGACGTTCATGGACAGGCTGTTGCAGTAAAAGAATATACTGAATTAAAAGAACAGTTTGAGAAAACTGTAGGTTTTATTCACAAGACCAAGCGATTTATTGAACGTCACGCCGACGGATCTTATAGTGAAATGTCTAAGGACGATTTAATCAACGGCTATGAAGCTAATAAAATGTTTTTTGAAAACAATTCGTTTACAGTTTTCACAGACAAGCCGTCGCCCTTTGTTCGCAACTGGCTAAAGGACTGTGAACGTAAAACCTATGACGATAAAACATTTATCCCAAGTATTCAAGATTGTCCACCTCGGCTTTTCAATACTTTTACCGGGTTTTTTGTTGAACAATACCAACCAGAAATTATCGCTAATACAGACTACGACGACTTAAATATTATCAAGAATCACATAAAACAACTATGTAACGATAACAGTTCTCACGTTGTTGCAATCAACGAGTATGTCCTTGATTGGTTAGCTCATATTTTCCAAAAGCCATGTGAAAGGTCTAATTCAATGCTAATTTTTAAGGCGGGTGAAGGTATCGGCAAAACTATGTTCGTGGATTTTATCGCATCCATGATGTGTAATGATAATAAAACAAAATACACTTTTAAAACTTCTAAACCTGAACAATACATTTTTGGCGATTTCAATGACGCAGTCAGTAATAAAATGCTTATCTGTTTAGAAGAGTTGAACAAAAATCAGCAGTTTGTTGATAAACTAAAAGACTTTGTTACTAATGATACAGCCAGCGTTAATGCTAAGTTTCAACAACGTAAAGAGATGAAGGTATATCACCGAGTCATAGCTACAACTAATAACGAAAATGTTATTTGTGTTAGTGATACAAACCGTCGTTTCGTGCCTATTGAGAGTAAGCGTGAGAAAATGACTGTAGCCGAAATAAAAGAAACGGTAAAGGCTTTCGGTAATCCGGTGGCTATGAAATTGTTTTATAATGAATTAATGCAGCGAGACATTGAAGACAGAGATTTCACCGACTTCGTTAAGTCTAATTTGTATAATCGTCTTATGGCTACTAGTTCTAATCCTGCTATGTCTTTTATGGTAGACTACTTTGGCGTTGAACGTTCATGTCCTCAATACAAAGGCGACGATTACGTAGGGCAGAAAGAACTTTACGTAGATTATAAAGAATATTGTGAAGAGTATAGATTAAATTATAAAGACAGAAGAGATTTTATTACTTTTGTAATGTCTATTGGTGATTTATTCAAGGACTTGCACCACAAGAAATTTAAAACAAAAATTCTCACTTTTGATTTTATGTCGGTAAGGTCTTATCTAAAAAAGCGAGGATACACAATGGCTGAGGAACTTGATAGCGGTAATTGTAGCGAAGCAGAGGAGGATACACCAAACATTGATATTTAATTGTGCATTACATATTTTTTTTTATTCTATTATAAAACAAACATTTTATTTTGTCTTTAAATCCTCAAGTTTCTTAAGTAAATAATAATTATTTATTACTATTTAAAAAAATATTGTTATATATATATAGAAAAAAATGTCTACTCACGCAGCTACCGGAACTACCGGAACTACCGGAACTATTGTTGATCAATTGCTAATTGAAAAATACGAAAAATTAGAAGCCAGTAGAAAGGCTGCAGTTATTAAATATTATAAAAAAAAGTGGAATCCCAACAAGGATACTATGAATGAGGAAGAACTACAGGAATACGAGACACGCCGTAAAGAGCGTAACGAAAAGGCACGTGCTAGATATTATGCTAAGCAAGAAGCGAATAAGCAACGTTCTAAAGACAGATATTATCGGCTGAAAAAAGAAGCCGAAGAAAATAAAATTAAGTTAGAAAATTTAAAGACTAATGAAAGTAATTAATTATAGAAAATGGTTAAAACTATTTCATGGAGCGTTAAACTGAGAACTAAAAATGGTATTGAGACTAAAACTTATAGAGATTTGAAATCTTTAAGCGAAGATTTACGTATTCACCGTAGCATAGTATACCGGATTTATAACGGACAGACAACTCGTGGACGCCATAAAAATATACTGGGCATAGATAAAATGAGTATGAGCTATTTATACGGCTTATAAAGATATTCTCTTTTGTATTCTTCTTCGTGTTCTTGGGCTATTTTTATTTTTACACAATTTAGGGTTTTTTTGATACCAAAAACCTTAATTATATTTTGTAATTTTTTACATTCGTTGCAATGATACTGACTAGAGGTATAGCCAAGCCACACGGCTTCACAGAGGTAGCAATATCCCATAATATATCTTGCGATAATTTATAGTGAAAAAATATTATGGATATTTTTAAAGTGTCTTATATTTCTACCAATTACGAAAACGGTAACATTACACAACAGCCTAGGATTTGTGTTTTCAAGGATATAAATAAGATCAAGGATACATTTGGATTAAGTAAAGAAGAAATAGTAGAAATGTATTACGGTATATCCCCACGGACACGGGTATCAGGCACCGTAGTAAAAAGTATAGAAAAATACTGCGAGGCTGAGAAAAAAGACAAACCTAAATTTTGTGTGCATTTCAGTTAGAATGAATTTATTAGTGGACATAATACAGCATTAATATTTATATTAACTAGGGTTTGCGTAGTTGGTGCCCCAGCGTCTGGGACTATATTAACCATAATCATTTTTTGTGCATCTACAAGCCCATTTAATTTATAGACTAGCTGACTATAATTGGTAGATAATCTAAAATCACCAATTGAAGCACGAATCCTAGAAGAACCTAAATCATATTCATAGACTCTTATAGTCGCTGGAAACCCAATAGCCGAAATATTAATATCTGTTAAAATTAATTGTTTATTTCTAGGGACGACAAAATAGCAACCATGAGAAAGATTCGCTCCTGCTGGTATATAGGCGAATGTTACCGTGCCCGTGCTATTGGTAATTAATATATTACCGTCATTTTTATACAGTCCGCCTGAAGAAACAACCTCAACCCTATGAACGGCGTATCCCAAAACACCAACTATATGAACTCCTGTAGTTGCAGGCATAGAGAACACTAAATTTTGCTCGTCGTAATTGGAGTCTACGTAAAATATCCTTAAGCTTCTAGCCCCAGACCCCCCCGCGGTATCATTGGTGGATACATTTTGAACATACAAATTGATTGGTGTTTGTCCTATATTGAAAACGTCGTAGTTATTTACGCCTAGTGTATATTCTAAAGAGTTTTGTTGGTCAGTGATCCCTAGAATATTTACCTTTTTAAAATCGTCGTGGAGTTCTCTAACCATATCTACATTGAAATCATTAGCCACTCGTGTTAGCGAAGTATTAGCGTCTACTTTTATTTTACTGTTTAAAAATGTAGAGGCATTGAACTGAGTAACTAGCGAACAGTGAGAATTTACAATAAACCTACCTTCCGTAGAGGTAGTATTAGTTAGCTCTATTTGTAGGTGCTGAGGTGGGATATCATAATGTCTGTGAAATGTAGTATTGGCTGCTATGGTCTTTGAAAAAAATAGGATTTTATCAGTTTCGTTTTTTGTAGGTGATGTATAAATGTTAAATGTTGTATCTACTGTAGCGTGAACATTAAAATCTACTACACTGAAATGTTGAATAAATACGAACCCAGATTTAAAACCGGCGGCAGGGTAAGTCCCTTGCTGACTAAAACTTTGAAGGCGGATATAATCACTTTCGGTATAAGGCATTTATATTTAATTAATACATTTATTTTAAATTATTTTCTTTTAATACGTTATTAACAAACATGAATTCTGCAACCAATACAAAAATGATTTCTTTAGTCCCAACAAATGGGACAGAATTTGATTTAACTTCTGGGCAAAAGGTTATCTTTGAAATCCCAGCTAACATAGCCTTAATGAAAGGTCGTGACTCATATATGGTATGGGATATAGAAAACACCTCAAGTGAAAATAGTAGACTTATGGTAAACAGTCAGGCTGGTTGTGAAGCAGTTATTTCTAGAGTTGATATTTATGCTCTCCGTGACGGCACACACATAGAAACACTTAACCACTATAACCAAATCGCAGCTATGGCTAATGAATATCTTTACGAAGATAAAACAAATCTTCAATCATTACAAGGATGTGGTAAGAAGGTCTACGCCAACGACCAGTCAGGAGTCGCTGCCTCAGGAGTCACACCAACCCTAGGCTCAGCCCACAACCCCGAAGACGCCCAGTTATCTCCAGTCAATTCAACTGACGGCACACAGGCTTATAATTTTAGAAGATTTACAGCTCCCCTTAAGTCCGGTTTCTTAGGTCGCTGGTGGGACGACGAACGCCTCTGCCCTATCCTCGCTACTGGCGGTGTCCGTGTTGAGGTTACCTTAGAAGATCCACAGGTCGCTCTCCAAGTATTAAATAACAATTTACTTAATCAAGGAGGTGCTGCCGCCAACATTACTCCAGAAGCAGCCATAGGCGAAGGTGCTGCTTGTGAGGCTACACTTGGATTCGGGGCTACAGTAGATATATCAGGCACAACAGTAGGCGATTGTGGTTTCGCAGTAGGTAACAAAATTTTAATTGACGGCAAATTAGGTGGAGCAGGGGCGGTTGTAAATCTTCACGCTGCTGATGCTATTACAAGTATTGCCCAATCCGGTGCTAATGTTACCGTTCAATTTGGGGGTGCGGGTTTCGCTGCTTCTACTGACGTTTCTATTAGGTTAGCCTCTGCCGTTAAATCCGCTAAGGTTCGTCCTTCATGGCGTGTCGTCAGTGTAGCCCCACCAGCAGATATGATAAATAGTATCTCGGGAGGCTTACAGTATGAATTTACTTCATACAACTACCACACCTCCTCACTTCTTTCAAGTGCTACACAGCACCAAGTTGAACTCAATTCAGTAGCCACAAGAGCACAGTGCATTATGTCTAGTTTCGTAAATACAGCCAACACAACAAAGTCGGGATTCAGTAGTTATTTCACAGGTGGTGTCCCAAGTGAATTGAACCTTAACAGTGTTCAGTATTTCTTAAAGAACAGACTTCAGCCAGTAAGAGCATACGACCCTAACACAACCGGACAGAGAGTAATTGCCCAGCACGAATTAGCCAAGTCTTTTGATTCAATCTCACACGAAGCCGTTGATTTAGGTAACACAGACGGTGCAAACCTTGACGTTTACACAAACAACTTTATGATTGGTCGTCAGTTAGCCAAGCGTCCTTACTATTACGATCTTAAAGAAGCCGAAGGGCAGATTCGCCTTGGCTTCTCAGCTGTAAGAACTGATAACTTTACAATTAATACATTCATTTGGAATAAATTTATTCTCAACGTCGGTGCTGGGGCCGATATCGCCGTAGTTATCTAAATACTTTAAATATATCTAAAAAAATATCTTTTTATATTCTCTACTTAAAGATTAATCACTTTTTATATATAAGAAAAAAAATGTCTTACCAAACTCTTGCCGAAATCAACTCAAACCCCCAGAACGCCCCCTTGGGCTTAGAAGAACAATACAATCTACGCATTGAAAAGGAGCAACTTTTTGCTGCTCTCACTGCTATGGACGAAAACAAAACTATTTATAAAAACAATATCCCAGCCAAATATTTTGAAATTATTACCGAACTACTCTGCCCTTATAATCAGCAACACGTAATCCCGAGCCACTTTCCTACGTGGCGTAGGGCTACTCGCGACGACCTGCTCTGCACTTGGGACGATCGCCCAGAAAAGTGGAAGAAGTGGGGGGCTAAGTTTCACCGCCATTACGTATATGAGAGAGCAACTGATTATTTTGAAGAACTACTTGAACACCTCAATTACTTGCAGTAAGTAAGTAAGTAAATACAAAAAAAGTGGTTACTTACCACAAAATTCTACGTGCGTGATAATTAGCACTAAATGGGTCGTCTTTTGTTAGACCACCAGCCTTATTTTTTATACCTGCACTTCTAGTTAAGAAGTTCTTTCTACGGTCTTTATCTCCGTGATTTTTACTAGCCCAAATACCAGTTTTATCTTTAAACTGCTCCATTTTTCTTGCTCCAAAATGGACGGTTTTTTTTCTCCCTCCTTTCTCTACTACTACCATGAGTTTCTTATCAGGACGTGTTGACTTCTCGTAATTAAATCTACCAACTTTTACCATAATGTTTTTATATATCCTTGATATATAAAAATATGCCCCCTAAAAAAATACCTAAACAATATGTGCCCAAAAGTCTTACAGCCGAAGATAAGAAAAAACAGATTAAGAGTATTAAAGAAGGTAAAGACCGTCCTAAAGTAGAGTCTTTTAAATCACAGAGAAGTAAGCACGTCATTAAATTTGAAAAGCGTTACGGTAAGAAAATTACAGACGACACCTGGATAGGTAAGAATTTACTTAGACCAGCCGGTATTAAGCAGATTCTAAAAAAAGGGGCTGGGGCTTACTATAGCAGTGGATCACGCCCTAACCAGACAGTAGCCTCATGGAGTAGGGCAAGGTTAGCTTCGTCACTGACTGGTGGAGCAGCAGCAAAAGTAGACAAAAATATATTAGAAAAATATAAAGTAAAGGAATAATTATTTTCTGTAATAACATTATTAAACTATGAGAGAATTAATTAACTTTACTTTGAACTCCCCTCAGGGCGAGGGCGAACATACCGTAGTATTTAAACAGCCATTACTTATAAAGCCAGACTCAACTATCACCGTTAACTCAGTAGTTATTAACTGGACTCCATTAACCGGTTATAAAGACGATACATTTGTTATTTTAACAGATTTACCAATTAAAACATTTCACGCCAAGGGATTCAAGGGACAGAATGGTGGTGCTGCCGAGGATAGAGTCTTTGTATTTGTCCCACCAAACCAGCCCGACCAAAGTGACGTAGACGACCCTGGTGCTGGTGTCCCAGCCCTAGCAGTAAGAAGTTACGAACCAGTGCAGCCAGTAGTTCATACTATGTTAAATAATGAATTATCAATAAACGCCATTAACTTTCAAGTAGTTGACGGGTTCTCACTAGCACCTAGAACTGATATAGACCAATTCACCGTAAACTTTACTTTATCTCACGAATGCTAATTATCTATCTAATATATATATAGATAATGAAACCTACCGTCATGAATGCTAAAAGAGATATACCAACCGTAGAGGAAATGGAGGCACTCCGTAAGGCTTGTCCAAGTATAACTAATCTAGACAAAAAAATAGACAGAGAGAAAGAGAAAAAGTCTAAGAATATTGAGGCAATATTTAATAAGAAGAAAAAGAAAAAATAATAATGTTATATATAACATTATGCTCGTAAAGGATCTTAAGAACCTAGCCAAAACTCACGGTATAAAAAGTTACTCTAAAATGAAAAAAGCAGAGTTAGAGAAAGTATTGGCTCACG
>JGI24006J15134_10002268_pt1 | contig 10719 bp, 15 predicted proteins | sample LinPmetageLP53_FD_15134 | JGI IMG/M metagenome (IMG submission 15134) | reverse complement strand
ATACAAGAAGAGAAAGACACATGAATAAAGTAAATAAGGTAATTGTTTTAGGTAACGGTTACGTTGGTAAGAAGGTATATAATTATCTTTCATCGACAATGACAGATTTTGACGTAGTAGCTATGAGTAAGTATCGTTACGATAACCCAGCTCTACTTAACGAAGATCTGGTCACTAAACTTAGACCGGAATTTAATCCTAGTAGTGAGCAAAAATGGTTAGTAAACTGTGTAGGGTATACTGGTAAACCAAATGTAGATGCATGCGAGAGTGACAAGCAAAAATGCTGGGATTTAAATGTTACTCTCCCAACTATATTAGCAGATTTTTGCTTACAAAATAATATTAAAGTTATCAATATTAGCTCCGGATGTATATATGATGGTCCTACCCCGTACACCGAAGATGATGAACCTAATTTTGGAATTTCTAACGGAGATAGCAGTTGGTATAGTAAGACAAAACACGCAGCAGAACTATGTCTCTCTGCTTATCCTAATGTGTATACCCTGAGGATTCGTATGCCTATATGTAATGACTTTAACTCAGGCAAAAACTACTTGACGAAGTTATTAAAGTATAATAATCTCCTACAAGAGACGAACTCAAAAACAGTAATTGAAGACCTGACTCACACAGTGAATCGGCTAATTAATATTAGAACAGTCCCAGCTGGTATTTATAATTGTGTGAACCCAGAGCCTCTTAGCACAAAAGAAGTTACAGAGATTCTAGATAAATATGGAATGTGGAATCCTCACTGGAAATTTATTAACTATGAACAGTTAAAAGAGCATATTACTGCTAATAGATCAAACTGTGTATTATCAGTAGATAAGTCTATTGAATATGGTCTACAATTTCCATGTGAGAGAGATTCTTTAAATCGTATACTTAACCCAAATGAACAATAAAAATATATTAGTGACTGGTGGTTTAGGCTTTATTGGAAGTCACTTTATAGAACTACTTTATAAAGAATGTAAAAATTGTAAAATAACAATTATTGATAGCTATGCATATTGCGTGTCTAAAAAAACAGAAGATCTGTTATGGGATATGTATAAAAACTCTAGTAATGAATTAGATATAATATATGAAAGTATCTCAGATTTTAAACTAGATAAAGAGTATGATTATATTGTAAACTTCGCTGCTGAGTCTCATGTAGATAATAGTATTACGGCTGGAGATATTTTTATCGATAGTAATTACGTAGGAGTATATGAATTGTTAAAACAATTATCTGACAATACGAGGTTTCTTCAAGTAGGTACAGATGAAGTATACGGTAGTTTAGATTTTAATTCTGATCCAAGTGAGGAATATTCTCCTTTAGATCCATCATCAATTTACTCTGCTACAAAAGCGGGTGCTGACTTACTAGCCCTATCCTTTAATAGAACATATAAAAAAGATGTTGTTATAACTAGATGTACAAATAACTTCGGGCCTCGCCAATTCTCAGAAAAGTTTATACCAGTTGTTATTAATAAAGTTCGGGAGAATAAAAAGGTACCTATCTATGGAAAAGGTGAGAATATGAGACAATGGATATATGTAAAAGATCATTGTGAGAAAATATTCAATGTGTTACAGTTTGGTACATCAGGAGAAATATATAACCTAGCGCCAGATTATGAATCTGAATGCTCTAATCTTGAAATTGTTAAATTAATTTTATCTGAGCTCAATGCTTCAGAAAGTTTAATCAGTTACGTTGATGATAGAAAAGGACATGACTTACGATACAGCTTAAGAGACTCCGGATATAGATCAATGATGATCCAGCAGGGATCGCAATTAAATCTACCAGGTACAGAGAAAACATTTGCCGATGATTTAAGATATACTATAATGTGGTATAGTGAAAATGAAAACTGGTGGAGCAAATAATCTAATAATTGACGGTAATAATTTACTTTACCGGATCTTTTGGACGAGCAATTATAAAATAGAAGAAAGTAATAACCCTGGCCAAGTTTTTCTGTTTTTAAGATCTCTTAAATCCTATGTAGATAAGTTTCGGCCAAAAAATGTTTACTGTACTTGGGATAAGAAGCTAGAATGGCCTTCAACTAATTTTCGACGAGAAGCGGTTACAGTAGAATATAAAGCAGGTAGAGATGACGAGAAGTTTAAGAATGTTTTTGAAAATGCTGAGAAGATACAGGAACTTCTCTCTGACCTAGGAGTTCACAATATATTTCCTCTTCGTATGGAAGCAGATGACTTAATGGCGTATCTATCCAGTACCCTCCCAGGACCAAATGTAATTATAACAACAGATAAAGATCTTTTACAAACAGTAACTGAAAATACAATAGTATATACGCCTATAAAAAAGAAAGAAATCTCTTTAGATAATTTTGAAGAATATACGGGAGTAAAAAAAGAATATTATATTTCATTTAGAGCTGTAACAGGAGATAAGTCAGATAATATCCCTGGGATTCCTAGATATGGTATAAAGAGATTTCTTAAACTTGAACATACATTTATAACGATCCCCGGAGACGAGAAAATGGCATTAGTTAGAGCCGATGAACTAACAGATGATCAATTTGAAATATATAAGCGCAATTGGTTGTTAATGGACCTTAAAAAGGGATATCGTTATTACGATGACGAAGTACCTGCTTATGAAGAGCAACTAGAACAACTACGAGAATCTAAATGTAACTTCTCTAAATTCCTAGAGCAAGCTAAAGAATTAAATCTATGGTCTATTGTCAGAAACTATTCATCATGGAGAAATTCGTTTGATAATAACGAAAATTTATTAAATACTATTAACAAGGCTATACAAAATGCATCAACATCAACCTAGAGAACCAAGAGCGATAGTAGGTCCAAACGGAGTCACCGTCCGACCAGTATTAAAAACAGTAAAAGTAGGTAATGAAGTGCGGGTAGAAGCACATTATACTGATCCAACTACAGGTCAATTTATTACTAAGATACCCGTCTCTGTAGATAAAGTTGATGATAAGTGAAGTAATACCTCAAGATTATATTGTTGAAAAGTTTTTCCAGTACGCTGGTTACCCAAAATACAAAAAAATAACTAATGTATATGAAGGCGGTTGTCCTTTATGTCGTGAAGGAAAATCCTGGGGGAGAAAACGGCGCTTATATTTCGTCGCTAAAGAAAATTATATTTTTTGTCACAATTGCGGCTGGAGTGGTTCTCCTCTAAACTGGGTTCAAGAAGTAACTGGTAAGAATTATATTGAAATTATAAACGAATGTAAAGAATTTAATACCTTTACTATACCAGAGGAAAAACCTAACCCTCTTATACCAGAGAAACAACCAGAATCTCTACCTGGGGATTGTATTAATTTATATGATAAACTTCAATATAGTTTTTATAATCACGAAGACATGGTTAAACAAGCAATTAATACATGTAAAGGCAGAAGGTTATTTACAGCTATAAACAAGCCTAAATCTCTATGGTTCTGTAGAGATGATTACATTCATAAAAATAGAATTATACTACCGTTTTATGAAAATAAAAATATACTGTTTTATCAATCTCGTAAACTAGAACAAAACAAAAAAGATAAAAAGCCAAAATACCTCTCTAAAATCGGAGCCGATAAAACAATTTTTAATTTTGATAATATAACAAATGAACTAGATTATATGTTTATATTTGAAGGACCTATCGATAGTTTTTTTGTTAATAACGGAGTCGCCGTAGGAGGTATTAGCAAAGGTNGGTCATGNTTTACTAAGAGACAAGAAAANCAAATACAACAATATCCGTTTCATAAGCGAATCTGGGTCCTTGATAATCAATGGTGTGACATAACTGCAAAGGAAAAAACTAAATCTTTGCTAAGTCAAGGGGAAGAGTGTTTTATATGGCCGAGTGAGTTTAAACAATATAAAGATTTTAACGATATTTGTATGAAAATAAACCGGGACAAAATCTCATCCCGGTTTATAATTAAAAATAGTTTTAAAGAACTAAAAGGTAAGCTCTTATTAACTAAAATTACCTAAAGGCAATAATTTTCTTAGCATCAGCCGCAGTAGCACATTTAATAGCCCCAACATGTATGTTATAAATACCAGGTGCTGTACTAGCTGGAAATTCTAGACCAGTAGTATACGGAGTGGCTGTATCAGTTACAGAGCTCTCAGTAATCATATAAGCCGTGACAACCCCAGTTAGCGTTGACGTGATTATAATACCGTCAAACCCGTTTTTAGCGTCATCTAACTTAATTAGATCTGTAGAATTCCCAGAACTAGCTCTTTTAGCTACTGTATATGAACCTCTTGTATACATAATATTTTAATTAAATGGGTTCCAGCCTTCCGGACGCAAATTGGAAGTATTATAGCCCATCCGTATGCAGTTTTGTACCCAAGCCGCTTGAAGCTTAATTTCAAGTTCACCGTCAACTTTATTTACCGGGGTACCAGCAGAAGCAGCGACCTTCTGCGCTGTAATCCAAGCAGCTAATTCCTTCTCGGCAGCAGCTCTAGCCGCTTTTGCTGTGGTGTAGGCTTCTTCAAGCTTATCAACAGCAGCTTGTTCAGCGTCCGTCATCTTAGGGTCCTTCGGCCCGGGAATTGCTTCTTTCCAAGCCGTACGTGCGGTTGTTGTAGCCGCGGATAAATCATCTACCTTTTTAGTTAATTCTGCCTTTGTTGCCATAATTTTAATTATTTATGTTTTTCTATATATAAGTTCTTGAAAATTTGATTTAAACTAGCTAANCGCTCACAAATATCTAGAATTTCTGATTTAGTAGCATCTGATACTCCGTCAAAAATTGTACCNGTTTTATTATCGGTTCGCAGATACCCTAANACACTATCAGTACCACCATTTAAATAGTCGATGACCTCGTCGATATTACCAACCCACTCTTGCAATTGCGCGAGCTCGTTCGCGGTGTTTGGTTGATTGTCTTGTACGTCTTCGAAGTCACCAGCGTTTTCTGGTTGGTCTAAACTCCCAGCGAACGACTGGGCATCATCCGATGGTGCGGCATTAACAGCGTCAACTGGTGGGGCCTCATCTTCGTTTAATACAGATAAAAATTTATTTTCAAACTTTCCCATGTAAGTATTTATTAAATACTTATGATGAAAGGCATACTTTTCGAAGATTTATATATGTACACCAACAAGTACTGGAAGGATGTAAAGTCTAGACACGTTCGACCAACTACTAAAACTCTTGCTGACATCGCGAAATCCAGTCCAGCAACGTACAATAAAGTTAAAGCAGACCTAGTACCGTTCCCAGGAGACCACGCGGTAGAACAATTAGGATCAGCATTTAAGAGTATATCTGACGCTACTTATCTTTTGAACCAATTATTTGAAAACCCTACGGTTACATCAGACGAAAAAACTCAGGTATCCGTAAATAAGAAGTTGCAAAAAATTCAGGATCTTATAAAATCGGTGACGGACGATTTAGATCATGATGGCACAAATAATTCGTAGTTTAACTTTATTAATATTAATCACAGGCAGCGTAGGAGGAATTTATTACTTCTTTAACCCTACTCTTATATCATTTATAAAAGCATCTGTTCTCGCAGGTGCCATACAAATAATATTTTTTATCCTATACAACAACATACTTAGATATATCGCGAGATTACAACTTGAAAAAGAAGCCCTAGCACTGGCGCAGCTCGCTAATAAAAATAAAATATTAATTGAGTGTCAGGGATGTAAAAAGATGAATAGTGTTGATATTGACCTTTCAGAAGAGAATGCTTTTATATGCGAGAAGTGCGGCGCAGATAATAACGTACAAATAGATATAAGCACAATACTACCGACAAACATTATATATGACAAATAACACAGAAACTAAATACTCACCGCTAGCTCGCTGGTTGTGTCTATACGAAGCAGTTAATATTATATCCGATAAAGCTGAAAAATCAGGATATAATAAAGATTGTCTGAAGCCTATTCCAATTAACAAATATATTAACGAGAGATATCACTCTGTATTAAAGGATATAGAGTATGAATACAAACATGACGTACCAGTCTCGTCTGTTAATAGTAGTCCCCATATACATCGTCATTAGTACCGTAATCAAAATATGTTGACTGTTCGGTATCTAAATCATTGATATAATCAGTTTCTATTGCACTAAGAGGTCCAACACCTGATGTATCTGTAACCATGGTAGAGCCAGCTTCAGCGGTAAGTCCTGGTAGGAACGTATGATCATTCCTACGGGCTTTTAATTTAAAAACATAATGACCTTGTAACTGATTAATCTCACCGATCATTTCATCCATGCGCTCGGTAACTTCAAATATTTTACCGTCTTTACCACCAGGGCGATCTATAGAACCAAATTCAGTTAACTGAAAAGCATCTCCAGCTTTTGGTAGAGAGGCAGAAACAGAGCCAATATAAGATGATACACTTTGCTGAAAAGTCTCTATATCTATTACCGCGTCTATTTCATCATCTGAAACCAAACCATATTGAGAATACGTAAGAGAACCATCTGTTAAATTCATTAACATTACAAATGTGGATTTAGGGTGATATCCTTGGTGGGTATTTTCTCCGTAAACTTTATCAGTTGCGCTTAAAGTAAAATTACGTACATAATAATCTATCTCGGTACCATATAATCGTATTTGTTCCTTCCACCATCTCTTATACGTTTGATCTCTCTCATTAGCGCCACTTAATTTATAATTAAACCTGGTAGTATTTTCAGCCCCCTCATAATACTTTACAGCACTAATAGTCGTTGTAATAAATGCACCCATTATTTTTTAATATAGTATTTGTTGTCAGCAATATAAAACGTTATACCTGTATTACCTAAATTACGAGACTTTTGTTCTTCTAGATCAGTAATCTTAAACAGTTCTTTTACTGTTTGTACTTCTTTATCATTCAACAAAAACAAACCTGATTGCATATTTTTTAGAGTTTCTAATTTTTTTGGATAATTAGGATCAGCATGATGAACATCTGGTAAGAGCTTATTATCTTTTGCACCAGTCGACCCTCTAAATCGTCTGCTACCTAATATATTTCTCGTACGGTGAGGTTGCCTAAGAAGCTCTAAAAATATCTTTTTAAACATTTTAATTATTTAATAAAAAAAGCCCCCTGCAATTGCAGGAGGCCCTTTAAAGGTATTGTTATATTATCAGTTAGACTGCCTGAGAACCAGGTTTACCAGCATTCTTAGCATGACCAGGCTTTTTACCTTCACCTGTATCTTTAGTGCCTTCCTCGTCTGTAACAGGAACCGCACCATCACCAGCGCTTTTGCCACCTAAGCTATCAGCAGCAGGTTCTGTGGTCTTACCACCACCGTCAGAAGGATCATGACCAGGCTTTTTACCGTCCCCTGTCTGTTTAGTCTCTTCTTGGTGTACACTATCTTCAAGCTCACCGGTGTCAGCTAACGGATCGTCATCACCAAGATCGTCACCAAGCTCTTCGTCTCCACCGCCAAGTTGGTCAACAATTGTTTTGAGAACATCGGCTTGCTCAGGTGACAATGTTACTGTTACATCTCCACCTTCTTCTTCACCGGCATCATCGCCAACGTCAAGACCATCATCATCACCTGGGATACCAAGCTCAAAGTCGTCGTCTTCACCCATTACGCTCTCATAGAGCTTATCAAATATTGATTTATCTTCTGACATAATATTACCTTTGTTAGAATTATTTATACTCTCCTTAGTCAATTTCTTCTTTTTCTTAGTCTTTTTTTCTTCTTCTTTTGGAGCATCTTCGACTGGTTCCTGTAAATCATCTGTAACATCCCCAACGTCTTTACTCTTTTCGGCAGCATTTACTTCCCCCTTTGGACGTTGAGTTTTTGAATCTACCTCAGATACCTTCTCATCTGGCTTCTTAAAACTTTCCCCTGACGCTTTCTCCTTGACGTTCTTTACACCAAAGTTTTTAGATAAACTACTCTCATAATCACCCATTATATTATCCATCTCCCTCGCTTCTTTCTCGAGTTTATCTTTAGCATCTATCCAGCCATCACCACCGCACTTCTTACATTCTTGGTCACCGTGGTTACCGGTACCTCCGCAGTGATCGCACTTAGCTTTTTCTTTATCATGGGCTGCTTCTTCAGTTTCTTTCTTTTTTAAAGCGTTTTTTGCTAAACCAACTGCAGCCGCTCTACCTACTGCTTTAGCTGCTCCAACCCCTAATGCTACTAATGGAGCTGCCTCAGTAACTACTTCATCCTTCTTTGCGGGCTGGTCGGTAGTTACCTTCGACGTAGCGTTCGCAAAGGCCTCGTTAATAGAGAGTAAATCTTTGCTGTTCATGTAAATATTTATAGTGCCCAGGCAAAAAAAAGAGGATAAATTTTATTTAGGTAATAAAAACTTACCTAACGCAAACATGGAGTTTGAATGGACTCCAGAGATGGTCGGTAATCTTAAAAAGGCAAAAATGAATATTCTTCATTTTGCAGAGACATACTTTCACATTGTTAACCTAGATTCCGGTAAAATAAAAATAGCGTTATACCCTTGTCAGAAAAGAGTATTACGCAGTTTAAGAGATAATAGATTTGTAGCTTGTCTTGCTTCAAGACAAACTGGTAAGACTACGATGATGACAATTTATGCTCTTTGGATAGCGTGCTTTCAAGATGATCAACGTATATTAATTGTTGCTAATAAAGAGCAAACTGCTATTAGTATTTTTTCTAGAGTTAGATTAGCATATGAAAACTTACCTAATTTTCTTAAACCAGGTGTATTAGAGTATGGTAAGACTTCTATGAAACTAGCAAACGGAAGTAGTATAGGCATCAGTACTACAAGTTCAGATGCTGGTCGAGGTGAATCTGTTAATGTATTAATTCTAGATGAGCTTGCTTTTATTCCAAATAATTTAGTTGATAGTTTTTGGAAATCAGTTTATCCAATTATTTCAAGTTCTAAAAAATCTAAAATATTTGTCGCCTCGACCCCTAATGGTAGTAACAATTTATTTTTTAATCTTTATACTGATGCTGTAAATGGAAAGAGTAACTGGCACGCAGAGAAAATACTATGGAACGAAATACCTGGTCGGGATGAAGCATGGAAACAGGAGACTATTCGTTCGATAGGTAGTATGGAAGCCTTTGCGCAAGAGTTTGAATGTAAGTTTCTTGACACTGGCGACTCCTTTATTGATGAAGAATTTTATGCTAAGCTTACAAGCGAAACCTCAGACCCAAAACATTTATTTGAGGATGGTTGTTATAGTGTTTGGGATGAGCCAAATAAAGACCACTTGTATACAATAGGAGTAGATGTTGCAGAAGGAGTACAACAAAACTTTAGTGCTATACAAGTATTAGATATTACTGACTTACAAAATATTACTCAAGTGGCAGAGTACGCTAGTAATGAAATTAATCCGTTTGAGTTTACAACTAAAGTTAGAGATATTTGTTATCACTGGGGTACTCCTCCTGTTTGTATAGAGAGAAATAACTGTGGTGGTCAAGTTGTTGATAATTTATATCACCAATACAATTATAGAAATATTGTAAACTATTCTCCTAAAATAGGTCAAATTAAATATGATAGATTAGGAATATACGCTCACACTAATACCAAATATAAAGGTATTACTAATATGAGATACTGGGTGAACGAACTTAAATGTGTCAAATTAAAATCTAAACTTGCAGTTGAAGAGCTTAAGAACTTTGTAAGGTACCCAAATGGAGCTTGGGCCGCGCAACCCGGGTATGACTTTGATGATAGAGTTATGTCTTTAACATGGGCATTACTAATTTTAGAAAATAGCATAGTACAGAGATATTATAATGTAACAGAAATAGATGATAATCAGCGCCCGGCGAAACTTGAATTAGGAGATTATATAGATCAAAAATTTAGTAATTTTCTTCAAGACTATAAAATGCAAAATATAGATGATACCTGGAAACCACATCCAGTTTACTTCGAAGACATAAATATTTTTGGAGACGGCGAACTAAGCGATATGGATTTATTAGAATCAGAAGGATATGTTAGAGTATGAACCAAGCACCATTCAATAAAAATAGACAAGATAAGTTTATCTTAGTTTTAAATTTACCTGAAGGTATAAAAGAAATTAAAGATAATATTAATAGAAATAACAACCGCATTGATGCGAACAGTCTAGAAATTAGTATTGCAGGAACAGTTACTCCTAATATTAGTGTACCAGAACAAACAATACCATATGGGGCTCAGAGTATTAAAGTGAGTACGCATGCTCGCCCAGCTTATAGTTCTTTAAATTTAAAATTTAACATTGACAACGAATATAAGAACTATTGGGCAATATATAAATGGTTAGATGTAATTAATGACGTTAAGACTGGAACCGTCAATGCAGATGAGATTATAAAATATTCAAAACCAGGACAAGTACTTCCAGTATATTCCTCTAACTTAACAGTGTTTGGTCTTGATGAATATAATAATAGAAAAATACAATGGGACTATATTGGAGCGTTTCCAACTAACCTATCTGAAATAAACTGGGACTATAATAGCGAGGCAGAAATAGGTGCGCAAGCTACTTTTGAGTTTACCCGATTAGAGGCAAAATTACTTTAAGATAAATAATTACCAACAATAATACCATTTATTATTGAGATAAGTATTACAACTATAATCCAATTACGTTTTTGTTTTTTATTCAACATCTCCATTATCTCCAATTGCTTC
>JGI24006J15134_10002267_pt1 | contig 10721 bp, 12 predicted proteins | sample LinPmetageLP53_FD_15134 | JGI IMG/M metagenome (IMG submission 15134) | reverse complement strand
AATTATAATAATTTAAAATCTTTAATAGATATTATTCATACTGATGGTTTATCTATTTTAATTAATTGTGCTGGATATACAGGGAAGCCCAACGTAGATGCTTGTGAGCGTAACAAAAATGCGTGTTACGAGGCGAATGTAGAACTGGTAAGGGTTATCACTACGGCTTGCGCCCTAGCAGACGTTACGCTGCTGCATATTTCTTCAGGGTGCATTTATACTGGAGATAACGACGGCAAAGGTTTCACCGAGGAGGACGAGCCTAATTTTCATTCGCGTTCAGAGATAAAGGGGAGTTTCTATAGCGACACCAAAACTCTAGCCGAATCCATTATCCATTCAGCGTGGGAAAAGTCTTATATAGCTAGATTAAGGATTCCCTTCGATGGAGTGGATAGTCCGCGCAACTACTTAACCAAACTGCAAAAATATGAAAAACTACTAGAAGCCCAGAATTCCATTAGTCACAGAGGTGACTTCGTAGAAGCTTGTATACACTTATTAAAAAATAAAGCCGAGTTTGGTATTTATAACATAGTCAATTCGGGAGCAATCCTAACCTCACAAGTGGTGGAGCTTTTAAAAGAGGCGAATCTGTTAGATTCTTGTAAAATGATTAGTGAAGAGGAATTCTACGAACAAGTTAAAGTCGTTGCTCCTCGTTCAAATTGTATTTTAGATAATAGTAAATTAATAAATAGCGGTTTTAATATGAGAACCTCTCAGGAGGCTTTAAGGTCAGCTATAGACGAACTCAAACAACAAAAAGAAAGCCCCGTTAAAGAATGAAAGTTATCTTCACCAATGGATGTTTCGACATGATTCACAGGATGCACGTAGAGCTCCTACAATTTTGTAAGTCGAGGGGAGACAAAGTGGTAGTAGGCTTAAATAGCGATTCAAGCGTTAAAAGACTAAAAGGTGATACGCGACCTATATTTAATCAAGAAGATAGAAAATTTGTGCTAGAGGCTTTTGAAAGCGTAGATGAAGTTGTAATTTTCGACGAAGACACTCCTTATGAATTAATAAAAGAATTAAAACCAGATGAGATCGTAAAAGGGGGAGATTACGAGGAGAGCGAGGTAGTGGGTAATGATATTGCTAAAGTCGTACTATTTAATTATATAGAAAAATATTCTACGACTAATACCTTGAGTAGTTTGCAAAAGGATATTATCCTCTAAAAAGCATGAGGGTTCTAGTTACAGGGGGAGCGGGTTTTATTGGCTCCAACTTCATAAAATATGTTTTAGATACTTGCGGCGACCAAGTAACAAGCCTATTGAATGTAGATTGCTTGTCTTACGCCTCTAATGAAAAAAATTGCTCAAGCTTCGCATCGCACCCGAAATACCGCTTTAGATATCTAGACATCACTAGAATGCCTCAAGTTACTGATATTTTTCAGAGGTATAAACCTACTCACGTCGTTCATTTTGCTGCGGAGACCCACGTAGATAATTCTATAAAAAATCCTGCTCTTTTTATTGATACAAATATTATCGGAACTAATAATCTACTAAAAGCAGCTATGCATAATAAAGTAGAAAGGTTTCACCATATATCAACGGATGAAGTTTACGGGAGCTTGGGCGATAAGGGAAAATTTAAAGAAACTACGCCATACGATCCTCGCAACCCCTATTCAGCTTCTAAGGCCGCAGCAGATCATTTAGTTAGGGCTTCGCATCACACTTTCGGATTGCCTGTAACTATTTCTAATTGTTCTAATAATTACGGACCTAACCAGCATAAAGAAAAATTTGTCCCTACTATCCTGACCAATCTGGTTGAAGGAAAAAAAATTCCTGTATACGGGCAAGGCTCCAATGTAAGAGATTGGATTTACGTAGAAGATCATTGCGATGCTATATGGAAAATCTTAACCAAAGGCGTAGTAGGCGAAACTTATAATGTCGGGGCTAATTGCGAAAAAACAAATCTAGAGGTAATAGAAGCGGTATGCGAAGCGTTAAATATTGAGTTCTCTACATCAATAGAATTCGTGAAGGACAGACTAGGACATGACTTCAGATATGCCATTAACGCCTCTAAAATACGATCTGAGCTCTCTTGGAAGCCCACTCATACCTTTAAGCGGGGACTGTTAAAAACCATCGCGTCTTATGCATGATACACTCCATCCTGAGATAAAATTTCATTTAGATACTTTCAGTAAAAAAGATAATCTCTTTACCTTAGAAGGCTGGATTTTATATTTCGATAAGAGCGTTGATGCAGTAATCCTCCGCTGGGGCGACAAAGAAATCATAGAGCATACCTTTTACGATAGAGAGGACGTATCTAATGTATACCGAAACGCTAATAAGTCATTAGGATTCAAAATTTCTTTTGAAAGCGAAGAGCAAGTAAAAGAGGGCGAGCTCTTGTGCAGCGTGAACGGAGGTAAGGATTCCCCCTTGTCGGTAATGAAAATTCCTAACCCGTACTACGCTCCTAATCAGCCCCAAGGTGAAATAGGTAACGCATGTCCCAGCCTTATCGCTGTAGACGATTTTTATAAAAACCCTGATGAAATTAGAGAGTACGCCCTCTCTTTAGACTTCCAGAGTAATAAACAATACCATAAAGGGCAACGAACTCGGCAACGGACTTTTTTTAATGGCACTTACGAATTCCTTGAAGATGTCTTAAATAAGAAAATAACTAGCTGGGATAATCAACCNCACAATGGAGTATTCCAGTTTTGCACGGCTGAAGATCAATTAGTCTANCATACTGATGGTCAAAAATATGCCGCTGTAGTTTTCCTTACNCCAGACGCACCACCAGAATGCGGTACAAGCTTTTTTAAGCATAACGGAAATGGGCTCAGAAAGTTTCCTACAGAAGAAGACTGCATAAGTCTAAATAAGTCTAGTGATGAACTTTATTGGGATATGTTTAAAGGAAATTTTTATGACAAATCCCCTTGGGACTTAGTGGACGTAGTGGGGAATGTATATAATAGAATGGCNATATGGGATGCAAAGCTCGTACATGCAGCTTCTCAGTATTTTGGCGATAATAAGCAAAATTCCAGATTATTTCATATGTTTTTCTTTGATGCGGAGTAGCTTTTAAGGTGTAACTTACTACAGATGGCAAATAGCAAAAAAGCTAGTCGCTCGCGAAATAGCATAAAAAAAGAGGTCGCTAAAGAAATTACAGATTCCTTAGCGGATAATTGTTTCCATGACAACCCAATCAAGAGGCAAATTAAATTAAAGCAATTCCCTTGGACGCAAAAACAGAAGGAGTTTTTTAAAATAGCCCTAAATCCTGACACTAAAGTAATTTTAGTTAATGGGCCAGCAGGAACTTCCAAAACTCTATTAGCTACCTACTGTGCGCTTCAGCTGCTCAATATGAAGAGTATAAGCGACATCATGTATCTTCGTTCTGCTGTGGAGTCCTCAGATAGAAGCTTGGGATTTCTTCCTGGTTCCGCTGAAGAAAAGTTGCGCTTCTTCAATCTGCCATTCCTAGACAAGCTCGAAGAGCTTCTCGAAAATACTCGTGTAGAAAAATTGGAGCAAGAAGGAAGAGTAACGATGTTTCCCGTTAACTTCGCACGAGGCATGAATTGGAAGGCTAAGTGCATCATCCTTGACGAAGCCCAGAACTCTACGATAAAAGAAATTACCACTGTTTTAACAAGACTCGCAGAGGGCAGTAAATGCTTCCTGTTGGCTGACCCGATGCAGACAGACATTAAACAAGGGGAAAAGCAGCATGGTTTTGAAAAAATGTTTAAACTTTTTTCCGATGAAGAGAGCGAAGGTCAAGGCGTTAGGACTTTCGAGTTCGGGGAAGAAGATGTCATGAGGTCTCAACTAGTCAAGTTCCTAACGAAAAAATTAAAATTAATTTGTTAATCTTTTTTTCGCTTTATTAATTCATAAGAGTCATGAGCTAATCGATTAATATCGATGGCGTTTTGCTTAATGTCATCATCGACGTGAGAACAAGAGGGGAGGCTTAAATCTCCAATTTTTCTTAGCTTATCCAGTAGTATCTCTCTCTCCGAAAGGGATTTTTTCATATTATATATTACACCAAAAGGAGGACTGTTACACTCTTTTTTGCGAAAATATTAATTTTTATTTTGTTTTTTCATTTTTTTACTGTAATATATGACATGAGTAGTTTAAAGGTCTATTGCCAAAGCTGCGGGTTTGCACACGGTTATACTTTACATAAGCCTAACTTCTGTCAAAGCTGCGGAACATCTCTCGGTTCGGTCCGAAAAGATTCTGCCACCGCCCCGAGCTCTCTCGCGCCAGAAGAAGGGGTAGAATCATTAACGTTTTTGGACAATTTAGATGGATTAGAGTTCGATCATCAAGAATATTCACAGGAGCCACAAACTCTAGGCAGCATCATGCAGCAATATTCCTCATCGGCCCCTCGCTCTGCGAATCCTGATAATAACTCAGCAAGACCCAAGAATACGTTGTCTAAAGAAGAGGTCTTAGAACAACTCAAAAAAGAAGGTTCCGCCATCCGACCTAAAACCTCTCAATAAATTGAGCAATACGCCCAGAACATTTGAAGAGTGTATTGACATTATTGACGAGGAGGTACGCAAGAGGAGGGGTAAGTGGAACTTGCAGTCTTTAGCGTGGATGGATTTTGATGACGTTTCCCAGATAATTAAAATACATGTATTTAAAAAATGGGACCTTTACGACCCCAAACAGCCTTTAAGGCCTTGGCTGAATAGGATAATCTCTAATCAACTTAAGAATTTAATAAGAAATAACTACGGGAACTTTACTCGGCCCTGCTTAAAATGCGCGGCAGCGGAAGAAACAGATAAGTGTAAGTTATTCGAAAAACAATGTAACTCGTGCCCTCTTTACGAATATTGGAGTAAAAATAAAAGAGATGCTCAGAATTTAAAAATGCCTGTTTCCTTGGATTACCACTCCATAGAAGTTAAAAATTTATCCTACAATTCGAATAGCTTTAACTCCAATAAAGATAAATTGCACCAAGTCATGCTGTCTAAGCTCAAGCCGCTTGAAAAGACTGTTTATCGATTAATTTATATTGAAAATAAATCAGATGAAGAGGTTGCTAAAATAATGCATTACACCACCTCTGAGCGAGGCAGACCTCCTGGTTACAAGCACATCAAGAATATAAAGAAATCTATTATAGAAAAAGTTAAGAAAACTTTAGAAAAGGGAGAGGTAGATATTATATGAGTGATAAAATAATCTTAGCGGATGAGCAGAAGGAGGCGATAATCACAGAGTGGAACTCTAGACCCGACAATCCCCCATCTCTTTTAGAATTAATAAATATAACCTTCCCTGATAGAAACGTAGATGGCAGAAGCAAAGAGGGAAAAGCGGTCAAAGCCTTTCTCGCCACTCAGAGCATCAAAGCTAGAGCCGCGCAAGAATATCAAGCTAAAGAAATAGAATTAACTTCAGAGCATAAAGAGTTTATAGACAACAACTATAAGTTGATGACCTTTGTTGAAATAGCTAGGGTAATTTTCGCAAATGAAAAAATAAGTAACTTAAATAAAGAAGCCAAAGTCGTAGAGACTTATATAAAGCAGATAGACCCCTCTCACGATTCTTCGGAGGAGATTAACGTTACTCACGACGAATATAAGCCACCTTCTACATTTAGTTTAGCCTTAGCAAAAATTAATAAATATATTTTCGATAAGTGGAATAAAGACAAACTCATCGCCAAGGAGAAAAAGAATGTAGAGGCGCTATTGGGGTATATGAATACTTACAGGTTCATTCACCAAATTAATAGTTACAACTCGCCAGGCTCACGAGACCTTTACGAATCGAGCTTCGTAAGATATACGTGCGACAAAAACGACTTAACCCAAGAGGAGGTGGACCAATACATCGTTCTTTCCTCGGAAGTAGTTATAGCCTCTAATATTCAGAATCGAGTAGAACATTTACAAAATTTACTAGATGATGCAGCTAATGACTCGGACGGAAGAAGAATAGCCATGTCTCTTGTGGAGGCCATTAATACCGCCCAAAATGAGTATCATCAATCCGTAAATAGACAACAAAAACTCTTAGAAAGCTTAAAAGAAAAAAGAAGCGATAGATTAAAAAATCAATTAAAAGAAAACGCGAGCATACTAAACTTAGTAGAGATATGGAAGTCGGAAGAATCACGGCATAAAATGATTAAACTGGCCAACCTCCGCAAAGAGGCAATAGAAGACGAAATTGAGAAATTAACCACTATGGAGGAAATCAAAGCGAGGATTATGGGGTTATCAGAGGGGGAAGTCTTAAATTGAAATGATTTTAAAGAAGCCAAAATTGCTACTTATTCATATCCCCAGAACGGGCGGCTCCAGTGTAGAAAATTTTTTTGATTTTCAAGCTTCTGATCGGCCCGATAGGAAAGAGTACCGATATTCTACCCTAGAAGAATCTAAAAAATATTGTAAAATTGAAAATTACTTTAAATTTTCTATAGTAAGGAATCCTTGGGGGAGATTATTATCATGGTTTCTCTGGTCTTATGCAGAGGTGATTTATTATCAATACATTTCCGAAAGGGGCGAGCGTCCCCTAGAGGGCAAGAGCGGCAGGACGCAAGCTTGGGTCAAGGGGCGCAAATTATTAAATGATAAAAAAAATGGCTTCATTAATCAAAAGCTTTTCTTAAAATTCAAAACATCTTTCTCCAGCTTCATCGAAAGACTAGAGGGCCAATCAGATTTAGGCGTAGACCTAAAATATGATGATATTGGGGTTTTGGAAAACCGCTTACACGGAAGATGGATAATGCCCCAAGTTAGGTGGCTGGAATCAAACGGTAAGATAAAAATGGATTATATTTGCAAATTTGAAAATTTAAAAAATGATTTCAATATTATATTAAGAAGGCACAAGATGGAACCCAAGCCTTTGGAGCGAACGGGGAAAATTCATCATAAGCCTGATTACAGGAAATTTTATACTAAAAAAAATCAAGAAATAGTCAACAAACTTTACAAGGAAGACATTAAAAAATTTAAATATGACTTTTAAGTGCAAAGCATGTGATCAAGAGTTTGAAACAGAGAGAAAGCTTCACTCTCATCTCAAAAAACATGATCTAAGAATAGCTGCGTATTACCAGCAGTATTACCCACGCTATGACCTATATGATGGAAAAATAATTAAATTTAAATCCAAAGAATATTACCTTAACACAGAATTTAACACTAAATCGAATAGATTGAAGTGGCTAGATAAGCTGCCATTAAGTGAGGCAAAAAAATATTTAAAGAAAATATTACTAGATAGAAAAGAAAAAAAAGCCTTAACTTACTCGCCTTGTCAAGTCGAGCTAAGGAGTTTGGCTTTTCCCTCCGTGATATCATTCGAAAAAAAATTCCCAGATTACTACAAGCTCTGCAAGTCCTTGGGATTTAAGAATAAATACCGACAAGCACAAAGTATAGTAACTGCGAAATCTAAAAAAGATTGTAAAATCTATGTAGACAGTCGGGAGCAACTACCTTTAAAGTTTAACTTACCGACTGAAGTTAAGGGGTTAAAGTTTGGAGATTATGCGTTAAGTGAAAAATCATTAACGTGCAATTGCTACATAGAGAGGAAGACCTTAGCGGATTTTATTTCTACCATCAGTGTATTAAACTATGATAGGTTTTGTCGTGAGATCGAAAGGGCAGCAGAAAATGACGCTAATCTAATCATAGTTATTGAAGATAGCCTTACGCACGCCCTTTCTTTCCCATTTTTACCTTACATTTCCAAGAAGATAAAAGTAACTCCTGAGTTCATATTTCATAAAGTCAGGGATATGATTCAAAAGTATGATCATATACAATTTCTATTCGTGAACGGCAGAAAAGAATCGGTAAGAGTTATTGAAAAAATATTTTTTTCTAAGTGCATTTATAAAAAAATTGACTTACAATTGAGCTACGACAAGAAAATACTTTAAAAAAGACAATAATGTTCATAGAACACACGCAATACAAAAATGCCTCCCCTTTCCCCCATGCGATAATAGAGGATTTTTTTAACGACGAAGATTTAACGGCGTGCGTTAAATCTATTGAAGATAATATAGATGACTTACGGTGGAATCAAAGAGATTATAAATACCAAGTAAACAAAAAGTGGCTAGAAGACCCGAGGTTAATGCCAGATCAAGTTAAGAAGATTTTATGGCAACTTCATTCTGCGGAATTTTTATATTTTCTAAAGGAGTTAACGGGCATATCTGGCATCATTGACGACCCACTGAACATAGGGGGGGGGATTCACTCTACGGAAAGAGGGGGAAAATTAAATATACATAAAGATTTTAACTATAATAAAGAAACTAGCTTAGTAAGAAAAATCAATGTTTTAGTTTTTTTAAACAAGGAGTGGCCCAGTGAATGGAACGGTAACTTAGAGTTGTGGAGTAAAGATAGAAAAAATAAAATCGTAGACATTCCTCCCACATTCAATAAAATGGTTATTTTTGACACTGACGAAGAGTCGTGGCACGGCTGCCCAAGGCTCATAAAGTGCCCTGAAAATCGCCGCAGGTTATCCCTTGCTACTTATTACTATGTTTACAAGGAAAACGTACCCAAGGACCAGCAAAGATTGTATTCTGAATTTTACGAGGTAAACAAGTAAAGCCATGTGGTATTGCCCAGATAAATACAAGAAAGAGATTCCCGACGCTAACTCCGAGCTCATGAAGCTGGAAGGGACTTTAGAGGAGAAAGAGGCTAGGATTTCTTTAGCTAAATTCTTGTCTTCAAATTTAGGCATTACCACAGAACTGCTCTCGGGCATCAAGCTCGCTCCCTATCAGGAAATTACCCTGAAAGGGATGATGAATAGAAATTTTTCTATGTGCGTGTGGGGTCGTGGCTGCGGTAAGACTTTCATCGCTTCAGTATTTTGCTTCTTGCAATGTATCTTCAATCCTGGAACTAAAATTCTTATCGCTGGCCCGACTTTCCGTACAGCAAGATTTATTTTTACAAATTTAGAAAAGCTTGTTCGATCTAAAGGAGCCGAGCTGCTACAACAAGCCTTCTCAACAAAGCCATCTAAGAGAAATGATCAATTCGAATGGTCTATCAATGGGGGGACGATTACAGCAATTCCACTTAATGGCGAAAAGATTCGTGGCTTTAGGGCAAATATCCTAGTGCTGGATGAGTTTCTCTTGTTGCCAGAAGAGCTCATTAACACGGTCCTGATGCCGTTCTTGGTTGCGCCACAAGACATGAAAGAAAGACTGGAGATTAGAGCTATAGAGGACGATTTAATTAAAAAAAATAAAATGCCAGAAGAGGATAGAATGGTGTTTGAAAACAACTCTAAGATGATAGCATTGTCTTCAGCTTCTTATACTTTCGAAAATCTGTATAAAACTTACAGGGAGTGGACTAACAAAATTTATTCGGACGAGATAAGTGATGCTAATTATTTCATTTCGCAAATGGGATACGAAGCCTTACCCAAGGAAATGATAGACGAGACCGTGATAGAAGAGGCTCAAGACGGCGGAGCATCGCACTCCTCTTTTTTGAGGGAATATTGCGCTCAATTTACGGATGGGTCAGATTCTTATTTTAGCGCTAAAAAAATGCACTTATGCACTATACCTGACGGAGAAAGCCCGACTACCCTGATAAGGGGAAGGAGCGGAGCAAAATATATCTTGGGGATTGACCCCTCTTTCTCTAATAGCCCAAGCTCTGACTTTTTTGCCATGTCTTTGTTAGAGGTTAGCGAGGATATCGGGGATGGGACCTTGGTTCATAGTTACGCGGTGGCGGGAGGAGATTTAAAGCAGCATATAAATTATTTATATTACCTTTATACTAATTTTAACATCGAATTAATTGTTATAGATAACGCTGGGTATCAATTCTTAGATAGTTGCAATGAATCTGAGAATTTTGTTAATGCGGGTATAAATTTAAAGTTCTTAGACTTCGAGGCCGCTAAAGAGGGCGAAGACTACAACAAGGAGATTAGACGCCTGAAAAGAGACTTAAATAAATCGGACCATAAAATTTGCTTTAAGCAAAACTTTACTAGCGATTTCTTAAGAAAAGCTAATGAACACCTGCAAGCCGCCATTGACCACAAAAAACTATGGTTCGCTTCCAGAACTACGGCAAATGGTTCGGCGTTCGATAAGCAATCTAATTATAATATAAATTTAAAATTAGTAGAAGAAAACAATATAGGCGAATTTATTGAGACTCAAGACACCTTGGTATACTCTACGAAAAAACAATGTGCTTTGGTAGAGGTGAAAACTACAGCCAAGGGGACTCAAACGTTCGACTTACCGCAGCACCTGAAAAGGAGCACTTCCCCCCATCGAGCCAGAAAAGATAATTACACTACTTTAATGCTGGCTAATTGGGGCCTTAAATGCTACAATGACAAGAAGGCTACGAATGAAAATGAAATAAATTCTACGTTTTTGCCGCAAATGTTCCGTTAGAAGTGTAATAATTTATTAATCATGAGCCAGCAACCTAAGAAAAGCAAATCTGCAAAGCAAGGAAAAGCTTCCGCTACTCCTCGGAAAACTCCCAAAAAAGCGGCTAAAAAGATGACGAGCACGGCCTCGGCAAAAGAAGACACTACACCCTTCATGGCTTATGAATCTGCTGCTAATATTAACTCAGGGTACACAAACACTCGTCGCAACAAAGCGGCTGTAATTAATCGTACAGA